>QMCE01000515.1_pt1 | contig 33337 bp, 29 predicted proteins | sample 1821851 | NCBI WGS metagenome assembly QMCE01 (sample SAMN09453174, study PRJNA476694) | Termite gut metagenome, whole genome shotgun sequencing project. | isolation source: worker | host: Odontotermes sp. | place: South Africa:Pretoria | collected 2016-01-28 | reverse complement strand
CGCCCATCGCGCAGATTTTTAATGGGCCGGTTAGCTCGGGGCAGGGGAGCGGGGCGGAAGAGACGGCCTCTGTGGAATAAAACCTGTTCTTACACACATAACGCCGGGGCATTTGCTGCTGCATCGCTCCGGCGCTTTTTTGTATATGTTGTTTTACTCCGCCAGCGCGGGCAAGCTCGCCGCCGCTACGCTTTGGCCCACGCGGCGGGCTTTTTCGTCGGGGGCCATGGGCACAAAGGCGCAGGCCGGATAGGCCAGGCGCAGCACCCTTTGGGCCTCGGCCAGCAGAAGGTCGCCGCCCGTGCCGCTCATCACGCGGCCCATCATCAGCACATGCTCAATGTCGTAAAACTCGGCATAAAGGGCCAGGGCATGGGCAAGGCACACGCCGATGCTGCGGTACACCGCCGCCGCGCGCGCGTCGCCCTCGGCCATGAGGGCCTGCACCTCTTTCAGCTTTTCGGCGGGGGAGGCCCCGCGAAGGGCGATGCCCGCCGCCTCGGCCAGGCGGATGACGCCGTCCTGGCTGAAATAGGACACGCCGGTGCCTTTGTCGCCGCTCCATTCGTCTACGGCGGCATCCGGCGAGGCGTCCACGGGCACGAAGGCAAACTCGTTCAGCCAGCCGGTGATGCTGCCCTGGCGGCTGACGTAACCGCCGGCCTCGCTGGTGCCCATGGCGATGCCCAAAACGGCGCCGGCCTCCAGGCCCATGGCCCCGGCCAGGGCGGTGACGTCCCCGTCGTTGCACACGGCCACCGGCACGTCGCCTATCTCGGCGGCGGCGCGCAGGTAGATGTCTTCCACTTGGGCCTTAAAATCGGCGTCGCTGACCTTGATGAACAGCGAGGCCACACGGCAGTGATTATCGATGTACACGCCCGCCGAGGACACGCCGATGGCATCCACCCTGGGCATATGAGCGGCGGCGGCTTTCAGCGCGCTCACAATGCCCTCGTAGTGGTAGGCGGGGTCGGCTTGTTCTTTGGGGAACCACACCACTTCTTCCGAGAACACTGGCACGCCGTCGATGACGGCGCTCACCTTGCGGTCGGAGCCGCCGGCGTCGAAGCCGATGCGGCAGCCGGCCAAGTGGCGGCCAATGTCGCTGGCGGCCTCGTTTTCGGGCGGGGCTTCCTCATAAGGCAGTAGCTCGACGCTGAACGGCTGCTGGTAGACGCGCTGCATGAAGGCGGCGTCAAAGGCGCGCGCGCCGCCGGGGGCATAGGCGCGCCGCACGGCCTCGCCCGCCTCGCCCGCGCCGCACAGCGCCAGGGTGTAGCCGCCGCGGCTCCACAGCAGCAGCTTCACCAGCCGCTCAAGGTAATATTCGTCGGCCTCGCGGTACTGGGGGCTGCCGATGAGTTTGGCCTTGTACACCGAGCAAAGGCCGTGGCCGCGCCGCAGGGCCACGGCCAAGGGCTGTGTGGCCAGGGCCTGATGGGCGGCAAAAAAGGCCGATAGCGGCACGAAGCCGGGGTCCAGTTCGGGCAGATAATCGGCGTCAAGGCTAAGGTTCAGAAATTGCATGGCGGGCGGGTCCTTTCCGGGTAATGGTTTGCTATGGGGTTATTGCATAAAGCGTATTAACCTATATCATAGCATAAGCCCGCGAAATTGGCGAGGTACAAAAGACAAAAGGTTACCGCAAGCAGGATAAAACCTGCTTGCGGTAACCCTTCTGTGAAGTACCTACACCGAAAGGTCGATGTGATGGATGGTGCCTGCCCCGCCGCTTTCCTTCAGGAAGAAGCTGGTGGAGCGCATGACCCCCATGGTGTTGTTGGCCGCGTCATTCATAGAGAATTCAGTGGCCACGTCGCCCAGGTAGATGGCGCCCACGTCCCGCCCCAGCAGGGTGAAGAGCTGGTCGTTGCCGTCGGCGTCCTTGCTCCATACGCGAAGCTGCGAGAACACCGCGTCGTTCTCGTCGATCCAGCCGTTGCCGTCCGAATCGTAGTTGCGCAGTTCTTCAAAGCCGTTACCGGTACCCGGCCCAAAAAGCTCACTGCCGTTGTTGATGACGCCGTCGCCGTTCTTGTCCAGTGCCAAGAAACCGCTGCCCGGCCCCGCGAAGGAGATGGAATCCTGTACGCCGTCGCTGTCCAGATCGAAGGCGAACTTTTCCCCTGTGAGTGAGGCGGCCGTGCCGCCGTAGCTGATGACGAGAGGATCCGTCAGTTTGGGCTTCTCGGCCCCGAACTTGAGATTGGCCGAAGTGTACTGGCTGAACTCACGGCTCATGGAAAGCTCCATGTCCAGGCTGATGGTGCGCCCGTCGGCGGTTTTCACGATGCCTTCGGCCTGGTAGCTCACGCGCTCGCTTTCGCGCGTGTAGGTTGTGGCCGAAATTTCGCCGCCGTAGCTGGCAAGGCCGCCCCGGCCCATTGCAAAGCCAAAGGAAATGCTGTGCTGCCGAAGGCTGCTTTGCTGCCGTTGAGAGAACAGCTCGCTTAGCCGGAAGTTCATGCTTCGCCCGGTGAGGGCGAAGAGGAAACGTTCCAGCATTTGGAGTTTCAGCTCTGCGGGGGATTGGGGCGCGGATGGTCCGCTTGCCCACACACCGGCCGTTTTTTGCGTTGAGGCGCGCTGCTCGGCCTTTTGCTCGTTTTCCTCCTGAAGCTGCTGGGTGAGGGTTTGGGCGGTTTCGGAAAGGTCGACGACATCCGCGTTCATGCTGTTTGCCGTGATTTGCCCGCCGCCGCCCCACATCGTTGCCCTGAGGCTTTGAAACTCCGTTTTGCTGTAAGTACGCTGGGCCTGTGAGGTTACTGCATAGGAATCGATCTTCACGTCATTTTTCACCTCCCTGTTATTCCCGAGGTCTGGTCCTCGGGTATCTTGCGGAAGCGCGCCGCACCGGCGGCCTTATGCGGGAACAAGCGGTTACGGCTCCCCTGCCGAAGCACCGAACCCCAAACCCCGCAAAAACCAATGGCCAGCGGCTTCCAGAACGGCAATCCCTTGCCGTCCAATACCGGTAATAGTTTATACGGCAAGGCGCGGGGAAAGTTAAGGGGCAAACGGCGCACGCCGGTATTTTTTGCTTGCCATGGTGGGCGAATGATGGCATAATGACGGGGGAATGAAGAATTTGAGCGCAGGGAGATAGTTTACATTGGGGGGAGAAGGACATGCAAATCGGGGATAAAATTTCATTCGGCGCTTATGACTGGCGGGTGCTTGCGCTACAAGATAACGCGGCCCTGATTATTACCGAACAAATCATTGAGCAGCGGCCGTATCATAATAAGTATGTAGACATTACCTGGGCGGATTGTTCGCTCAGGGAGTATTTGAACACGGAATTTTACGACAGATTTTCCCAAGAGGAAAAGTTAAGAATAATTCCTGTGCTGAATAAAAACCCGGATAACCCGTGGTTTGGCACGCTGGGCGGGGCCGACACAGAAGACAAGGTATTTATACTCAGCCTTGAGGAACTGGCTTGCAAGTATTTTGGCGACAGCAGTGCGCTGCTTTATAGCCCTAGGAAAAATAAGCGGTACTGGTATGAGCGCAAAGACGCCAATAACGGCAAACGAGGCGCGGTGCTTCGGGATAAAGGCTGGGGCTCCTGGTATTGGATTCGCACGCCTGGGCGTTTCAGCGTAAAGGCGGTGTATGTTTTCCCTGACGGCAATATCGGCATACACGGCAACAACATACTAAAGGGAAACGTTGCCGACGGTTATTGCGCCGGCGGTGTTCGCCCCGCAGTGTGGATAGCAAATAAAGCTGAGGCATAGAGCATGCCCTGCGCCGATTGAACGAATGCCCACCTATAACGGAGGACTGCCATGAGCACCCTGACTAAAAAGAGAATGGGCTTTGCGCTGGCCGCACTTGTGGTGCTGGGCCTTGCCGCTGCGCTATGGTTCGTGCTGGTGCGAAGCGGCGGCCTCGTTTCCGCTCGCGGTTTTTTAACGGACTACTACACCGTGGGCGAGGCGGACGCGGCAAGCGCCGCCCCTAAAACCGACGAAGAACTGGCCGCGCTGTTGGCGCTGTTTGAGGGCTATGCCACCGGGGAGTTGCTGGAGGCGCTGGCCCAAAACCGCCTTGCGGGCGCGCCGGCCCAGGCGGCGGCGCAGGCTGGGTGCAGGCTCTTGGTAAGTGAGCTAGACCTTGAGAAAATGGGCGAGACCGAGAACCGGGTACAGTACCGCTACGCTGCGGAGGTTCAGGCGATTTATGCCGGCGGCGTGAGCAAAGCTTGCCTTTTTACGGGCGAACTGGAAACGGAAAAAGCGGGCGGTGAGCGGCGGGTTTGCAGTTTTGCGCCCGAGGCGCGGGGCGCGGAGGAGATGGCCGCCATTCTGGCCTGAGCGGGCTTGGCTCTAAAAACAAGTACAGGGTGCGGTATATCCGGGATAATCCGGGCATGCCGCATTTTTACTCATGGCAGTATTAACAAAGAAATATGCAAATTGTATAATTTTCGTCCGCGCTTTGGTTTGTGCCATGCCGGTAAATGTGGTATACTTGTTTAGTTTACAGCTTGGAAGCGAAAACCATTCTCGGGAGGCGGGGCATGCGGGTGCTGGGCATAGACCCGGGGTACGCCATTGTGGGATACGGCGTGGTGGAGGCAACCGGCGACAAGCTGGCGGCCCTCACCTTTGGCGCGATTACCACAGAGGCCCACACCCGTTTTGAGGACCGCCTCTTGGAGGTGTATGGGGACTTGCAGGCCCTTTTGCGGCAATATGCCCCCGACGCCATGGCTGTGGAGACGCTGTTTTTCAACTCTAACCAGAAAACCGCCGTGGCCGTGGCCGAGGCGCGGGGCGTGCTGTTGCTGGCGGCCCGACAGGCCGCCGTGCCGGTGTACGAGTACAGCCCCTTGCAGGTGAAAAGCAGCATCTGCGGCTACGGCAAGGCCACCAAGCGCCAGGTGCAGGAGATGACCCGCCGCCTCTTGGGCCTGGCGGCCGTGCCAAAGCCCGACGACGCCGCCGACGCCGTGGCCATAGCCGCCTGCCACGCCCACAGCGTGCGCAGCCTGCAATACGGCCTGGGCCGCACGAAACGGCAGGAGATGGGGTATGATTAGTTAGTACATTTTAATGTCCAAACTTAGCTGTCATTCTGAGGAGCAAAGCGACGAAGAATCTTTGGCCTATCGTCTGTATATAGCCTAATGATTCTTCGCTGCGCTCAGAATGACAAGAATAATAGGTGATGTACTCAATTCCCATGTAGTAGGGAGGCGCACATGATTTACTCTCTGACCGGTAAGCTTTTAGAGAAGACCCCGGCCATGGCCGTGATAGACTGCGGCGGGAGGGGCGCCGTAAGGGCGCCGACACTTGGCTTGCGCAGCAAACAAGTGGAGCCCGCCGCCGCAGAGCAGAGCGCGAAGCGCGAATGGGATGCGAGGCAGAGCGTATGATTTATTCCTTAACCGGCAAGCTGCTTGAGAAGACCCCGGCTATGGCCGTGATAGACTGCGGCGGGGTGGGCTACCTTGTGCACATCCCCCACAGCGCGGCCGGCGAGTTGCCGGCCGTGGGCCAAAGCGCCACGGTGTACACCCACCTCAACGTGAGCGAAAACGACGTGGCGCTGTACGGCTTTTCCTCGCCCGCCCAGCGGGAAGTTTTCCTCGCCCTCACCGGGGTAAGCGGTGTGGGGCCAAAGGCGGGGCTGGCTATCCTCTCGGTGCTCACGCCCCAGCAAATTGTGCTGGCGGTGAGCGCCGGCGACCACAAGGCTTTCACCGCCGCCTCCGGCGTGGGCCCCAAGCTGGGCCAGCGCCTGGTGCTGGAACTGAGGGATAAGCTGGCCAAGGGCCTTGGCGCGGGCGGCGTGCTGCTGGAGGACGTGGCCGCTGTTTCCCAGGGCGCGGGCCCGGCCGGGGCCGCCCGGCAAGCCGTGGACGCCCTCACGGCCCTGGGCTACACCCAAAGCGAGGCCGCCGCCGCCGTGGCCCCCATTGACCAAAGTATGCCCGTGGGCGAAATCGTCCGCCTGGCCCTGCGCAGCATAGCCGAAAGAAACTGATGGTTTACCGCCGACCCATAGACGGGCGATTCATGAGTCGCCCCTACAACAACCAATTATCCGGGGTGTTTTCATGGCCATAAAACCCACAGACGAATACGCCGGCGAGGACGCTCGCCTGAGATTGGTGTCTCCCCAGGCGGAGGCGGAGGACTTCGACGGCGAAGCCTCCCTGCGCCCGCGCAGCCTGGCCGACAGTGAATTCATCGGCCAAAAAAAGGCCAAGGAGAATTTGCGCGTTTACATCCAGGCCGCCAAAATGCGGGGCGAGGCGCTGGATCACCTTTTGCTCTACGGCCCGCCGGGCCTGGGGAAAACCACCTTAGCGGGTATTGTGGCGGCCGAGATGGGCGTGCAGTTCCGCATGACCAGCGGCCCCGCCATTGAAAAGCCAGGCGATTTGGCGGCCCTGCTTACCAACCTTCAAGAGGGGGACGTCCTTTTCATCGACGAGATACACCGCCTTTCCCGCCAGGTGGAGGAGGTGCTGTACCCCGCGCTTGAGGACTACGCCCTCGACATTATGATTGGCAAGGGGCCGAGCGCCCAGTCCATTCGCATCAACCTGCCGCGCTTCACGCTGGTGGGGGCCACCACGCGGGCGGGGCAGCTATCCAGCCCGCTGAGAGATCGCTTTGGCGTATTGTTGAAGCTGGAAATGTACAGCCCCGAGGAACTGGCGCAAATTGTGCGCCGAAGCGCGAATATATTGGACATTGCCTGCAATGCCGAGGGCGCCGAGCTGGTGGCCCGGCGCAGCCGCGGCACCCCCCGCGTGGCCAACCGCCTGCTGAAGCGCGTGCGGGACTACGCCATGGTGATGGGCGCCGAAGGGGTGGATGGCGCGGCCGCCCGCCACGCCATGGAGAAGATGGAAATAGATGAGAAGGGCCTCGACAACCTAGACCGCAACCTTTTGCGCGCCGTGATAGAGATGTACGGCGGCGGGCCGGTGGGGCTGGATACCCTGGCCGCCGCCCTGGGCGAGGAGGCCGTGACGCTGGAAGACGTGTGCGAGCCCTTCCTGATGCAAAGCGGCCTGCTGGCCCGCACGCCCCGTGGCCGCTGCGTGACGCGGCTGGCCTATTTGCAGCTGGGGATGGAGCCGCCCGCCAAGGACGAAGCCGCCGCCGGGCAGCAGACATTGGATGAGCTTTTGAAGGGCTAGGAAAGTACGCGCCCGGCCCGAATATTGATGGGTTGAGTGTTTTTGAGGATGCTGAGATGAAGTTCTTTGATCGGAAATGGTGCATTATGTACATCGCCATCTCGTGCGGTGTATTTGTCGTGGGCGCGATCATATATGGCGGATTGGGCGCGTTAAACAATACGGTTTTCACTGAGATGGGGGAAGAGGTGGTTTTTCCCTTAGGGTTCGCAGCGGTGATGGGCGGCCATTTGCTTATGAGTATCGCCGGGGGCATTATGTTGCTAAAAATAGTTTGCGGTGTATTGTTTTTTATCAGTTTTCTCATTGCCGCGCTAATGGGTTTTTTCGCCACCATTCCCATGGTTATCGCCTGTATTGTGTGGCTGGCAAGGCACCCCAAATCACAGGAACTGCCGCCATACTATCCCTACCCATACCCCTCCGGGCAATACCCAAGCGCCGCGCCGCCGCCGCCCTACGGGACTTATTCGCCGCCGTATGGGCCGCCGCCGCCATCCCAGCGCCCGCCCGAGCAGCAGGGGGGACCGCCCCATGAATAACATCCGCGCCGCCATAAACTGGCGGGATTACGAACTGCTGGACGCCACCGAGGGCTTTCGCCTTGAACGCTGGGGCGAGGTGCTTTTGCAGCGGCCCGACCCCCAGGTGATATGGGCCGACGCGCGCCGCAGCCCCAAATGGGAGGCCGTGGACGCCGTGTACCACCGCAGCGCGAAGGGCGGCGGAAGCTGGGAGTATCGCCGCCCCCTGCCCGAAAAGTGGAACATCCGCTATGAGGCGCTCACCTTCACCGTGAGTCCCACGGGCTTCAAGCACACCGGCGTTTTCCCCGAGCAAGCCGCCAACTGGGATTTGTTCACAAAGCTCATCGCTGGCGCGGGCCGCCCGGTGAAGGTGCTGAACCTTTTCGGCTACACCGGGGGCGCCACGCTGGCCTGCCTGGCCGCCGGGGCTACCGTCACCCATGTGGACGCCAGCAAGGGCATGGTGGCCTGGGCCAGGGAAAACGCCGCCCAAAGCGGCTTGGCCGAAAAGCCCGCGCGCTGGCTGGTGGACGACTGCCAGAAGTTCGTGGCGCGGGAGCTGCGCCGCCAAAGCCGCTACGACGCCGTTATTATGGACCCGCCCAGCTACGGCCGGGGGCCGGGGGGTGAGGTGTGGAAGCTGGAGGAGGCCGTCTGGCCGCTTTTGGCCGCCGCCACACAGCTTCTCAGCGAAAATCCGCTGTTTTTCTGCATCAGCAGCTACACCGCCGGGCTTGCCCCGGGGGTTGCGGGCTATATGCTGGGCCGCCTGCTGGCCGGGCGGGGCGGCGGTGTGCACAGCGGGGAAATTGGCCTGCCGGTGAGCGCCACCGGGGGCCTTTTGCCCTGCGGGGCCACCAGCCTTTGGATATCGGGTGATTTTCCGCCGGAAAGTGTATAAACAACAATGCTGAAAGAACAATACGAGAGTGCACGGTTGCTGCTGGTGCAGAGCGAACCCGCCCTGGCGCCCCAGGTGCTGGCCTATTACCAGCGCAACCGGGAGTTTTTGAAAGACTACGACCCTCTGCGCGAGGATATCTTCTACACCGAGGACTTCCAGCGCCGCGCCCTGGCGCGGGATTTGCGCGCCGCGCGCGAATTGCGGGCATTAAGGCTGTGGCTTTTCCGCCGCGAGGAGGGCCGGGCCGGCAGCGTGACCGGCATGGTGGCCCTGGGCGGCATGGTTTTAGGGGATTTCCGCTCGGCTTTTCTCAGCTACAAGCTGGATGCCGGGGCCACCGGCCGTGGCTATATGGCCGAGGCGCTCACGCGCCTGATTGCGATTGCCTTTGAGGACGTTGGCCTGCACCGGCTGGAGGCCAACGTGATGCCCCGCAACGCCCGCAGCCTTGCGCTGGTGGAGAAGCTGGGCTTCGAGCGGGAGGGATTATCCCGCCGCTACCTGCGCATCGGCGGCGAATGGGAGGATCACATCCGCCTGGCGCTGCTGAACGAGTTAACGGAGAGGATGCCGCCATGAGCCGCCACAAGCTGAAAACCGGCGAGGCCCTGCTGGTGGAATCCGCCCGCCCCGATGACGCCGCCGAGATATTGCAGTTCCTGCGCGTGGCGGCGGGGGAGAGCGAGACCCTGGCCTCCGGCCCCGAGGATTTTGACCTGCCGGTGGAGGAAGAGCGCGCCTGGCTGCGCCACCAGGCCGAGCTGCCCACGTCCGTGGCCCTGTGCGGCAAGGCGGAGGGCCGCGTGGTGGCCCTGGCCTCGCTGGCCGCGCCTACGCGCCGCCGCATTGCCCACACCGGTGAACTGGGCGTGGTGGTGAGCCGCGCCTACTGGAACAAGGGCGTGGGCGCCGCCATGCTGGACGAGCTTCTGCGCTTTGCCCGCGCCACCTGCGTTTTGCGGCTATTACACCTCGGCGTGCGGGCCGACAATGCCGCCGCCATTGCCCTGTACCGCAAGTTCGGTTTTGCCGAAACGGGGCGCTACCCCGGATTTTTCCGCGAAGGCGGGCAGGCTTGCGACCAGCTTGTGATGTGCCTGCCGCTTCGGCCATAAATACATGACTTTTAATGGATTAGTTATAAGGAATTCTGCAAGTATTCAGGAGAAAGCAATGCCCGAAATTATCCGCTGCGACAGCGTGTCCTTCCAATACAGCGAGGACGCCCCCTTCGTCATCGACGGCGTGAGCCTGCCGGTACAAAGAGGGGAGTTTGTGGCCGTGCTGGGCGCCAACGGCTGCGGCAAAAGCACCCTCGCCAAGCTATTCAACGCCATATTGCTGCCCCAAAAAGGCACCGTGTGGGTGGAGGGTATCTCCACCGCCGACGAAGCCCGGCTGTACGACATTCGCCAGAAGGTGGGCATGGTGTTCCAAAACCCGGACAATCAAATTGTGGCTACCGTGGTGGAGGAGGACGTGGCCTTCGCGCTGGAAAACCTGGGTGTGCCGCCCGATGAAATGCGCAGCCGCATCGACGCCGCCATGGAGGCCGCCGGGGTGTATAAATATCGCCTGCGCCAGCCGCACAAGCTTTCTGGCGGGCAGAAGCAGCGGGTGGCCATCGCCGGTGTTCTGGCCATGAACCCCGACTGCCTGGTGCTGGACGAGGCCACCGCCATGCTGGACCCCCGGGGCCGCGAGCGCATTATGCAAACGGTGCGCCGCCTGAACGCCGAGCGGGGCATCACCGTGGTGCACATCACCCACTACATGGAAGAGGCCGCTATGGCCGGGCGCGTGCTGGTGATGGACGCCGGGCGCATTGCCATGGCCGGAACCCCGAAGGAAATATTCAGCCAGGTGGAGGCGCTGCGGGCTTTGCATCTGGACATTCCCCAAAGCGCCGAGCTGTGCGAGGCCCTGAGCGCGGCGGGCTTTGCCATGCCGCGCGGCGTGCTAAGCGCCGATGAGTGCGCCGGGCTGCTGAAGCAGAAACTGGGCGAGGCTGGCCCGGCGCTACCTTCGCCGCCGGCCGCCGACATATCGCGGGACGGGCCGCCGAGGGCGGCGGCCCCTGCGCTGGAATCCGAAGCCCACGATGGCTGCGAGGGAGAGGAGCCGACTCCCCCAGACACCCGTAGGGGACGCCCCCTTGGGCGTCCCGAGCCATCTGCGTTTGCGCAAAGCCATCCGTCGGCGCAAAGCGCCCCGCCAATCATCCGCGTGGAGCACCTCAGCTACACCTACAACGCCGGCCTGCCCGACGCCACCACGGCCCTCAACGATATCAGTTTTGAGGTGCCGGAGCACAGCTTCCTGGGCCTTATTGGCCCCACGGGCTGCGGCAAAAGCACCCTCATCACTCACTTCAACGGGCTGATGAAGCCCAGCGCCGGGAAAATCTACATCGCGGGGGAAGACCTCTGGGCCAACCCCGCAGACATCCGCCGCTTCCGCTTCCTGTGCGGGCTGGTGTTCCAGTACCCCGAGTACCAGCTCTTTGAGGAAACCGTCGCGCGGGACATTGCCTACGGCCCCAAAAACATGGGCCTTTCCGCCGCCGAGGTGGACGAGCGCGTGCGCCAGGCCGCGCGCTTTTGCGGCATAGGGGAAGAGCTGTTGAGCCGCAGCCCCTTCGAGCTTTCCGGCGGGCAGAAGCGTCGCGTGGCCATTGCCGGCGTCATCGCCATGCGCCCGCGCCTGCTGGTGCTGGACGAACCGGCCAGCGGCCTTGACCCCGAGGGCCGGGACACCATCTTGGCGCAGATTCAGGGCTACCACCGGCAAACCGGCACCAGCGTGGTGCTGGTGAGCCACAGCATGGAAGACGTGGCCAAATACGCCGACCGCGTATTGGTGATGCGGGAGGGCGGCATCGCCATGTACGACGATATGCCCGCCGTGTTTGCCCGGGCGGCCCAGCTGGTGGAGCTTGGCCTTTCGGTGCCGCAAATTACCAAAATTTTCCTCAAACTCCGCGAGGAGGGCCTCGGCATTCCCACCGACATTTACACCGTGAAATATGCCGCCGAAACGGTGCTGCGCTACGCCGCCGGGAAAGGGGGAGACGGCCATGCTACGTGACATCACCCTCGGCCAGCACCTGCCGGGCAACTCCCCGGTGCACCGGCTGGACCCTCGCCTCAAGCTCCTGCTTACCCTGGCCTACATCGTCGTTCTTTTCGTGTTCCAGAACCCGCTGGGCCTGGCGCTTTGCATCGTGTTTTTGGCGGCGCTGTACCTGCTGGCGCACATACCCGCCCGCATGATGTGGCGCACGCTGAAGCCCCTCATTCCCATCCTTGTGCTCACCACGCTCATCAACCTGTTTTTCACCCAAAGCGGTACGGTGCTGGTGCAATTTTGGGTCTTCGTCATCACCAGCGGCGGCGTGGCCCACGCCGTGCAAATCGTGGTGCGCATCGCCTGCCTTTTGATAGGCACGGCCCTGCTGACCTACACCACCAGCCCCATCGCCCTCACCGACGCCATCGAGCGCCTGCTGCGCCCGCTTTCCAGGCTGCGCTTCCCCAGCCACGAGCTTGCCATGATGATGACCATCGCCCTGCGCTTCATCCCCGTGCTTATTGAGGAGACGGACAAAATCATGAGCGCCCAGAAAGCGCGCGGGGCGCTCTTAGATACCGGCGGCATCGCGCAGCGGGTGAAGGCTCTGGTGCCGGTGCTCATTCCGCTGTTTCTCTCGGCCTTCCGCCGGGCGGACGATTTGGCCATGGCCATGGAGTGCCGCTGCTATCGCGGCGGCGAGGGACGCACGGCCCTGCGCCGCCTGCGCATCACGAAGAGCGACATTCTGGGCGTGCTGGTGTGCGTATTGATGTTCGTGGCCGTGGGTTTTTCCGGCCTGTTGTGGGCGATGACGGGGGTAGTGTTTTGAACATCCTGCTCATGCTGGCCTTTGACGGCGGCGCCTACGCGGGCTTTCAGGTGCAGAAGAACGCCCCCACGGTGTGCGCCGCCGTGCAGGACGCCATGCAGGCCCTGTTCGGCGCAAGGCCGGATGTGAAAGGATGCAGCCGCACCGACGCCGGCGTCCACGCCCGGCAGTTCTGCCTGTCCTTCCGGCAGCAGACGGCCATCCCCATGGGAAAGCTGCCCCTGGCCCTTAACGCCCACCTGCCGGCGGACATCCGCGCCTGCGCCGCGCAGGCGGTGCCCGAAGACTTCCACGCCCGGTACTCGGCCACCGGGAAGGAATACCGTTATATTATTCTGAACACGGCGGTGGACGACCCCTTCGCCGCCGGCCATTACCACCGGGTTCCCGGCCCGCTGGACGCCGAGGCCATGAACGCCGCAGGCCGGGCGCTGCTGGGCCGGCGCGATTTCGCCTCTTTTCAGGCCGCCGGGGCCAAGCCGGGCGGCACCGTGCGCAATGTCACCGGCCTTTCGGTGACGCGCGAGGGCGACTGGGTGACGCTGGCCGTGGCCGCCGACGGTTTCCTCTACCACATGGTGCGCATCATGGCCGGTACGCTGCTGGCCGTGGGCACGGGCCGCTTGCCCGCCGAGGCCCTGCCCGGCATACTGGAAGGCCGCAGCCGCGCCCTGGCCGGGGACACCCTGCCCGCCAAGGGGCTCTTCCTCCACCGGGTGTTCTACCCGAAGAATCTTTCCCTTAGGGCTAACGCAAATCTTCCGACGTAAAGATGCTTCGCTTCGCTCAGAATGACAGGCCAGGTTTAGTTTAGATGTAGGGGCCGCCGCCTTCGGCGGCCCGCACCCATAGAGTAGCAACGAACAAGGAGAGCGCCGCTTTGCCCGAGGACAAGCAAAAAAAGAAGAAGCTCAGGCACACCAGCCTGGTGGTGCCCGAGGCCGGAAAGAAGAAAAAAGCCGGGCTGGGGAAAGACCGCCTGGGCCGCAGCGTGGAGGGCGCCGGGCCGCGCGCCGCCGGCGCGCAGGCCGGGCGGCGCAGCCGCCCGGCCCAAGGCAGCGAAGCTGCCGGGCCCGGCGCGCAAAGCTTGCCGCCCACTCCGGCGCTTCCCTTGGCCGCCGCAGGCCCCGAGGCAAAAGCCGCCGCGCCTCGAGGCTCGGGCTTTGCGCCCGAAGACCTGGCTCGCCCCGGCGCGGAAGAAGAAGGCGGCCTGCCCGCCAACGCCATTGTGCTGCCGCAAAGGCGCAAAAAACATCTCACGCCCAAAAAGCGCCGCCGCCGCCGCAGGCGCGTTCAGGCGCTGGCCTTGCTGGCTTTGCTGGCGGCCTTTGGGGTGTTCTACGTCAGCGGGGCATACGTCACCGTGGCGGCCCTCGCGCGCGATGCCTGGGATGGCCTGCGCATCGCCGCCAGCCCCGGCGAAGGCTGGCCCATGAACCTGGCCCTTACCGATTTCATCGCCGCGCGGCCGCTGGGCGGCGGCAACGGCTTCGCGGCGGTGGGCTCGCGCGATGCCGTGATGGTGGACGCCTCGGGCAAGGAGCTGTGGCGGGTGCAGCACAGCTACATGACGCCCGGCATCTCCACCGGCAACACCCGCATGGTGGTGTACAGCCGCGGCGGCACCGAGTACAGCGTGGAGGGCCGCAGCAGCACACTGGCCACCCACAGCACCGAGCACGAGATACAGTTTTGCGAGCTTAGCCCGGACGGCTGGCTGGCCGTGGTAACCGCCAGCCGCTACCGCGCCACGCTGGACGTGTACGGCCCGGCCTACGACGCCGGCGACGTGGAGTTCCACATGCCGCTGGTGGACGTGCGCCCCGTGCTGGCGCGCTTCGCAAGTGACAACCGAAACCTTCTGGTGGGCTGCGTGGCCGCCCGTGGCGGCGCTTTGGGCAGCACGCTCACCTTTTTGCACACGGGCCGCAGCGAGGTTCAGGCCGAAGTGCGCGCCGACGCCGCGCTGCTGCTGGACGCCGCCTTTGTGGGCGGCGGCCGCGTGGTGGCCGTGTACGACCAATTCACCGCCCTGTACAGCGCCGCCGGAGAGGAGCTGGCCCGCTATAGCTACGGCCGGCGCAGCCTGCAGCACGCAAGCATCCGCGACGGCCGGGTGGCGCTGGCATTTGGCGGCAGTACGCAAGAGACTTTCCACGCCGTGCTGCTGGACGCCGAGCTAAAGCCCCTGTTCGACAAAGCGGTGACGGGCAGCGGCAGGGTGCGGGTGCTGGCCTCGGCGGGCGGCGCTTGGCTGATGTGCGGGCAGGACGTGTACGCCTACACCGACACCGGCGCCCTCGCGGGCAGCCGCCGCGTGGAGCCGCGCACGCTGGGTCTGGTGCACGGCGGCGAGGCGCTGGTGCTGGCCTCGGGCCTGGCCGAAAGCGTAGAGCCCCTCTTGCACCCCGAGTCGGAATCGGCGTCCGATGCTTCCGCCGTATCGGCGGTTTCGGCAGCTTCCGAGCAGCCGCCCGCATCCACTGAACAGGATATTTCCGCCACATCCGCCCCCGGAGGAACCTCATGAGCATACAATCCCTTGCGATGGATTTGATAGCCCTTGCGATTTTGGCCGCATGCGCTGCCTTTTACGCGCGCAGAGGCTTCATTGCCGGGGTTTTCGGCCTTTTCGGCACGCTTGCGGCCATCGTTTTGGCGGCGCTGGCGGCGCGCCGCCTGGCCCCCATCCTATTTGGGCTGCTGTTTCGCCCGGGCCTGGTGGAGCGCATGCAGGCCGCCATCGCCGGGGGAGGCGCACAAAGCCTCAGTGAGCTTTTGGCCTCCGCGCTGGGCTTTTTGCCCGAGGAGTTGCTGGCCGCCGTGGCGGGCAACCTGGGCGCGGCGCTGGATTTCGCCGCGCCGGACATCGCCGAAATGGTGGCCGACCAGGTGGTGGCGCCCATGGTGCTGCCCCTCATCGCGGCGGTATTGTTCTTCCTTTTGTTCGGCCTGGTGCGCGTACTGCTGGGGCTGGTGCAGCGCATGGCCGTGGGGCTGGGCCGCCTGCCCGTCATCAGCACGGTGAACGGTCTTTTGGGCGCGGCGGCCGGGGCCTGCGTGGGCAGCCTCTACGTTTTCCTCGGGCTGTGCGCGGTGTTCGCCCACGACGCTTTGTATCCCGCCGCCGCTTTCGGGCCGCGCTATTTCAGCACTTCCATCGTATATACGCTGCTGTCCCGCTTTAACTTCATCGCGGGCTGGCTTTAAGGCAGTAAATTATGTAGAATCCGTGAAACATTGTTAGCAGACTGGCCCAGAGATTGCCAATCAGCCTGGGATGGTGTATAATAAATTCAGTAAACCATGTTGGTTTAAACATTTTATTCGCGCCTATGGCGCGGTTTTCTACATGCAGGCCGCTGTTGCGGCCGGGAAAGGCAATCCCATGATGATGTGCACCAAATGCAAAAAACGTCCGGCTATCGTGTTTATTCAGCGCATGGACGCCGAGGGCAACCACAGTGACGGCTATTGCCTCACCTGCGCCCACCAGCTGGGCTTAAAGCCGGTGGACGATATGATAAAGCAGTTTGGCATCTCCGACGGCGACCTTGAAAGCATGGAGGAACGCTTCGCCGGCTTCATTGGCGAGGGCGGCCTTGAGGCCCTGCAAAACAGCGCGGCCCCCGCCATGAGCGACGCCGCCGGCGGCGCCGAGGCCGAGGAGGCCGAGGACGACTTTGTGCCCGGCGGCAGCGCCACCTTCCCCTTCGTGTTCGGCGGGGCCGCCAAGGAGGAAACCCGCGAACGCGACGGCACGCGTGGCCGGGACGCCAAAAGGCGCAACGGCAAGCGCAAATTTCTTGATACCTACTGCGACAATCTCACCATGAAGGCCGCCGAGGGCAAGCTGGATCGCATCATCGGGCGGGACAGGGAGATTTACCGCACCGTGCAGATACTCTCCCGCCGGCAGAAGAACAACCCCTGCCTCATCGGTGAGGCCGGCGTGGGCAAAACGGCCATTGCCGAGGGCATTGCCCTGCGCATTGCCGCGGGCGATGTGCCCAGCCGCCTGCGCGGCAAGGAAATCTATCTGCTGGATTTGACCAGCCTTGTGGCCGGCACCCAGTTTCGAGGCCAGTTCGAAAGCCGAGTCAAGGGCCTCATCACCGAGGTGAAGAACGCCGGAAACGTCATTCTCTTCATCGATGAAGTGCACAATATTACCGGCGCGGGAGATTCTGAGGGCGCCATGAACGCCGCCAACATTTTAAAACCCGCCCTCTCGCGCGGGGAGATACAGGTTATCGGGGCCACCACCTTTGCCGAGTACCGCAAGTACATCGAGAAGGATCAGGCCCTCGAGCGCCGCTTCCAGCCCGTGAAGGTGGAGGAACCGAGCCTTGAGGACACCGTGAAGGTGCTGGAAGGCGTGAAGGAATACTACGAAGAGCACCATCATGTGAAGGTGCCCACGGCCATTGTGGAGCAGGCCGTGCACCTGAGCGAACGCTATATCACCGACCGCTTTCTGCCGGACAAGGCCATCGACCTTTTGGACGAGGCCTGCGCCTGCAGCAGCCTGCGCCACAACGAAATTACCCAGATGGCGGAGGCCCAAACCGCCCTTGCCGCCCTGAGGGCCGAAGAGGAAGAACTGGAGCAGAAGGAAGAGCGCAACTACGAGCGCCTGGCCGAAGTGAAAAGCGAGATTGCCCGGCAGGAGCCCGAACTGGAACGCCTGCAGGCCCGCGTGAACGGCATCGAGGTGACCATGGAGGACGTGGCGCGGGTCATCGAGCTGTGGACGGGCATCCCGGCGGTGAAGATAGCCGAGAGCGAGTACGACAAGCTTTCCCAGCTGGATACCCGATTGAGGGAAAAAGTGATTGGGCAAGACGAGGCCGTGGGCCTGGTGGCCGCCGCCATCAAGCGCACACGGGCGGACATTTCCGGCCGCCGCCGCCCCGCCAGCTTTATCTTTGTGGGCCCCACGGGCGTGGGCAAAACCGAGCTTGTGAAGCAGCTGGCCTATCAGCTGTTCGATTCGGTGGACCCGCTGATTCGCCTGGACATGAGCGAGTTCATGGAGAAGCATGCGGTGTCGCGGCTCATCGGCTCGCCCCCGGGCTATGTGGGCTACGACGAAGCCGGCCAGCTTACCGAAAAGGTGCGCCGCAAGCCGTACAGCGTGGTATTGTTCGACGAAATAGAAAAAGCCCATCCCGATGTGATGAACGTGCTGCTGCAAATTCTGGACGAGGGCAAGATAAACGACGCCCAGGGCCGCACGGTCAGCTTCGAGAACACCGTCATCTGCATGACCTCGAACGCCGGCAGCAGCGACAAAACCGCCAACCTGGGCTTTAACAAAAGCGTGGCCGAAATGCACAGCGAGAAAGCCATGCGCGCCCTTAAAGACTTTCTGCGCCCGGAGTTCCTCTCCCGTGTGGACGAGGTGGTTTCCTTCCGCCCGCTGGAGCCGAAGGACCTTGAAACCATCGCCGCGCTGATGCTGGCCGAGTACCGTGAGCCGCTGAAAACCAAGGGCGTAGACCTCGGCTGGGACGAAGCGGCCCTTGGCCTGCTGGTGGAGAAGGCCAAGGGCGGCAAGTTCGGCGCGCGCGATTTGCGCCGGGTGATTCGCAAAGAGGTGGAAGACCGCATCGCCGAGGCCGTGCTCTCCGAGCGCAAGCTGGAAGCGGTGCGCATCGTGGCCAAGGACGGCGAAATACAGGCCGAGTTGGGCTGAAAGGAAAAGCTTGAACGATTCGGCATACGTAGTTAAATAAACGCAGAGAGGCACCACCGAACAGGCGGTCGCCCCAATGTTTGGTAAAACGAAAATGGTAACCATTACCTTGTTAGGGAGCAGCGGTTACCGTTTTTTATTGCCACAGGAATTTTTCCCGGCTGATTATAAGATTAGAGAGCTTTGCACGAATCTACGCTAAAACGTAGCACATTCCAGGAGGCCTTAGGCAGCAGGGCCTCAAAGCTGCCGCCGTCGCTTTGGCCGCAGGGCAGGGCCCTCGGCGCTACCTCCTGGCTGGTTTGGGTGTTGGTGGCTTTCAGCGCGTGGCCGGCCATTTGCCAGTGCTCGGTTAGCGTGTAGCCTCCGAAGCCGCGCAAATCGCAAGTCAGCGGCAGGTCGCTATCAAGGCTGCGGTTCACGGCAAAAAGGGTCAGGCTGCCGGCCTCTTCGTCCAGCACGGCGGCGCACTCGAGGAAAGGCACATCACAGTAGTTCTTGCTGTCGTATTTCGGGCTTTTCATCAGCGGCGCCAGCACCGTGCCGCGCCCGAACTGCGAGACCTGCATGAAGGGCCAGTAAATGGTTTGCCGCCAGGCGCCGGCATCGGGGTCTGTCATGATGGGGGCGATGGCGTTCACCAGCTGGGCCAGGCAGGCCATTTTCACGCGGCCGCAGTTGCGCAGCAGCGTGATAAGCAGCGTGCCTAGCACCAGCGCGTCCTCGAAGGTGTACACGTCTTCCAGCAGGGGCGGGGCAAGCCCCCAGGGGCGGCCCTTCATAATGGCCTCATCGGCGGCGTTCGAGTGGAACCACACGTTCCATTCGTCGAAGCTGAGCATCATGGTTTTCTTCGAGCGTTTTTTGGCCTTGGCATAGTCGCACACGGCCATCACGGTTTTGATGAAGCTGTCCATCTTGAGGGACTGGGCCAGGTAATCGGCCGCGTCGTCCTCGCGGTTGGCGTAGTATTGGTGCAGGGAGATAAAGTCCACGTCCTCGTAGCAGTGTTCCAGGATGGTGGCCTCCCAGTCCGGGAAGGTGGGCATCTCGGAGGAGGAACTGCCGCAGGCCACAAGCTGTATGCCGGAATCTATCTGGCGCATGGCGCGGGCCGTTTCGCAGGCCAGCCGCCCGTACTCCTCGGCGGTTTTGTGGCCTATCTGCCAGGGGCCGTCCATCTCGTTGCCCAGGCACCAGGTTTTCACGGCGTGGGGTTCTTTCACACCGTGGGAAATGCGCAAATCGCTGTAGCGGCTGCCGCCGGGGTGGTTGCAATATTCCAGCAGGGCGCAGGCCTCCTCAATGCCGCGGGTGCCCAGGTTCACGGCCATCATCAGCTCGGCCCCCACCAGACGGCACCAGGCGGCAAACTCGTTCACGCCCACCTCGTTTGGCTCAAGGCTGCGCCAGGCCAAATCCAGGCGCTTCGGGCGTTGGGCGGCGGGGCCAACGCCGTCTTCCCAGTTGTAGGCAGACACAAAATTGCCGCCCGGATAGCGGATGGCCGGGACGCCCAGGGGCTTCACCAAATCGATGACATCCTGCCGGAAGCCCTGCGCGTTGGCGCTGGGGTGGCCCGGCTGGTAAATGCCCGTGTACACTGCGCGGCCCAGGTGTTCGATGAAGGAGCCGAAGAGGCGCGGGTCGGCTTCACCAAGGCGAAAGTCTTTGTCCAGCGTGATGCTGGCGTTGTGCTTATCCATATTAACATCCCCTCCGGTGGTGCTCATCCCATTGATTTTGGAAGCAAGACCATATGCTCCACTCAATCTTAGCATGAATATCTCGTCACATCAATAGATGAACCCACACAATCATCTCGCCGGGGCCGCGGTTGCCCCAAGAGCCGTAGGGCAGGGCGGTGAGGGAAAGCGGCTGGGTTTGGTAAGCGCCCTCATCGCTGAATGAAGCGGCCTCGGCCCAAGGGGCCAGGCGGGCGCCCGAGCAGCGCAGCAGCATGGTGCCGCCCAACAGCCCCGGTTCCCACACTTCCTCAAACTGCGCGTCTGCCGCAAGGTACAGCGCCGCCAAATCGGCGCCGTTGTCCACTTCCTCAAAACAGTACACCTCCGGCCCGCGCACAAGGGCTACCTTGCCCACGTTCGCGCGCACCAGCGGGTTCGCGTACACCAACTTTGGCCGTATGCCGAAGCGCAGCAGCACTTCGTCCTTGCCCCAGGTGCGGCGCAGCACGGCAAAGCCCTTCTCGATGTGCAGCGGCGCTTCCCTCCCGTTCACGTACAGCGCCGGGGCCTCGGCAAAGTCCGGCACTCGGAGGTACAGGGCAAAGCCGGCGGCCTCGGCCTCAATGTTCAGGCGCACCTCGCCGCTTTTGGGGTATTCGGTGGCCAGGCGCAGGCCCACGGGCTTGCCGCCAAGGCTCAGTTTGGTTTCGTTTTGCACAAAGAGGTTGACGAACAGTTCATCCTCTCCGGCGGAGTAGATGTACTGGCCGAGGCTGGTGAAGGTGCGGGCGATGTTGGTGGGGCAGCAGGCACAGTCGAACCATTTCTGCCGCACGGGTTTTACATGGGCTTTAGAGGTGCGCTCCATACAGGCGGCAGGCCACACTTCCAGCGGGTTTACGTAGAAAAATCGGTTGCCCGAAAGCGAAATGCCCGCGCGCACGGTGTTGTACAGCGCGCGCTCCACTACGTCGATGTAGGAGGCGTCGCGCATGGCGCGGGCCATGCGCAGGCCAAACAGCGCCAGCCCGATGGAGGCGCAGCTTTCGTTGTAGGCGGCGTCGCCGGGCAGGTCATAGTCGGTGGTGAAGCGTTCCAGCAGGCCGGAGGAACCGATGCCGCCGGTGATGAACATACGCTTTTGCACCATGTTGTCCCAAAGGATTCGGCACTGTTCCAGCAGGCGCACGTCGCCGTCCAGCAGGGCCACGTCGGCCATGGCGCTGTACAGGTACACGGCCCGCACGGCGTGGCCCTCGGCGGTAACCTGCTGGCGCACCGGCAGGTGAGACTGGGAGTATGCCGGCTCGTAGCCGTTAAGCTCGGGGAAGATGCGGCGGAAATCGGGGCGGGCCATCTCCTGCAAAAAGTAGTTGGGCGCCGCGCCGCGCACGTTGATGAAATAGCGGGCCAAATCGAGGTAGGTGGCCTTGCCCGTGGCGTGATACAGCCGCACCAAAGCCAGTTCCACCTCCGGGTGCCCCGGGCAGCCGTGCATTTGGGCCTCGCCCGGGCCGAACACCTGGGCAATAAGGTCCGCAAAGCGGCAGGCGATATCCAATAACGCGCGCTTGCCGGTGGCGCTGTAGTAGGCCACGGCGGCCTCTATCAAATGCCCGGCACAGTATAGCTCGTGCCCTTCTACAAGATTCTTCCAGCGGCCTTCGGGTTCCACCAGCGTGTAGTAGGTGTCCAGGTAGCCGTCTTTGCACTGGGCGCGGCCAATGAGGGCAATCACCTCGTCGGCGTTTTTCTCCAGCGTGGCGTCGGGCCGGGTGGCCAGGCTGTAGCCCACGGCTTCCAGCCACTTGTAGGCGTCCGTGTCCAAAAAAACGGTGCCCTGCCGCCGGCCGCGCGCCTCGCCGGCGGCTACGCGAAAATTGTGCAGGCAGTAGCTGGGCGGGGTGTCCGGCATACGGTCGTTCAGTATTTCCCACTGGTAGGGCAGCACCACCTCTGGCACAAGGCGCGTGTAGCGGTTCCAGAAAGCGTCGTTTATTTGAATATCTTCAATGGGCAGCGCACACAATTTTTCCATAAGGCAACCTCACAATTCAAGACGGTCAAGAGCCAAAACTAATCGTTTAAGTATGAATAGTATAGCCGACACCTCCAAAAAATACAATACCAGACTTGCAAAAATGCCGATGGGGATTGAAGTCTGTAAGTTTTCATAGTAAAATAGCTTTAGTATCAGCAAAACAACCAAAACGATTTGGTATTTTAATTATATTGGAGCAAAACAATGGCAACGATAAAAGATATTGCGCGCCTCACCGAGGTATCAACGGCTACGGTGAGCAATGTGCTGAACGGCAAGCAGGGCGCGGCCGGCGCGGCCAAGGCCCGCGAGATACGCGAGGTGGCCGCCCGCCTGCACTACCAGCCCAATGCCCTGGCAAAGAACCTCAAGCGCCAGCGCACCCACAGCATCGGCATCATCACCGAGGATCTCACGGTGTTCAACACGCCCGAAATAGTGGACGGCATAGACGCCACCTGCGAAATCCACGGTTATGAAATACTGCTGGCCAATATGCGCTTGTTCAAGCGTTATAACAACGACTTTACCGATACCCCCCGCCACCACCAGTTGTTCGATACCATGGTGCGCAACATGATGGCCAAGCAGGTGGAGGGCCTGATCTATGTGGGTTACCACTGCCGGGAGATTAGCTATTTGCCCAGCATGGTGAACATCCCCTTTGTGTATGCCTACTGTTTCCCCAGCGAGGCCATTTACCCGGCGGTGCTCTTCGATGACGAGAAGGCAGGTTACGATGTGACGCGCATATTGCTGGAAAAGGGACACCGCAGCATAGGGGCCATTTGTGGGCCGCCGAGCAGTGATAACGCCCAGCGCCGCCTGAAGGGCTTGCAGCGGGCGCTGTACGAGGGCGGCGTTTTGTATAACGCTTCCACCACCGTTTATGGCGATTGGAGCCGCCAAAGCGGCTACGAGGCTGTCGACGGCCTGCTGGAGCAGGGCGTCACGGCTATTTTTGCCTTTAACGACATGATGGCGAGCGGCGTGTATATGCGATGCATCGAAAAAGGGCTGGCCATAGGCAGGGATATTTCCCTCTTTGGCTATGACGACGCGGACATGAGCGAGGGCTATAGCCCGGCCCTTTCCAGCGTGGCGGCGCCCCTGGCCGCAATGGGCGGCCGCTGTGCCGAATTGGTGCTGGCCCAGCTGCGCCAGCGCAAGCAAGACTGTGCGCCCATCCTGCTGCCCTGCCGGATTTGCCTCAGGGAGTCGGTGGGGCAAATGAGCCGTTAGCTAGAATTTTTTGTCATTCTGAGCGAAGCGAAGAATCCTAAAGCTATATGCAAACGCTTGGCCAAAGATTCTTCGTTGCTTTGCTCCTCACAATGACTGGTTACTTTTAGAGGTTAGAGGGATAGCAGGGTAACTGCCCTTAGCTGCCGGCGCCATGGCTCCATTCCCCCGTGCTCTCTTGGCTTTAGAGGCACAAAAACGCGCACAATCGATTAATCATACAAAAATAGCGGCGGAACGAGCTTGCGATGATGTTGTGAATGTGCAAGAAAATAGGTTAAACGATTTATTAAAAGTGACAAAAATCTCGGCGCGTGATAGAAAGTGCTTTATTTAGCAAAAGCCATATGCTATAATGGCCTCACAAGTTGGTTAATCGGAGAGGCGAAGTGTTGGCGCACTTCGTTTAAAAGTGTATAACACAATAAGTTAATCGATTAGCTTGCCAAAATGCATCTCTAAAGCTTGCTGGGGTTGATGGCAGCCCGCCTTGATGAGGACTGCTGCAACATAAATGGATAAGCACAACCGGAAGAACAACAATTTTAGGAGGAGTACAGAATGAAAAAAATCTTCGCACTCTTGCTTTGCGCCACGATGCTTCTGGCCCTGGCGGCCTGCGGCGGCGCACCCGCTGCCGAACCCGCCGCGGCGGATCCCGCGCCCGCAGCCGACCCCGCCCCTGCCGACGCACCCGCCGGAGAAAAGGTGCAGCTTACCTTCTCGCTGTGGGGCGGCGAGACGGAGATGCAGGCCACCCAGGCTGTGATTGACCAGTTCAACCAAAGCCAGGACCGCATTGAAGTGACCGCGCTGGCCATTCCCGTGGAAACCTATGTTGAGGAACTGAACACCATGGCCGCCGCGAACCAATTGCCCGACACCGGCATGGCGAACGAGCGCCAGGTCATCGCGATGGCTCAGCAAGGCCTGCTGCTGGATTCCAGCGAAATGTACGTGGGCCGCACCCCGCCGCTGGACTCCCTCGCTTTCACCTATGAAGGCGCCCCGGTGGCCTACTCCAGTTCCAACGAGATTCTGCTGCTGTACTTTAATAAGGATATGTTCGACGACGCCGGTGTGGCCTACCCGCCCAACGATGCCGCCAACGCCTGGACCTGGGACGAATTTGTAGACGTTGCCAAGCAGCTGACCTTTGACGCCAACGGCAACACCCCGAACGACGCCGGATTTGACGCAAACAACATTGTGCAGTACGGCTGCCTGATAGAAAACCTGGCCTGGCAGCTTGAAGTGTGGTGCAAATCCAACGGCGGCGGCTTCATCGCCGAAGACGGCACGGTCAACGTCAGCAATGCCGCTTCCGCCGAAGCCATTCAGCGCGTGGCCGACTTGTACCTGGTGCACCATGTGGCCCCGCTGTCCACCGGCATCACCGACGACGGCGTGCAGCGCGGCTTTACCACCGGCACCGTGGCCATGACCACCAACGGCGCCTGGAACCAGGGCACCGCCTTCTGGAGCAGCGAAGAGCAGGCGCCCCTCATCGACTTTAGTTATGGCATGGGCGTGCTGCCCTACATGCAGGAAAAACTGACCCTGAACACCAGCGGCGCGGCCGCCGTCTTCTCCCAAACCCAGCACCCCGCGGAGGCCATGGAGTTCATGAGCTGGTACAACGACGCGAACAACAACTGGGGCCTGGTGGAGAACGGCATTTGGATGCCCAACATGGAAAGCTACTACACCGAAGAAGAAATGATTACGAAGTGGCTGGACAACCCCGCCTACCTGCCCATGGAAGAAGCCCGGCCCGTGCTGGTGGACTACACCCTGAACTATGCGCAGCCCGCGTTCTGGTACACCAACCCCAACGCGCAGGAGTTTGAGGCCATGCTGATAGACATTCTGGGCGTGGTGTGGACGGGCGAAGCCACCGCGGCGGATATTCTGGCCGAAAACCATGACGCGCTGCAAGCGGTGCGCGACCGCGAGTAACAAATAAGAATAACAAGTAAAAAGCCAAATTTATGTGAGATATTGCCCTATACATTCACCGCGGAATTTAAGATAATGAGCACAGGGTGCCCGCCCGCCACCGCGTTGGGCGGGCGCCCTTCCTTTTGTACAAGAACCTGTATTCACGGCGTGAGGAGAGATTACCAGGGGGTGAGGCGTACATGAAACCGAAGGTGCGGGCAAAAAGGTCGCTGCGCGCTATCAAGGAGAACCGGGCGGCCCACCTGTTTTTGATACCCGCTTTTGTGGGGCTGGCGGTGCTTACCTACGGGCCGCTGCTGGCGGTGTTCGGCCTCAGCATGTTCAGCTGGCGGGGCGTGGGAATTCCCAAGTTTATCGGTATGGAGAACTACATTCGCCTGTTCACCGCAGACCCTTACTTTTACAATTCCATCCGGGTAACGGTTCTCTTTTCGGTGCTGGCGGTGCTGGGCAGCATGGTGTACTCGCTGGCGGTGGCCATGCTGCTGAACCGCAAGGTGCCGGCCCGGGGCTTTTTCCGCGCAATGTTTTACCTGCCCTACATTTTGCCGGGCACCGCCGTGTACATCGGCTGGTCGCTTTTGTACGAGACAAACTTCGGCTTGTTCAACAACCTTTTGAACATGATAGGCATCCAGGACGTGCGCTTTTTGGCCGACAGGAACATGGTGATGCCGTCCCTGGCCATCATTGCCGTATGGCTTAGCGGCAATTTGATAGTGATATTTTTGGCGGGGCTGCAAAACGTGCCGCGCGTGTACCACGAGGCCGCTGAAATTGACGGGGCGGGCGCCTGGCGGCGATTCTGGCACATCACCGTGCCCTGCATGACGCCGATTATTTTTTACAACCTTTTGATGAGCCTGATTACCAACATGCAGGTGGTGACGCCCGCGCTGGCGCTCACGCAGGGCGGGCCGTCCGGCGGCTCGATGTTTTTGACGTATTTGATGTACCGCGAGGGCTTCAAAATGAGCCAACTGGGCTATGCCTCGGCCATCTCGTTCATCATCTTCATCCTCATCGGCCTGTTCACCATCCTGGTGTTCACCAGCAGCAAAAGCTGGATATTCTACGAAGGGGGTGAGGACTAATGGCCGATTACACGCGAAAGGGAACCGTGAAGCTGCCCCGCCGCCTGGGTACGCAAGAGCGCACCAGTTGGCTGAGCTTTGTTCTGCTGGTGGTCATCGCGGCCGTTGTGATGCTGCCCATCTGGTGGATTGTCCGCTCCAGCCTGATGACCAACAACGAGCTGTATTCCATGAACTTCTTTCCCTCGCAGTGGCTGTGGTCGAACTATGCCAGCACGCTGAACTTCTTCAATTACTGGAAATACCTTGGCAACACCGCAATGGTAATTGTGCCGGCGGTTACCTTTGGCACGCTGACGGCCACCATGTGCGGCTACGCCTTTGGGCGGCTGCGCTTCAGGGGCAAGAAGTTCTGGTTCGGCCTCAGCGTGGGCAGCATGCTGCTGCCGAACATGGTCACGCTGATTCCGCTGTATATCATGTGGACGCGCGGGCTGGGCCTGGGCGACACCTATTACCCGCTGGTGTTGCCCTACCTGTGCGGCGGCGGCGCGTTCAGCATATTCCTCATCCGCCAGTTTGTGCGCAGCATCCCGCGAGAGCTGGACGAGGCCGCCGAAATTGACGGAGCGGGGTATTTGCGTATTTTGGCGCAAATAATCGTGCCGGCCATTAAGCCCGCGATGATAGTGGTGGGCCTGTTCATCTTTGTGGGCATTTGGAACGACCTTTTGCAGCAAAGCGTGTACCTGAACAGCGAGGAAAAGTTCACCATTGTGGTGGGGCTATCCATGATTCGCGGCGGGCTGAAGGCGGACTGGGCCAGAATTATGTGCGCCACGGTGCTGGCCTTTTTGCCCGGCATCGCCGTGTACCTCGCCGGCCAGCGGTATTTTGTGGAAGGCATTGTGATGGTTATCCCACCGCCAGGCGGTCTTTCTGCCGCGTTACTCGATTTTGCATTCCACCAAGGAGTGCTGCAATCTCGTGCCTTGCATAAAGCCCGCCTGGTGGCGCGCTAACGCTAATTCATAACTCGGTCAGCACACTAGGGCGTGTTGACGCAAAGCGAACGCACATCTTTCACGCCGTCTTTACGCACCTTTCTGCGTCAGGCTCAATCGGAATACACTAAGTATTCCTCAATCGCCTTCCTTGAAATGCACGCAAATCCGTCGCGAAATCTGCGGCATCCCATTTGCGTCAACGCGCCCTAGGTATTTGCTTACAAGAATACCCCCCGCACACGCCGGGGGCTAACACTGGTAAAGACACAGGTTCATAATTGTCCGACAAAACGGTAGTAAATATCAATCTGCTGTGTTCGTTGTCCATCAATGCGCTGCGCTTGGTGGACAACGATTTTTTCTATAAGTTCATGGACGATTGCCTTGTCAAGCCCCTGTACGTCAATGTATCGGGTTATCAATTCCACAAACTCGTCAATGCGTGTGCTTTCCTGTTCGGCCTCGGCAATAACGCTGTCAAGAGTGTCAAGCCGTGCGGTCAAGTCAGCACGCTCCTGCCTGTACCCCGCCACTATATCGGCGTAAAGCTCATCCGGCAATTTGCCGCCCGTGTTTTGCTCAAACGCCTTTTTAACATGGACGCCTATATCCACAAGACGCTTACTTATCCTGCTGCGCTCTTTGCGGGCCGCTTCGGTTTTCTGCCGCTTTTGCTTTTCGCCAATACCGGCCAGCCGTGTTACAAAGCCATCCCTGTCCTTACGCACCGCTGCCGATACTTCACGGACGCTTGCCAAGACCGCTGCCGTAAGCCTTTCCATCGTGATATGATGATTGGTACAGTGTTCTTTGCCCTTTACCTTGTATTGCCAGCAACTAAACACGCCTTTTGAATTTTTCGCCAGCGTGTTCCCGCAATCTGAACAACGCAGCAAACCGGCAAAGATATGGGGCGCGCCGCGCTTGGTTGAGCGTTTGCGCTTGTGGATGATTCCCTGCACCACATCCCACAGTTTTTGTTCGATGATTGGCTCATGAGTATTCTCCACGCATACCCACTGTTCTTGTGGAATCCGCACGACTTTTTTCACCTTGTAGGAAACAGTAGTGTACCGCCCTTGTACCGCATGGCCTAAATAGGTCGGGTTGTTCAAGATGGTGCGAACCGCTGAATAGTGCCAATCGTACTCCGCATGGTGCGGGGATTTCCGAGCTTGCCCGGCGTGGACTGTAGGCGTGGGTATGCGTTCATTGGCAAGGGTTCTGGCAATGCGCTCGTACCCATCCCCCGAAGCTGCCATATCGAAGATATGCCGGACGATGGCGGCGGCTTCCTCGTCAACCACCAGTTTGTGCTTATCCAGTGGACTGCGCACATAGCCATAAGGCACTTTGGCGATATACTGCCCTGCCGCCCGTTTGGCTTGAAAGACATCCCGCACCTTAACGCTGGCCTCGGCCGCGTGCCATTCGTTGAACAAGCCTTTCACCTGCGCCATACTATTCGCGCTGTGGGTCAGGTTCGCGCCATCGTAATTGTCAGCAACGGCGATGAGCCGCACGCCCATCTGTGGAAACTCCACTTCCCGAAACATATCCACTTGGATATGGTCGCGGCCCAAACGTGACAGGTCTTTGACGATAACCACATTTCCCCGCTTGGTTCTCAAATCGCCCATCATGCGGATGAAGTCCGGGCGGTCAAAGGTCATGCCCCGATATTCGTCATCCTGATAAACGTCCACAACACGGAAATTGTTTTTGTCCGCGTATTCCCGCAATATCATGGCCTGGTTATCAACACTGTCGTTGTCGTGTTCATCCGGCGAACGCCGGCAATACAAAAGGGCATCTATGTTATGTTGCAACTGCACTTTACGCTCCTTTCTCCCTGCAACACAACAGCTTGAATGCTATCTATAGTATAGCAGTTACAAGCTGTTCGTGCAGCGCTGCGGCGGCGTAATACTGCATACAATCAATGGTTTTCGATTGCTCTTGTCAAAAAATCATCAAACACTTCGTGGATGGTTCGTGAACCTGTAAAAGCGTGCCTGACAATGATTTTTTCATTGCCATCCATCGTGACTTCCATTTCCGGCTTTATTTCATGCTGCGCCCCATCGTGCTGGGAATTACGGCAGTCAGGTTGGACATTCGATTGCAAATCTAGCAAAGACATACCCTCCAAAGCTGGGGGCCGCGCTGCCGAAAAAAGGGCAGCACGGCCCCTTGATGATATACGGTTTACAAGCGTGTGGCATACCGGCAACTGGCGTTGCTCCATAGGCCGGCGCATTGCGCCGCCTCCCCCTTCACGCGGGCTGCCCCTTACAGTGACGTTAGCCAGGCAGAAGTATCATTATTGGGTTCCGTTTCGCCTTGCGGCGGGCGCCATCCCCGCCTGCCGCACACAGTAATCGCTCCCGGCAGGGATGGTGTATCACCCCCTTGCCCTGCCAATCATCGCGCCGTGTACGGCCAGCTTTTCCCGCCTAAGCGGGCAGCGAACCCAACGTAGTATCCACACCATATTCTCTTTTCAAAGGCCGATGGCACAGTGAGGGATAAAATACCCCTCTACTATATAGGGCAAAAAACGGCCTTTTGTTAACCCCCATTTTTTTGTTAACCCCCTAATTTTTGTTTACCCCTGCGGGGTGTGGTATCCATAGAATTGACTGTTTTGAATGATGATACGTTTCAAATTTCCTCTGGCTTTTTTCAGGATGTGGTGAACCATCGGCTTGGTGATTCTTTCCCTATCGGCAATATCCTGCATGGTATAGCCAAAAAAATAGTAATCGCGAATAAATTTCTGCTGGCGCGGCGGTAAGGCAGCCACCGCGTCTTTTACCATTTTTTTACGCTGGCGGTATTCCACGCATTCCGCTACGCTCTCGTCCAAATCCCGTAACAACAGTTCCGTTTCGCCTTCCACATAGCCGCCAGCGTCCAAAAAGCGCCGGTCATCGCGGCGGCGGGTGTGCTCTCGTTTAGCCTCGCTCCGCAACGAACGCGCTATGGCCGGGCTTACTTCCACCGGGATTTTTTCGCCGTCCGCCGCATCGTACTCAATACTGACGCACAATTTCTTCATGGATACCCCCATTCTGTAGGCTGGTTAGTTTCCTTGATATGGCGCAAAAAAGCGACCTTCACCGCTGGTGAAAATCGCTTTGCCGTTCCACCCCCTCTACAATGGCTTAACTTCCGGGTTCCCATTGTAGCAAAGGATTTCTGGTTTTCGTCCGGGGTTTGTCTTGATTTCGTCAGGGAAATTCAGAAAATACGACAATAATCGACAATCAGATGATGAATTGCATCTGTTGATTGGCAGATGGGTCGGCCAGTCTATAGCCAAAACTACGCACGGTTTCTATGTACTTTTCATCGGTAAAACAGGCAATTTTCTTCCTGATATTCCCGATATGGTAGCTAACGGCTTTTTCAGCTTCATAGAATTCACTGTCGCTCCAAATACTGTCATAAATCTGCATTTGGCTGATGATTCGCTCGCGGTTTCGCGCAAGCAACAATAATATGCGGTATTCTGTTGCGGTGAGCAGAATCGGGTGCTCGCACAAAAGCACCTTCTTAAACTTGGGCAAAATCATCATGTCATGAATCTGTATGGGGCGATCTTGGATTTCGCGCTGCTCCGGTACGCTGCCTTTTTCAACCAGCGCCGCCGCCCTTGCAATGATTTCGTCGGTAGTAAAGGGTTCCCAAACGCAGTCATCCGCAACCAGCAGGCAGTGGTGCATCACGGAATAGTCGTGCCCATGTACAAGTGCCAGTATGGGGGCCTGTGTGCTTTCACGCAATATGTACAGTTGGTCGTCGGCCCATTTGTAGGGCAGAGTTACCTCATCTATCACGCAATCGTAGTTATATCGTTCTATTTTGTGAAGACCTTCGTCAAGAGAGCTTGCTGTGTGTGGGCTGACGCAGTAGAAACTGTACTTATTACGAATATCATCCGGCAGAACAAACTCGCTGCGGACAAACAAGACGTTGTAGTACATACTCAGCGACCTCCTTCCAACAGTCAAAGCATGTGACATTCTTATGTACTTTATACGCCTTTCTTCATACCACCGCAAGTTGCTTTCGCCTCTTGGCATCCGTTGAAACGTTTAAAATAGTTTTGTTCTTTATCAGTATCAATGTATGTCGTTTTATCGTTTATTACATTAAGATAGAACTGGGTTTTTCACTGTGGCAACCTTGTTACATTATGTAACAAGGTTGCCGCTTTCGCTTACCCATACCCGCTGAAATAGGAGAGCGGGTCAACGCGCACACTATTTACATGCGTTTCAAAATGCAAATGTGCCCCATCCACAACGCCGGTGGCGCCCACAAGGCCAATGACCTCGCCCTGGGCCACGTTTTGCCCGGCGATTGCCACCATCAGGCTCATGTGGGCATATAGCGTGCGGCGCCCGTCGCCGTGGTCGATGATGATGTGGTTGCCGTAGCTCCAGTGCCATTCGGCGGTGACAACGCGCCCGGCGTCCGCCGCAAGGACGTTCGTACCGCCGCCGGCCCCGATGTCAATGCCAAGATGGTCGTCCGCTTCGCCGGTGACGGGATGCTCCCGGTAGCCAAAATAGGACGTGACCCGGCTGCTGGAATCCGACGGCCAGATATAGCTGCCGGTGCCGATGACAGGCGTGCCGTCGCCCAGCTCCTCGGCGCCGCCAATGAGGTCGCGGAATAATTCATCGTAAGCCCCACTTAGCATTTCGGCCAGTATGTCGCGCTGGTCCCCGGTGAAGTCGTAACGGTCGGCCTGGGCGTTTGCGTCCCGCTGGATGATGGTGATGTGCAGGATATAGGTATAGGTGGTGATGCCGGTGTTCTCGTCATGGTGTTCGATGGTTTCCATGCGGTGGGACAGCTCGGTCATATCCCAAAACACCGCCTTGATGCGCTCGGCCTTGTCGGCGTCTATGGTGACAACATCGGCTTCTTCTTCATCGAAAAGCACGGTTTTGACGGCGAACACCGCCAGCACGTCCCGCCAGTTGTTGCCGCGTTTGCCCGCGTAATGCACGCGCAGCTCGTCCCAGGTGCTGCCGTTTTGGATGGCCAGCATCTGCCCGTTGAAGTCGGCGGCCACGTCACGAATGACGGCGGACACCGGGGCGACGCCCTGGCCTGTATCTTCGCTTGAAAAGAACAGCCCAAAGGGCGAGGCGATCATCATGGCGATGCCGGCGAAGGCAATGAGGATGAGGACAAACGGCCCCGCCGCCGACACAATGAGCATCAGCGTTTTCACCACAGCCTTTGCAACGTTTTTAATGAGAATAGCCATGCGGCGTGCCGCTTGCGCGCTGCGCCGGGCGGCGGCCTGCGCCAGCTTCGCCGCCCGCCGTTTAAGCTGGGCGGCTTTGCGGAGATTCCCGGCTTTGCGCCCGGCCAGCGCCGCCTTGCTCGTCCTGGCCCCCGGCCTGCCCAGCTTGGCAAGCATAGCGCCCCGGCTGTCCTTTACCGCTTTCGCCTTGCCACGGGTTTTGGGCGTCATCTTGCCGCCTGTGGTCGTGGTGCTTTTAGCGCCCTTGCCTGCCGGGGACGCCGCCGAACCGCTATGCTCCACGTCACGCACACGCCCGGGCCGCCCTGTCTGCCCGGTGTGTTCGCTATCCCCGGCACGTTCGGCCTGCTTCACCTTTTCGGCTTTCCCGGCCTTTTCCACCACATATTGCCTGCGGGCTTTTTTCTGGCGCTGGCTCTGCATGAAACGGTCTTTGCCCTGTTTTGCGGCGGAAACGCCCGCCCGCCCCGCGCTCTGTGCGCCATCGCGCAGGCTGTCCTCCACCTGCTGCACGGCCTGCCCCTCGGGCTTCTGTGTGGTATCACCGCCACTATCGGCAGCACCGGCAATACCGGCGCCGTAGCGTATGGCGGCCTCCCGGCCCTTTTCCATGTACTCCCGCATAAGCTGCCGCCGGGCCTCGCGGGGCATGGTCTGCCCGGCGGCATGGCCTTTGGGCTTCGTCATGCGCGGCTTTGTTTTTGGCCCTCTTTCCCGCACCATTAGGCGCCCTCGCCGGGCCGGGTGGTAAACAAGCGATACATCGCTGTATTGGTGGGCAGGTCGCTTTGGAAAGGCACGATGTTGCCGCCCACCTTTACCAGCCCGTGCCCGGCCTGCGAATTGGTGATATACGAAAGCTGGGTTTCGGA
>QMCE01000118.1_pt1 | contig 33366 bp, 23 predicted proteins | sample 1821851 | NCBI WGS metagenome assembly QMCE01 (sample SAMN09453174, study PRJNA476694) | Termite gut metagenome, whole genome shotgun sequencing project. | isolation source: worker | host: Odontotermes sp. | place: South Africa:Pretoria | collected 2016-01-28 | reverse complement strand
TCCGTTTACGACGCCTTGGTTACATATAGGGAGATATGCCTTGACAAATTGATACCCGCGGGAATGGCGAACGACGCCGAAACCGTTTACTCCACCATTTCCGACGACCTTGCTCCTTACGGTACGGCAATCAGGGAGAATATAGATTACTTGACGACGACGAATTATGAGAAAAGCATACAAAGTGCGGAGAAGGCTGCCGACGACAGGCGGACCGCATACATCGTGAACCTTTCCCTGTTGCTGTTTTCCATCCTTGCTTCCGGCTTCTTGGGTGCGTACGTTGCGCGGCAAATCACCAAGCCGCTGACGGTTCTGGCGGAGTTTTTAAGAAGGGCGGGACATACGGGCGACATCACCCTTACCGAAGGGGACGAACGGATGATTGCGCAATACGAAGACCTTCAGGACGAGGTCGGCGTCACCATTCGCGATACCGAGCGGTTCATCAGGAATCTGGCGGACAACGTAAAAACGTTGGAGGCCATTGCAAACGGCGACTTGCGCGTGGATTGCCCCACTCTTTCGCCACAAGACGTGATTGGCCATTCCCTGAGGAAAATGGTTGACAACCTCAACAGCCTGTTCCTTGAAACCAACAAGGCTTCCCGCCAAGTGACGTTGGGTTCCGACCAGATAGCGAGTGGCGCACAGTCGCTTGCGGCCGGTTCGACACAACAGGCGGCCACGGTGCAGGAGCTGTCCGCATCCATACAGGCCATCGCCGACCAGACGAAGGAGAATGCGGAAAGGACGAATACGGCGGCCCGGCTTGCCGACTCCATCATGCAAAGTGCGGAGAAGGGCAATGGGCAGATGGCGCAAATGATAGAGGCCGTGGACGAAATCAACCAAGCGAACCAGAGCATACAAAAAATCATCAAGGCGATTGACGACATCGCATTCCAGACCAACATCCTCGCCCTCAATGCGGCGGTGGAAGCGGCAAGGGCGGGCGAAGCGGGCAAGGGTTTTGCCGTCGTTGCAGACGAGGTCCGCAGCCTGGCGGCCAAGAGTGCGGATTCAGCCAAAGAAACGGAAAGCATCATTACGAACTCAATGGAGAAGGTTCAACTGGGGACGAAAATTGCGGGTGCAACCGCCAAGAGCCTGAATGAAATCGTCACGGGCATCACCGAGAGCAACGCCATCATTGCCGAGATAGCCAGATCATCTTCCGAGCAGACCAGCTCCATCGACCAGATAAACGTCGCAGTCGACGACGTTGCCCACGTCGTCCAGCAGACGAGTGCGACGGCACAGCAATCCGCCGCGGCAAGCCAAGAAATGAGCGGGCAAGCCAGGATACTGGAAGAATTGATAGAGCAATTCAAGATAAAGGAGGATGGCGTAAGGGAAGACGACGCAAGAGGGCTTCCCGTGCAACATTACCTTCCGAACCATAACGCATAGGGGGTATTTCAAAATGGCTACTACATACCACGTATCAAAAACAGGCGTATTCGGCAATCCCGGCACCGAGGAACGTCCCTTCGCCACAATCGGCGAAGCGGCGCGGCGCGCCAAGGCCGGGGATGCGGTCGTCGTCCACGAAGGCGAGTATAGGGAGTGGGTCAAGCCCCAAGAAGGGGGTTTGAGCGACACGCGCCGCATCACGTACATGGCGGCCGAGGGTGAACGCGTCGTGGTAAAGGGTTCCGAGCGAATACAGAGTTGGGAAGACGAGGGGGACGGCGTATGGAAGGCCGTCATCCCCAACGCCGTCTTCGGTGACTGGAACCCCTATGTAGAAGTCGTTATGGGAGACTGGATGTATTACCCCGTCGGACGCCTCGTCCATCTTGGCGACGTATACTTGAACGGGACCTCGTTTTACGAGGCGGAAAGTCTGGAAGCCGTCAAGAATCCCGTGGAGAGGAACGAGGTGGTGGACAACTGGACGAAGGAGACAGTTCCCGTCAAGAACCCCATCCAGACGAAATACCTCTGGTTTGCCGAGGTGGACGCGGTAAACACCGTCATCCACGCCAACTTCCACGAGTCCGACCCGAACAAGGAGTTGACGGAGGTAAACGTACGCAAATGTTGTTTCTACCCTGACAAGACGGGCGTCGACTACGTCACGGTACGCGGATTCGAGATGGCCCAAGCGGCCACCCCGTGGGCGCCGCCCACGGGTGACCAACCAGGACTGATTGGGGCGCATTGGAGCAAAGACTGGATCATTGAGGACAACGTCGTACACGACGCCAAGTGCAGCGCCATCAGCATTGGCAAAGAATACTCCACGGGTGACAACTTTCGGACGCACCGGAAGGACAAACCCGGCTACCAGTACCAGCTCGAATCCGTCTTTGCGGCCGCCAAGTCCGGTTGGTCAAGGGAACGGACGGGTTCCCACGTCATCCGCAACAACACGGTGTACGACTGCGGGCAGAACGGCGTCGTGGGCCACTTGGGCTGTATATTCAGCGAAGTTTACAACAACCACATTTACAACATCGGGCTCAAACGTGAATTCTTCGGACATGAAATCGCCGGCATAAAACTCCACGCCGCCATCGACGCCCAAATCCACAACAACCGCATCCACGACTGCTCATTGGGGATTTGGCTGGATTGGCAGGCACAGGGAGTCAGGGTCAGCAAGAACATCTTCTATAACAACAACCGCGACATATTCATCGAGGTCAGCCACGGGCCGTGCCTCGTCGACCACAACATTTTCACCTCGAAGTACGCCATGGACAATTACGCACAGGGTACCGCCTTCGTGCACAACATAATAGGCGGGAAGATGGTGCTCAAAAAGATACCCAACCGAGCCACCCCTTACCATGCGCCCCACAGTACGGACGTCGTCGGCTACGCCATGGTGTATGGCGCGGACGACCGCCTGTACCAGAACATCTTCGTCGGCGGCAAGACGGATGAAACCGTCGGAACGGCGGACTATGACGGATGCCCCACCTCGCTGGAGGAGTACGTGGCCGCCGTGGAAGCCTTGGAACCCGGCGACGTCAACATATTCGAGTGCGTGGAGCAACCCGCCTACATCAATGACAACGCCTATCTTGGCGGTGCGCAAGCCTTCGCCCGCGAGGAGTCCAAACTGGAGCGGCCCGATTGTGACGCCGAACTGTCGCTGGAGGAAATCAACGACGAAGTTTACCTGAACATCACATTGCCACAGGGCTTTGAAACCTTCACCTCCGCCCCCCACGGCACCGCAACCTTGGGAAGGGTGCGCATCGTCGACGCCGAGTATGAAGACTCGGACGGCTCGGCCTTGGTCCTCAACTCCGACCTTATGGGCGCGACCACCACGGGAAAAACCGTTCCCGGGCCTCTCGCATGCCTTGGAGCCGGAAAGAACAGAATCAATTTGACTGAACTGGAACTATGATTGACAAACAAATAAATAAGAGGTTACCCACGATTCCTGTTATTTTAACAAATTTTTCATTGATTTCTATTTAGCTTACTGATATGATGGAAGAAGATAGCATTCACAAAACTCAAAAAAGGAGGTAATAACATGAAAAAGAGAAGAGTCGGTCTTGTTGTTGTCATGATTTTGTCGCTATTAACAATAGGAAATGCTAGAATTTTAGCGTCAGACGTTGACACTCTGCCTGATTGCAGTACCCTAACCATCAATGTACCCAGCCAGTGTAACATTAATGTCCCGTTCGTAATAAGTGGGGCCGCACTTCTGGGATGTGAGAATCCGCAACCAGAATTATACGTGTACTTGGAAATCGTTTCTCCTGATGATCCAGAATTGTTTTTTGTGGAATCGCAGGTTTTGTTGGCTCCCGAAGGCGGGCAGTACTCAACAGATATGACGTTGTACATGCCAAATCCTGACGGAACCTATTTGATTCGCGCCTACTTGATGAACTCCAATTGGGATTACGTCGGTTATGCGGAACGTGAAATTGAGTTTGTAAAATAACCGCCCACTATGCCGGATGTTTCAAAGTGTTGGGATGTTTGGCTGAGACGATTGATGGCTCCAATTGGGATTTGGCGGAACCGTCAATCGTCATCTTCTGGAACTATGCATAATACAGATGACGGGAAACAACACCTCCTGCAATACCCAATTCGATAGATTTGAGGTTATTCTATACATGTAATTGCCCGATGGGTAAGTCCTTTTTCGTGTCATTGTAAAAGATGTTCATAATTCACCCCTTGTCATGGATTATTTTTGCATAGCACTTGTTTTTCTTGCACAAACGTGTTAAGATAAAATCACATTAGGCAACCGCCACAAAGTGGTTGACCCCGTTTGGCTAATAAACCACCCGGACTTGCCAAAGTACACAGGTGGTTTTTTAGATGCTACTAGGCTCTATTATTCCTACGGTGTATGTAGGAAAGTAGTGCCAGTATGAGAGTTACGAGACTTATCAGTAAGCTTAAGACTTCGTATAGACTCATTGCACCACCCCCTTTGCTTACATAATGGGGGTCAGCCACCTTGTGTAACATTAATTATATGATATGAGTGTCAAAAGGTATTTTGTCGCTCTGATACCACGGACTGCTCCGCATTTCATGCTCCCGCAGTCCTAAAAACATTCGAAATTCGCCCTAACGGGCTACTTTCTCATGTTTTTTGCGGGTCCCAAAGTCATGTGTTTTCATGCAAGCATGAAACACATGACCTTTTGACCCTGGTATCATTATATCATACGTCTAATTTCTATACAATTAGCCATTATCAACAAATTATTCTGATAATTTTGTTACAATTCACAAAATGATTCCTGAAAATCTCACAAAACCACTTGACGCCGCCCATCAAATAGTATATACTTCCCCGTGTAAAGAAAATAACTTTACAGGTGGTGTTTGCGTGAACAAACGAGACGAGACAGCCAAGGAACTAGATAAACGAGTCGAATATACCCTGCTGTACGACTTCTATGGTTCCCTGCTCAAAGACGGACACAGGGGCATGTATGAAGACTATATGCTGAACGACCTGTCCTTGGGCGAGATAGCGCAAGAGAACGGAATCAGTAGACAAGGAGTCTTCGACGTCATCAAACGCAACATCAAGAAATTGCAAGGATACGAAGAAAAGCTACAACTAATAAAACAATACAATCAAGCCACCGAAAAAATACAAGAGATACAAGCCGCCATCCAAACAATTAGGCAAACAGGCGACACGAACCCCCTAGACCGCATAGAGCGTTCCACCTTGGAACTCCTCGAACTCATAGAGGGAAGCCAAAACGAGACGACATAAGCATAAGCCAAAACAATACAAAACAACAAAATCAACAAAAACAACAAAAACAACACAATAAAAGATACAACCCTACCATAGACATAAGAAACACATAACCTTGCGCAACGCAAACCATCGTAAACATGAGCTTCCATGCCGACCAACTTGCAATAGTCTGACAAAAGTTGTGCGGAACCCGCATAATGGCGAGCGGAAGATAAGCGTAGCAAAGCGAAGCGTTGAAGCGAGTATTATGCGGGGTTCGCACAACGAACCAGCCAGACGATTGCCATTGCCCCGGCATGAAACCACCCACCACCAGACGATTGCCGCCACCATGGCATGAAACCAGCCAGTAGACAATTGCCATCGCCCCGGCATGAAACCAGCCAGTAGACAATTGCCATCGCCCCGGCATGAAACCAGATGAAACCAGCCGAAACCAGACAGGAGGTACGACATGGCGTTTGACACCCTCACGGCGAAGCTCCAGCAAGCCTTCAAGAACCTAAAAAGCAAAGGCAGACTAACCGAAGCCGACGTCAAGTTAGCCTTAAAAGAAGTAAAGATAGCCTTGCTCGAGGCCGACGTCAACTTCAAAGTAGTCAAGACCTTCATCAAGTCAGTCGAGGAGCGTGCGATAGGGCAGGACGTATTGAATAGCCTTTCACCGGGGCAGATGGTGATTAAGTACGTCAATGAAGAGCTCGTGGACCTGATGGGAAAAGAGGCGGTGGAGTTAGAGCTGCAAACCGGGGGGGGCGTGACAGTCATCCTCATGTGCGGGTTGCAAGGTTCAGGTAAGACCACGACCTCGGCCAAGATAGCGGGCAAACTAAAGCAAAAAGGAAAGAGACCCCTTCTCGTCGCGTGTGACGTGTACCGTCCGGCGGCCGTCGAGCAGTTGCAAGTGAACGGCCAGAAGCAGGGAGTAGAAGTATTCTCAATGGGGACGAACCACAGTCCCGTCAACATAGCGAAAGCCGGCGTCGAATACGCCGCCAAGCATGACTGTAACGTCGTACTCATAGACACGGCGGGGCGACTCCACATTGACGAGGACATGATGAAGGAGTTGCAGGAGATTAAGAAGACGGTGACCGTACACCAGACCATATTGGTCGTGGACGCCATGACGGGTCAGGACGCCGTCAACGTGGCGACGGAGTTCAACGGACAATTAGATATAGACGGCATGGTGTTGACCAAGCTTGACGGCGACGCCAGGGGCGGGGCGGCCCTGTCCATACGGGAAGTGACGGGGAAACCCATCCTGTACGTGGGCATGGGTGAGAAGTTGGACGAATTGGAGTCCTTCCATCCCGACCGCATGGCGTCCCGAATCCTCGGCATGGGCGACGTGTTGACCTTGATTGAGAAGGCCGAGATGGAGATGGACGACGAGAAGGCCAAGAACCTCGAGAGGAAGCTGAGGAAGGCAGAATTCGACTTCAACGACTTCTTGGAGCAAATGCAGCAGATGCAGAAGATGGGCGGGTTGTCCAGCATACTGAGCATGATGCCCGGCACGTCCGGGTTGCCCGCCAATGTAGACGTAGACGAGAACGCGCTCAAACAAACAGAAGCCATTATATATTCCATGACCAAGAAAGAGCGCGCCAATCCGGGAATCATCAATCCGTCCCGCAAGAAGAGGATAGCGGCGGGGGCGGGGGTGGACATCAGCCAGGTAAACCGACTGATGAAGCAGTTTGAGAACGGCAAGAAGATGATGAAGCAGATGTCCGGGATGATGTCCGGCAAGGGGGCGAAGAAGGGGAAGTTCAACCTGCCTTTCGGCCTATAATGCGAGGCGGCCCACGCAACAAGCCACGCACGTCTGTACCAAGCTTGAAGAGCGTTACGAGATTCATACGGCGCTTTTTGATAAATGAGTAGGAAAGAGGAGGTGAAACAATGGCTGTAAAAATCAGGTTAAAGAGGATTGGTCGTAAGAAGTTGCCATACTACCGCATCGTCGTTGCCGATTCCCGTTCACCAAGGGATGGGCGCTTTATCGAGGAGATTGGTACGTACGATCCCAAGAAGAACCCGAGTGAATTCCGCGTCAATGAGGAGTCCGCCAAGAAATGGCTGGCAAACGGCGCGCAACCGACCGATACGGTAAGCAAGATATTCAAGTTGGCGGGTATCACGAAATAATCGGAGGTAGGGATATGAAGGAGTTAGTAGAGGTCATCGCCAAGGCGCTGGTAGAGAGTCCCGACGAGGTGGAAGTAACGGAAACGGTAAAGGGCAATTCCACAATCCTCGAATTGAGGGTTGGTTCCGCCGACATGGGAAAAGTCATTGGCAAGCAGGGCAGGATTGCGAGGGCGATTCGTACCGTCGTGAAGGCGGCGGCGACGAAAGAGGATACGAAGGTCGTCGTTGAGATTATCCAATAATGGAGGCGTAACGGGGACTATGGAAGAGTACCTACGGGTTGGCGTGATAAGTAACACGCACGGAATCAAGGGGGAAGTCAAGGTGTACCCCACGACGGACGACAGGAAACGGTTCTACGGGCTTACGTCCGTATGGCTGGACGAGGGGGACTCGTTGCGGGAACTGCGCGTAAAGGGCGTGCGTTTTCACAAGAACATGGTCCTGATGACGTTCGACGGGTACGGGGACATCAACCAAATCGAGCCCTACAAGGGCAAGGACCTCTTGGTTGCGAGGAAGGACGCCGTAGTCCTTGCGGAAGGCGAATATTTCATCTGCGACGTAATCGGTTCTTCCGTCATTACGGAGGAAGGAGAGCCGATTGGTGTCCTTATAGACGTGATAACGACCGGTGCCAACGACGTGTACCTGGTTAAGGGCGAAGACGGCAGGGAAATCTTGTTGCCCGTCATCAAGGAATGCGTGCATAACGTCGACGTCGAGAAGAAGACGGTCACGGCAAGGGTTATGCCCGGACTGGAATGGACATGAGATTTTACGTGTTAAGTTTGTTCCCGGAACTCATCAAGACGGCTTGTCAAACGAGCATCCTCGGGAGGGCGGCCGAGCAGGGACTGATTCAAGTCAACGCGATTGACGTCAGGGACTATTCCACCAACAAGCACCGTCGAGTGGACGACTACCCATATGGCGGCGGCGCGGGCATGGTCATGCAGGCGGAACCCATTTACTTGGCCCATCAGGCGGCGCTCAGGGCGGTGGGAGGCGAGGCGAGGTTCATTTACCTGTCCCCCCAGGGGCGGGTGTTCAACCAGGCCATGGCGGCGGAATACGCCAAGGAAGCCAACCTAATCCTTCTGTGCGGACATTACGAGGGAGTGGACGAAAGGGCGCTGGAAGCCACGGGGGCCGAATTGGTCTCCATCGGGGACTACATCGTAACCGGAGGGGAGTTGCCCGCCTTAGTGATGGTGGACGCCATAGCCAGACTGGTGCCGGGCGTGGTAAGCAACGAGGATTCCACCAAATACGAGACGTTTCACGAGGGCTTGTTGGAATACCCGCAATATACGAGGCCGGAAGAATTTATGGGCCGAAAGGTACCGGAAGTGTTGTTGTCGGGACACCACGCCAACATTGAACGGTGGAGGAGGGAGCAATCGCTACTCCGTACCAAGGACAGACGTCCGGACCTGCTGGACAAGCAAAAGGCGTAGTCGCCGATAAGGATGCGCTTCCACATGCGGCGGCGCACGTGCGCAACGATAAAATCACTCTTGCATTTTTACGCAATATGTGGTAGATTGTGTTAGAAAAGGTTGCAGTAAAATTAATAGCTAGGAGGTTGTTTGTAATGATAAATCCCATTATCAGCAAGATAGAAGAAGGGCAAATGAAAAAGGAAGTGGACGAATTCCGGGTTGGCGATACCGTAAGGGTTCACGCGAAGGTCAAGGAAGGTACCCGCGAGAGGAACCAGGTATTTGAAGGAATCGTGCTCAAGAGGCAGAACGGCAGCTCCAGGGAGACGTTTACCGTCAGGAAGACGTCGAACGGCATCGGGGTAGAGAAGACTTGGCCGCTCCATTCCCCCATCGTCGTCAAGATAGAGGTAATTAGGCGGGGCAAGGTGCGCAGGGCGAGGTTGACATACCTGCGTCAGCGCGTTGGTAAAGCCGCCAAGGTTAAGGAATTGGTAAAGTAAATCCGACGTAATCCACAAAGTTAAGAGCGTTGCGCTTCTCAGTCAACGCTTTTTACCTTATAGGAAAGTTCTCAATTGCGGAGCAAGTTCCACGAAGTGGAACTGTAGAGCGTTGCGCTTTTAAGTCAACGCTTTGTTCCATTTACGCAGAGCAGCTGACTTTCGCATACAAAGTACAAAGAAAGTCCCGCCAAGCGGCTATGCGAATTACCAAGCTTGTTTGTCGATTCTTACAGACATTTGGCGGGCAAGGGAAAGGGGGCGCTAACGTGAACATTAAGTTTGAGCATGAGACGAAAGCTCCCAAATACAGAAAAATGGTTTTGGAAGTCATTCTTTGGTTGGCGGCAGTCGCCATTCCCATCGTATTGGCCAACGTGTTCGTCAATCAGGGGTTGGTGCGGATGAAGATGGTGGGGGAGTCGATGTCGCCCACGTTGAAGAACGAGGATTCGCTTATTGTGAACAAGTGGTTCTACCGTTTTGGCAAGCCCAAGCGGTTTGACGTCGTCGCCTACACGCAGAACGGCGAGGAACACAGTTACCTCACGGTGAAGCGCATCATTGGATTGCCCGGTGAGACGGTTCAAATATTCAAGGGCGTCATATACATTAATGGTGAGGAATTGAAGGAAGACATCCAGGTCGAGACGGTGGTGAGTGGAGGTTTGGCCAACGAACCCGTCGCATTGGAAGATAACGAGTACTTCGTACTCGGCGACAACCGCAACAACAGTGAGGACAGTCGGTTCGCCAACCTGGGCAACATCGTAAGGGATGACGTGATAGGGCGGGTTTGGATTAGGACGAACTCATTTTCATTCGTCCACGGCCTCAACCATAAAGACAAAGAGGCGGCTACGGAGGCGGCGCCGACCGACGAGGGAGAAGGTGGATAATGCACGTCCAATGGTATCCGGGGCATATGACCAAGGCAAAACGGATGATGGAGTCCGACATTAAGTTGATAGACGTGGTGATTGAGCTGGTAGACGCAAGGATTCCCTTGTCCAGCAAGAATCCCGACATAGACGGTTTGGCGAGGAACAAGTCAAGGGTCTTGTTGTTGAACAAGTACGATTTGGCGGACGAGGGGTGCAATACGGCTTGGAAGGATTATTTTGAGGAGAAGGGGTTCTTCACGGCCTTGGTGAACTCCAAAACCGGCCAAGGGGTCAAGGCCGTCCACCAGGTCATCCAACGGGCGTGCAAGGAGAAGGTGGAGAGGGACCGCAAGCGGGGCATACTCAACAGGCCGGTGAGGGGCATGATAGTGGGCATCCCGAACGTGGGGAAGTCCACGTTCATCAACAGCTTTGCCGGCAAGGCGTGTACGAAGACGGGCAACCGACCGGGGGTGACGAAGGGCAAGCAATGGATACGCCTGAACAAGGACGTGGAGTTGTTGGACACTCCGGGGATATTGTGGCCCAAGCTGGACGACGAATCCGTAGGGACGAGGTTGGCGTTCATCGGTTCCGTCAAGGACGAGTTGTTGCAGAACGTGGAGCTGTCCTTAGAGTTGTTGCACCATTTGAGGGGAAAATACGCGAAACTCGCACCGTCGCACTACCAGATTGAGGACGAGGGGGACGAGGTAAAGCTGTTGGAAGCGATTGCGATACGGAGGGCCTGCAAGAAGAAGGGGGACGTTCCGGACCTCGAGAAGGCGGCCGCCATATTGTTGGATGATTATCGGAATGGAAGGTTAGGAAGAATTACGTTGGAATACCCATAAATGAGGGCGGAGCCGTTATGAGCGAGGATGGCAAGAGGGACGAGGACGTTACGGGATATGAGGATGGTCAAACTGTTTCCTATAATGAGGACAGGGTGGAAGACAGTTTGGAATTCTGCAAGGACATTAAGATATATCGGGACCATGACGAGGAGGCGCGAAGGAACGGCGCGGCCCTTGGGGAGCACGCCCGCATCGAGTTCGAGAACAAGCGCATGAGGGCGAACCGCATCGAGCAGATGAACCAATATGCGTATCAGAATCTGGAAGTCGTTCAGAAGGATATGGACGAGGAAGAGGACGAAAAGGGCTTCTTCTTACGCGAAGTCTTGAAGGATTTGGTCTACGTGTCCATCTGCGTCGTCATTTCCTTTGTGGTTTCTTTTCTATTTACACATTACGTGGCGCACCATAGCAAAGTGGACGGCAGTTCCATGTTGCCCGCACTCCGTGACGATGATTACCTCGTTGTCGAACGGGTTAGCTATTATTTCCACAAACCGAGGCGGTACGACGTCGTCGTATTTCCCATGGAGGACGAGGTAAACCTGATCAAAAGGGTCATCGGGCTTCCGGGGGAGAGCGTGCAGATTAAGGACGGCTTCGTCTACATCGGCGGTAAAAAGTTGAAGGATGACTATGGAACCCAACCAATGGTGGATGCGGGGATGGCCGAAGACGTGGTTCGGCTTGGCAAGGACGAGTATTTCGTACTGGGCGACAATCGGAATTTTAGTATGGACAGCAGGCGGGAAAACGTGGGTACGGTTAAGGAAGATGAGATTTTGGGGCGAGCATGGTTTCGCTTCTACCCATTTGACGCGATGGGAGCCATTAAGTAAGAGTGGAACGGATTCGAAATGTAACGCAGACATTGCGCAAAAATAAAAAGGAGGATGAAAGATGTCATATGTAGACGAGGTAATCAAAGAGGTAGTGGAGAAGAATCCGGCCGAGCCGGAATTTCACCAAGCGGTGAAGGAAGTATTGGAGTCCTTGCGGGCGGTGGTGGAGAAGAACGAGGAACGTTTCCGAAGGGAGGCGCTTTTGGAGCGTTTGGTCAATCCCGAGAGGCAGTTTAAGTTCCGAGTGCCGTGGGTGGACGACAAGGGACAAGTTCACGTCAATACGGGTTACCGCGTGCAGTTCAACGGCGCCATCGGGCCTTACAAGGGCGGACTGCGCCTACACCCGTCGGTGAACTTGGGCATCATCAAATTCTTGGGCTTCGAGCAGATTTTCAAGAACTCCCTGACCGGGCTGCCCATAGGCGGCGGCAAGGGCGGTGCGGACTTTGACCCCAAGGGTAAATCCGACCGCGAGGTTATGGCGTTCTGTCAGAGTTTCATGACGGAATTGTGCAAATACATAGGTGCGGACACGGACGTCCCCGCAGGGGACATCGGCACGGGCGCCAGGGAGATTGGCTACCTGTTCGGACAGTACAAGCGGATACGCGGCGTATACGAGGGCGTGTTGACGGGCAAGGGCTTGTCATACGGCGGTTCCTTGGTGCGCAAGCAGGCGACGGGGTACGGGCTCCTCTATCTGACTCAGGAAATGTTGCGTTGCAACGGCGTCGACATCAAGGGTAAGACGGTTTGCGTCTCCGGTTCCGGCAACGTCGCCATTTATGCGGCGGAGAAGGCGATTGAGTTGGGTGCGAAGGTGGTAACCGTCTCCGACTCCACCGGTTGGGTATACGATGCGGAAGGGATAGACCTTGCCGCCTTGAAGGAGATTAAGGAGGTCAAAAGGGCCAGGTTGACCGAATACAAACAATACAGGCCGAACGCCGAGTACCGCGAGGGCAGGGGCGTCTGGAGTGTGCAATGCGACATCGCCCTGCCGTGCGCCACGCAGAACGAGTTGCTTATCGAGGACGCCAAGGCGCTTGTGGCCAATGGTTGCCTTGCGGTGGCGGAGGGAGCCAACATGCCGACCACGATGGAGGCTACGGAGTATTTGACGGACAACGGTGTGCTGTTTGCACCGGGCAAGGCCGCCAATGCGGGTGGCGTGGCCACGTCCGCACTGGAAATGTCCCAGAACAGCGAGCGTCTGAGTTGGGCGTTTGAAGAGGTGGACCAGAAGCTGCAGGGCATCATGGTCAACATCTTCCACAGCATGGACGACGCCGCCAAACGATATGGCAAGGAGAAGGATTACGTCCTTGGCGCCAACGTTGCCGGCTTCGAGAAGGTGGTGGACGCGATGGAGGCGCAAGGCGTGGTCTGATTGCCGCAAAGCGTGACGCACAAGGTTTCAAAAAAATTCCTTGACAAATGGATTTATAATGATTATAATCATTATAATGAATTGCTGATGATTACAATGGGTCGCGTCAAGTGAATTATGAGTGGTTACGGGGGTGGCGTCATGAAGACAGAGGGTATTAACGTCGAATTTAAGCGCGAGTATGTAGAAGACATCAAAAAAACCGTCGTCGCATTCGCCAATACGGATGGGGGCGAGTTGCTAATCGGCGTGGATGACAATGGTGGAACCGTTGGGTTGGAGGATGCGGACGACGTATTGTTGCGTACGACCAACGCTATTCGGGATTCGATTTGTCCCGATGTGACGTTGTTTACCGAATGTGCGGTGGTCGACGCGGATGACGAGCTTGATGAAACGTCTAGGGACGGCGAGCCTTCGGGGGACGCCAACGCCCTCCGCGCCAGCGAACTTTCCCATAAGGTAAAAAGGATTGTGTCCGTGACGGTGCAACGCGGCACGGCGCGCCCCTATTATCTGGCGGGGAAGGGCGTTCGTCCAGAGGGAGTATACGTTCGCCAAGGCGCATCCACCGTTCCGGCTACGGAAGTGGCGATTCTGTCGATGATTAAGGAAACGAGTGGCGACCGTTACGAACTGTCACGGTCGTTGAACCAACAACTGACGTTTGCACATGCAGACGCCGCCTTTTCCAATAAGGGCGTTGCTTTTGGCGAACCACAAAAGAGAACGCTCCATTTGATTGGGTACGACGGCACGTATGCCAACCTTGCACTGCTGCTATCGGACCAGTGTACCCACGCCATCAAGCTGGCGGTGTTTGAAGGCACAAGTAAAGTGGTGTTTAAGGACAGGCGCGAGTTTGGTGGTTCCCTATTTAAACAGCTAAGAGAAGTCTATGACTTTATTGACCGCTACAATGGTCTGCGTTCGGAATATAGCGGGCTTGACCGAATCGACAAGAGAGATTACCCTACCGAAGCCATCAGGGAGGCACTTTTGAACGCGCTTGTACATCGGGATTATGGGTTGTCGCCCGCGACGCTCGTAAGCATTTTTGACAATCGGATTGAAATCGTCACTATTGGCGGCTTGATGAAGGGAATTTCCCTCAACGACATTATGCTTGGCGTGTCGGCCCTTCGTAATCCAAATTTGGCCGACGTGTTTTACCGTCTGAACCTAATAGAGGCATATGGGACGGGAATGGTGAAAATCAACGAGGTGTATGTGGGTTGCGTCATTCAGCCGACCATCGAGTTGTCGGACAACGCCTTCAAAATCACCCTGCCCAACACGAATTACCGTGCGGCGGCGAATCAACAATTGGATGGGCGTGAGATGCAGGTAATGGAAATGTTCAAGGGCACTTACCTCGCCACCCGTGGCGAGGTACAAGATATGCTCGGAATTTCACAAGCCACAGCCATTTCCCTGTTGCGCAACATGCTGAACAAGGGTTTGATTGCAACCGAGGGGAATGGTAAGAATTTGCGGTACAAGCGAAGATAACGGCGTGACGTACAAGGTTCAACGACGCCTATTGCCAGGAACTCGAACTTCATGTATATACCGTTTGCAATCAATACAATGTCAAGAGGCTTACAGGCGAAAGGATGCAGATGCTGGTGCCATAGAGAAGGATTATTTCACCGTAGATGGTCGGAAGGTACCCATATCGTCAGGAATGAATGGAACGATAGAAATCAATTGGAAGTGAAATGAACAAATATCAGTACCAAAACGTCAAAAATCAGACCTTTCCATGAAATTCACCCCAAAAAGTGATAGAATGCAACAAAACCTTGTGCGACGTGCCATGCGGGTCTTCTCAGGTTCGCAGGCGCTCGCGTCATACAGCAAGCTTGATGATGCTCACTTTATTATCACACCAATCCATATGGGAGGGAATGCCATGAAGTCGAGAAAAAAGTCAATCATCATTTTGTCACTCGTTGTAGTCAGTTTACTGGTACCCATCAATATCATGTCAAAAGAAGCGGAGGATGGCGGTGCACGGGAATTTGGCAAAGCGAAGCTTAGCAAGATTTACAACCCGAAGAATTATGAAAGCGAGTTCGAGCCGGGACAAGTCATCGTGGAGTTGAAGGCGGAGGCACCAGACGATGAAATCTCAAAAAAGGCGGTTGCCGCCAACGAATTTCTCGGCGTCGAGGTGAACAAGGTTGAAAACTTTACCATGGACGTGAAGAGCAAATCGGCCAAGGCCGATACAGCTGCAAGCATCAAAACCATATCAGAAGATAATGAGTTTGTTCTGACGTTGGACGACGACAGTAGGCAAGGCGTATTGGATGCAATAAGCGTTCTAAAAGAAAATCCTCAAGTGAAATACGTACAGCCAAATTACGTCTACCACATTGAGCAGGCTCCCAACGACCCAAGATACTCCGAGTTGTGGGGCATGGAAAAAATATACACGCCCAATGCTTGGGATTTGGAAAGGGGAAGCGAAGATGTCAAAGTAGGGGTCATTGACACGGGAATCGCTTACAACCATGTGGACCTGACTGAAAACGTACACGAAGAATGGGGTTACAATGCTTATGAAAATAATTTTTCCAATATAATGGATGTGAATAGCCATGGCACACACGTTGCTGGCACAATCGGTGCCGATGGCAACAATTCAATCGGCGTTGCGGGCGTCAATTGGGACGCATATATCGTACCCATCAAAATTAGTGACGACGCTTCGCCGGTGGGAGCTTCAAACAGCATCACCCTAAAAAGGGCTTTGGCATATTCTGAAAACATGGGTCTGGACATTGTCAACATCAGCTATTCATATTTTGATGGCGGACAATATGACGTTATCGTAGAAGAGGGTCTTAACTATTTTGACGGTTTAGTCGTTGGCTCGGCTGGTAACAGTAATTCCAATTACAACAACACATACAATTGTAGCAACTTGATGTTGGTTGGTAACAGTACAAGTGGCGACGCAAAGGCAAGTAGTTCCAGTCACGGAGGGGCGGTAGACGTGTTTGCGCCGGGGACGGACATATTGAGCACGGTGCCGGGCAACCAATACGCCGTGAAGTCGGGAACTTCCATGGCGGCGCCACACGTAACGGGAGCCGCAGCATTGATTAAGTCGCATTACCCCGATTTGACGGCGGAAGAGATAAAGCGGCGCATCGTTGGTAATGCGGAGTATGTGCCCCAGCTTAACAACCTATCTTCATCCGACGGCAGACTGAACGTCTATGAAGCGCTTTTGTTTCCCAGGCAACGAAGTGGTGATTTTACTTATGAAATCACTTCAAGTGACACGGCGACAATTATAAAGTATTATGGAAACGCACCCATACTGGAGTTTCCAAGTACCATAGACGGTTATAGGGTTACGGCAATTGGTGAAATGTTCGTGTCAGGAAGAACCCTGTCCATTAATCCGAGTATTCATGAAAGAGTTGTGATTCCGGATAGTGTTGAAAAAATTAATTCCTTTACATTTGCCGGTTGCTTAAACTTACAGTCGATAAAAATGTCAAGAAATTTAAAAACCATAAAGTATGCGGCTTTTTCCGGGTGTAGGAATCTTCAGGAAATCAATCTGCCGGAAGGATTGCTGACGATTGAACAGACGGCATTTGATCGATGCAGCAGCTTGAAGGAAGTCCATCTCCCCAACAGCGTGACTACGGTTGGAATTCTAGCTTTTGAAGAATGTAGTAGTTTGGAGGAAGTCCATCTCCCAATAAATATAACGAATATTTCACCTGCCGTGTTTAGGCACTGTAGTAGTCTGAGGACGATAGAGATTCCCCAAGGAGTAACGTCCATAGATGCCCAAGCGTTCGAAAACTGTACAAACTTGGAAAACATAATCTTTCTGGGAAGTCAGCCGCCAACGGTTAGTTCGACAACGTTTGATGGCTGTCGGAACCTGTCAACGATTTACGTTCCGAGTGCGTCAGTTACAAGCTATCGAAGCGTACCCCAGTTGGCGCCGTATGTCGTCAAGGCGATTGAAAGTGATTTTCAGTTCTCAGTTTCAGGAAACAATGCAATAATTAGGAGGTATAACGGAACGGAGCGAACTGTATTGTTTCCCAGTATGATAGGGGGTTATCCGGTTACGGAAATCGGTAGCAATACCTTGCCAAATAATGACGGAGTGATGGGCAATCCGCAGACTGTCACACGAATTATTATTCCGGACAGTGTTGTTATTCTAAATGCCCGTGCATTTATAGGTTGCAGCAGTTTAGTGTCCGTCAGACTTTCCGAAAACATACCGTTCATACCTTATGAAGGGTTCAGTATGTGTAGTAGCCTTTCAGACATCAACTTTCCGAACGGATTAAACAACATCAGATTGGGTGGATTTAGTGGTTGTACAAGTCTGAGGGAGATACGGTTACCCGACAATATAACTCAGATTGACCCCTATGCCTTCGCTAATTGCACTGGTTTGGTAAATGTTCAGTTGCCGGCCAACATAACCACGATTTGTGGCTCCTCATTTGCCGGATGTACGGGACTGACGGAAATGGTGATTCCTTCAAGAGTGTCGATGGTGGAGGCATATGTCTTTGAAGGATGTACAAACCTGAGGAGCGTGACTTTCCTAAATCCGTATCCACCTAGTTACATAACGACGATATTTGACGGTTGCACAAACCTGACGACGCTTTACGTTCCGTCAGGGGCAAGGCAGAGATACCAAAACGTGGCGATATTTGCGCCATATACGATAATTGAGCAGTAGGATTTCAAAGTGTTGCGTACTTTACAATATAAACTCATCCAGGAGGGATAATATGAAATCAACAAGAAAATCAATCGCCATTTTGTCACTCATTCTAGTCAGTTTGCTGGTACCGATTCACACCATGTCAAAGGAATCGGAGGATGGTGGCGGGAAAGAACTGAGCAAAGCGAAACTAAGAATGATTTACGATTCAGATAATTATGAACGTGATTTTGAACTGGGACAGGTCATTGTGAAGCTAAACACGGAAATGCCGGACATGGCGACGTCGAATGGAAAAGTGTCGAGTGACTCCCTTCCCCAAGGTCAATTTCTCGGCGTCTGGGTGGACGAGGTCGAAAACTTTACCGTAAAGGTGAGGAGTAAGCCAACCAAGGCCAACGCGGCCGCCACCATTAAAACCATAGTAGACGAAAAAGAGTTCATCTTGACATTGAAAGACAAGAGTAGGCAAGGGGTATTGGACGCCATAAACATCCTAAAGGAAAACCCCAAAGTGAAATACGCGCAACCAAATTACATTTACAACATTGCGCAGTCCCCCAACGACCCAGGGTATTCCGAATTGTGGGGCATGGATAAAATCAACGCGCCCGCCGCATGGGATGTGGCGACGGGGAGTGGCGACGTCCAGGTGGGGGTTCTTGATTCGGGAATCGGATACGACCACGAAGACTTGTCCACAAACGTGCATGAAGAAATGGGTTACAACGCCTTTGAGAACAGCTTTTTGGATATAACGGACTTGCAAGGCCATGGCACGCACATTGCCGGTACGATTGGCGCCGACGGCAACAACTCCATCGGCGTGGCGGGCGTCAATTGGAATTCCTACATCGTACCCATAAAAATCAGTGACGACGCCTCGCCAACGGGGCAATCGAGCGGCCTTACGTTGAAAAGGGCGTTGACGTATGCGGAAAATATAGGTCTGGACATTGTGAACGTCAGTTATGAGTTTTTTGACGGCGGATTCCAAGAGCCGTTGGTGGAAGAAGGACTCAATTATTTTGAGGGCCTGGTCGTCGTAGCGGCGGGCAACAGTAACTCACAATATAATGACACGTACAATTGTAGCAACTTATTGCTGGTTGGCAACAGTACGAACTCCGATGCAAAAGCCGCCGACTCCAGTTACGGGGAGGCGGTAGACGTGTTTGCGCCAGGAACGAACATATTGAGCACGGCTCCAGGCAACCAGTACGTCACGATGTCGGGGACTTCCATGGCGGCGGCGCACGTCACGGGAACCGCCGCATTGATGAAGTCGCGGGAACCAAATTTGACGGCGGAGGAGATAAAGAGTCGCATTGTAAATAATGTGGATGTGGCTCCCAATTTAAACAACCTCTCGAAATCTGACGGTAGGCTGAACGCTTACAACGCCCTAATGGACATTACTAGGCGAAGCGGTGATTTTGCCTATGAAATCACGTCAAGCACGACGGCGACAATCACGAGGTACTTTGGAAATGCAACCAACCTGCAGTTTCCGAGTACGATAGATGGATACAGGGTTACGGCGATTGGTGACGCCGAACCGTTTGGGACGGTGGTTTCGGCCAATCCCAACGCCCATGTATGGGTCGTTATTCCTGATAGTGTGGAAACCATTCATCCGTGTGCTTTTAATAGTTTTACGAACCTGCAAACGGTTAAACTACCGACAAACCTCAGAACACTTGATTATGAGGTTTTTTATGGTTGCCAAAGTCTTTTTAAAATTGAACTTCCAGAGGGGTTGACGACCATTGTACAAGGTGCATTGATGGGGTGTACAAGTTTAAGGAACGTCAGCCTTCCTGACAGCGTAACGACAATTGGAGTTGCTGCTTTTGATGGATGTAGCAATTTGGAAGAGGTTCGACTCCCATTGGGATTGGCGACACTTGCCCCCCATGTATTTAATGACTGCATCAAATTAAGGACGATAGAAATCCCTTGGGGAGTGACTTCCATTCAAGCAAACGCCTTTATAGGTTGCACAAGTTTGGATAACGTGACGTTTCGGGGTGAAACCCCACCTAGTGTTGACTCAGCGGCGTTCGTCGGTTGCAGGAACCTCGCAACGATTTATGTACCATATGATTCGATGGCGGCATATCGAAGAGTTCCCCAATTGGCACCGTACGTGATAGAGGCAATTGAGCTTGAGTATACCATTTCGGGAAACAATGCAACAATCACCCGGTATAGCGGAACGGCACAAACAGTGGATTTTCCAAGCAGTATAAATGGTTATCCCGTTACGGCCATTGGCAATGGTACCGTTGGCGTCATCACAAACGCACAGACGATTACGGGAATTGGTATTCCAAATAATTTAAAAACGATTAACGACTCGGCATTTGAAGGGTGTACCAATCTGGTAGACGTCAAGATTCCTTCTGGAGTGACGTTCATAGGAGGGAGGGCGTTCTATGGATGCGCAAGTCTAAGCGACGCCGAAATTCCTTCCACTGTAGCGGAAATAGGGGAAAATGCGTTTGGAGTTTGTACAAATATAAGTCATGTGACTTTTTTTCGAGCAAATCCACCAAGTATCGGAGCCAACATATTCAATGGCTGTAGAAACTTGATGACGATTTACGTCCCACCTAGTTCGATGGCAAACTATCGAAGCATACCCCAATTCGCCCCTTACGAGGTCAAGGCAATTGAGTTTGATTATACCGTTTCAGGGAATGTTGCAACGATTACAAAATACAAAGGAACAGAATCGGTGGTGGAGTTTCCGAGCCAAATAAACGGATATACAGTCAAAAAAATCGGCGATGCAAGTTTTACAAATATGGGACGCATGATAAGTAACGCACAAGCAGTTACAAGAATTGTGATTCCAGACAGTGTTGATACGGTTCACGCCGGTGCGTTTGCAGGATGCAGTAATTTACAAACCGTCAGACTTTCAAACAACATGACGAGGATAGGGTATGAAACGTTTCGATCATGCCGCAGCCTTGTAGACATTGATATTCCCGATAAAATAAAGATAATCGGAACTTATGCCTTCCTTGGTTGTGAGAGTCTGGAAGAATTGGATACGAATCAGGTGGATTCCATTGAACTCGGTGCCTTTGCAAGCTGTACTAGATTAGTAAGCGTGCGATTTTCAGGAGCTCTTCGGATGATTATGGGAAATGCATTTTACAGATGTACAAGTCTGACAAATGTTGAGATTCCTTCAAGTGTAGTGTCAATAGCCTACTCTGCATTTCAAGAATGTACAAGTTTGACATATGTCGAGATTCCCTCAAACGTAGCACGTTTATATGGGCGGACATTTGCGGATTGTACAAACCTTGGGAGTGTAAAATTCTTAAGCCCGAATCCTCCTTCTGTTTCCGGTGACGTGTTTGACGGATGCACAAATCTATCGACGATTTATGTTCCGACGGGTTCAAGGTCAAGATACCTAAGCCAACTACCATTCTCACGCTACACGATAATAGAATGGTAAGGTTTCACACACGTAACGATAATTTTCGTACCCATTGGATCGGGGAATACTTACCGAAACAATTCAGTATTCTCACGTTACACAATAGTGGAAGTTTGAGTTTGAAGACGCAAACCATTCAAAACATTTTTCAAGGAGGGATAAGTATGAAATCAGCAAAAAAGTAGTCGCTATTTTATCGCTTGTCATGGTCAGTTTGCTGACCTCGACCAACACCTTGTCAAAAGAAGCGAAGGATAGTGGCGGGAAAGAACTGAGCAAAGCAAAGTTAAGCAAGATTTACAATCCGGAAAACTATGAACGTGATTTTGAACCCGGACAAGTCATTGTGGAACTAAACACGGAAATGCCAGACTTGGAAACGTCGGATGGAAGAGTATTAAGCAGTTCCCTTCCAAACGGTAAATTCCTTGGCGTCGAGGTGGACGAGGCTGAGAACTTCACCGTGGACGTAAGGAGCATGCCAACCAAGGCCAACTCAGCCATCAACCTCAAAACCATATCCGAGGAAAAAGAGTTCGTCTTAACGTTGGCCGACAACAGCAAACAAGGGGTCATAGACGCCATCAACGTTCTTAAGGAGAACCCGAAAGTGAAATACGCGCAACCGAACTATCTCTACGACGTTGCACAGACGACCCCTAACGACCCAAGGTATTCTGAGTTGTGGGGCATGAGTAAAATAGGAATGCCTGCCGCATGGGATATTGAACGAGGAAGTAGCAACGTCAAGGTAGGCGTCCTTGATACGGGAATCGCATATGACCATGTAGACTTGTCCGCAAACGTACATGAAGAAATGGGCTACAATTCCTTTCAGAACAACTTTACGAACATAGAGGACATCCAAGGCCATGGCACGCACGTTGCCGGAACGATAGGCGCCGACGGTGACAATTCGACTGGCGTTGTAGGCATCAATTGGAGCACCCACATCGTACCCATTAAAATCAGCAACGACAGTTCGCCGACGGGACAATCAAACAGCATTGCACTAAAAAGGGCGCTGACGTACTCGGAAAATATCGGTTTAGACGTTGTCAACGTCAGTTATGAGTATTTTGACGGCGGTTACTATGATGCCACCATGGAAGAAGGACTCAACTATTTTGAGGGCTTGATTGTCGCTGCGGCGGGTAACGGCAACTCCCAATACGACAGTACATATGATTGTAGCAACCTGATACTGGTTGGGAACAGTACGGAAAACGATGCCAAAGCCCCTGATTCCAGTTATGGGGAGGCTGTAGACGTGTTTGCGCCGGGAACGAACATTTTGAGTACGGTGCCAGGCAACCAATACGCTGTGAAGTCGGGAACTTCCATGGCGGCGGCACACGTTACGGGAGCCGCCGCATTGATGAAGTCACACGAACCAAATTTGACGGCGGAAGAGATAAAAGAACGCATTAGTACGAATGCTATTTTTAATGGTATTTCGCCGACAGCTGGTAGGCTAATGGTTAATGATGCACTAATGAATACCATGCGACGAAGTGGTGACTTCACGTATCAGATAACTTCAAGTACTACGGCGACAATCAACAGATATTTGGGAAATTCACTAATTCTAGAGTTTCCAAGTACAATTGATGGTTATAACGTTGCAGAAATTTCCAACTCGACAGCGGGTATGAGCATACCTATTAATCCAAATACCCTTACGGAAATTATCATTCCAAATGGTGTTGAAGCAATAGGTGATTTTGCATTTAAAAATTGTATAAACCTACAAACGATAAACTTACCATATGGCTTAAAAAGTTTAGGAAGTGAAGCATTCTTTGGATGTGTGAGCCTTGCTGAAATGGAGATTCCTGACAGTGTAAATGAAATGGGAGTCGCTATTTTTGCAGAATGCAGCATTTTGGAAAGAGTCCGACTTCCGTGGAATTCTATAAGTGTTCCAGAATCTATGTTTGTTCAATGCGGCAACTTACAAACAATTGATATTCCTGCGAGTGTGACATCTGTGGATAATGAAGCTTTTTTAAACTGTACAAGTTTGGAAGGCGTGACTTTTTTGGGAGCAACGCCACCAAGCGTCGACTCCTCCACATTTGCCAATTGTAGCAACCTTACAACGATTTATGTTCCATATGATTCAATGGAAAGCTATCGCAGGGTGCCACAATTGGCCCCGTACATCATTAAGGCAATGGAGTTTGAGTATGACGTCTGGTCGTCAGATGCAGCGGTAATCACAAGATACAATGGGACAAAACAAGAAGTGGAGTTTCCAAGTAAGATAAACGGCTATACAATTACTGAAATTGGTCTGGGTGAACCCATAATGAACTCACGGAATGTTACGAGGATTTCTATTCCTGATGGCGTGGGCCTTATATCCGCCTCGGCCTTTTACAATTGTTCTGAATTAGAAAAAATCCGACTTCCACAAAACATAACGTCCATATTTCCCAATACATTTGAAGGATGTACAAGTCTGACGAGTGTTGTTATTCCCTCCAATGTATTGTATATAGAGGATTCCGCATTTTACGAATGCACGAGCTTGGAAGGCGTAACTTTTTTGGGAGCGTCGCCACCAAGCGTCGCCACCTCCGCTTTCGCCAATTGTAGCAACCTTACAACGATTTATGTTCCGTATGATTCGATGGCAATCTATCGCGGCGTACCACAATTGGCACCGTACGTCATTAAGGCGATAGAGTTTGAGTATACCGTTTCAGGTAATAAGGCGAGGATTATAAAATACAATGGAACCGAACAAGAGGTGGTATTCCCAAGTGAGGTAAACGAATATTCCGTTACGGAAATTGGAAGTTACGTTATTAGAAATCTACAAACGGTTACGGAGGTTTACATTCCAGACAGTATAACTGCTATTATGCCTCGGGCCTTTTACAACTGTGCTGAACTGGAAAGCATTCGACTGCCAGAATATTTGACCCGAATTGAGTATGCTACATTTTTTGGTTGTGAAAGACTTGTAAATATTGAGATTCCCTCAAGCGTAACGCAGATAGATTGGTTTGCATTTGTTGAATGTACAAGTCTGGAAAGCATTAGATTCTTAAGCGAGAATCCTCCAACTGTTGGAGTGGACCTGTTTTGGAGATGCATGAATTTATCGATGATTTATGTTCCGATGGGTGCAGGGTCAAGATACCAGAGTGTAACGGAGTTTGCGCCGTATGCAATAATTGAGCAGTAGGAACCAAGCAACATCAGTCGCATGGTATGATGGGGGCCTGGGCGGTGACCCCGTCGTTTACCATATCCCATAGAGAAGGCCGTAGGACGATGGTTTTACGGCCTTCCTTTTTCGCATAACTTCCCCATGATTCAGCCAAATTTCCCACACCCTAAACTTTTTCAAAAAACACTTGCGGCGGGGAGCCAACGTGAGTATAATAGCAGGTGAGAGATTCTCTCGTTCATTTTCGTAACACTTCTGTAAGTCACTCAGGTACATCCGTAATCAAGACGATACCACAGAACACATTGACACATTAACGCTTTATCAAGTAAAGAAAGGAGGCAGAACAAACCAAACAAGCAAAACAATCTGATTTCTGCGAAGGAAAAATGCCACGCAAAGTTTTTTCTATTAAAAATGCGTCCTTTGTGCGGCTCGCTTCGCTCGCCTATTCAAATTCGCGGGCGCGCTCGCATTGTCAATCTTCATGACTTTGTGAGCAAGCTCACAGTCATGAAGGCTTGCTAATGCTCACTTTGCCTTTGCGCAAATTCTCACGTTTCGCATAAGCGAAACTTCACCAAACAATCAAAAGAACGAGAAGTCACGAGGAATCTCTACAACAAGAAAAAGGAGAGCGACAGATGGATTACGGCAGCTTTGTCAACGAAGTACAAGGTCGGGTCGAGCGAGTTATGAATAGGAGTCATAACGTAAAATTACACCGAGTAATAAAAAACAACGGAGTCGAGTTAAACGGTTTGGTAATAAGCGAAAAGGGGAGGGAGGAAATCGCACCGACCATATATCTCGAACCATTCTACAAAGGCTACCAGGAGGGATTCTCCTTGCCAAGCATAGTGGACACGATTATGGAGGCATATCAAGACATTTTGGCGGATGGCGAGTTCAGAGTCCCAAACATCGAGTTCGAAGCGGCCAAGCAAGTTCTCACCTACAGATTGACGGGATATAAAGGGAACGAGCAACTTCTGAACGACGCACCCCATATACGCTTCCTCGACCTAGCCATCACCTTCCACTACCTGTATAGCCATACGGAAAATGGGATTCAGAGCTTTCGCATCACCAACGGACTGCAAGAAGCGTGGGGAGTCACCGTAAAGGAAATGTTTCAGATAGCGAACGAGAACACGCAGAAAAAATTCCCCATCGTACTTCACGCCATAGACGACGTGCTGAAAAGCTCTCTGAACTGGAAAGACGATCCGTTTCCAACACATTCCCCATCCAGTTCGGAAGAAAGGGTGCGCGAATGGTTGAGCGTGGCCGAGAATAGAGAAAGCTTGTTCGTCATCATTGCGAATGCGGCGGGCGTCAACGGGGCGACGTCCGTCCTATACCCCAACGTCATCTCAGCCATAGCGGAAGAATGGGGAAAAGACGTGTTCCTATTGCCAAGCAGCATACACGAAGTAATCGTCACGCCCTACTCCGAAGAATATGGCGACGCGTACCTGAACAAAATGGTGAGTGAAATCAACCGCTTGGAAGTACCGAGGGAAGACGTGTTAAGCAACCACGTATACCTGTACAAAAGAGAATCCAACAAATTTGTTTATTAGACCTCCATGCAATTGCCCATCTAACGTTCTGCAGAATGCGTACCAACGTACGTTTGAACAGTAACGCCTTGTGGGGCGGCGCGACGTCTTGCGGTGTGACGACTTATCCCACTTGCGACGTGACGACTTGGCGTGACGACTTGTCCTACTTGCCCTTGCCGTAGCAGAAAAAGCATGCTATAATCTAGTTATTTAATGGCGGGGGAGGCGAATGCGAATGGTCGAACAGGGGGATTTTGAGGCGGGGAAGCCGGAGCGTCGAAGAAAGGAAAGTTTGTCACTCCTTTCTAAAGTAGTATTCGTATTCATGGTGTTTGCCATGATGGTCGCCGTCAGTTGCATATACGTGAACGGCATGTTGAGTGACCATTTGGATAACGACGCAATGGGCACCCTTATAGAGATGAGCTCACAGATGGACGACGAATTCTCTGAGGCGCGTTCCTTGTTGACGGTCATAGCGCAAACCGTGCGGGGCATGGTGGTGGCGGGCGAGGACGAGGATACCGTGTTGGGGTATATGGACGGCATCTCCCGGTATCTGGAGCAAAATCCAAGTGACAGTTTTCAGTTTACCAACATCATCAGTTATTTCGAGGCGTTCGACGGCAAGCTATACAGCACCATGCACTGGAACCCTCCCGAGGGGTACGACCCTACGGTGCGGCCGTGGTTTCAGACGGCCGTGGCGGCGGAGGGCGAGGTGGCCTTCACCGACATCTATGAGAACCTCTACCTAGGGGATTACGCCATCTCCTTTTCGCAACGCATATTTGATGACGAGGGAGTCCCTCTGGGGGTGGTGTGCATCAGCGTGCCCCTTGACCGTATTCGCGAGATGGTCGTCGACATGAAACTTACGGAGAACGGGTTTGGGATGTTGCTCGACGGGGAGTTGAACGTCATCGCCCATCAGAACGACGAGTATTGGGGACTCCCATTTCGAGAAATCAATAGCGACGTGACGCAAATAGCGGATGATTTGCAACACAGTGAGGACGTGAGGGGGCGGGTGGCGACCAATTACGTGGGCGACGAGTCGGTATTTTATTACTATAGGCTTCGTAATGGTTGGATTTTGGGTCTGGTAACCCCCAAAGGGGAGTATTATAACGAACTGACGACCATGATTCTGTTCCTTGGCATCTTGGGGGTCGTCTTGGCCTCGACGCTGAGCATCATCCTACTGCGCATCGATGCGGCGAGGAGCGAGGCCGACTACGCCAAGCAATACCAGCGAAGCTTCCTCGCCATGATGAGCCATGAGATACGGACGCCGATGAACTCCATTATCGGAATGACGACCATCGGCGAAACCGCCGACGGAATCGAACGCAAGGACTACTGTTTCTCCAAAATAAAAGACGCCTCCAAGCATTTGCTCGGCGTTATTAACGACATCTTGGACATGTCGAAAATAGAGGCCAACAAGCTGGAGATGTCGCCGGTGGAATTTGAATTCAAGGCCATGTTGGAACGGGTCGTCGTCGTTAGCCATTATCGGGTGGAAGAGAAGCGCCAAACGTTGACGGTCGACGTCGACGACGCCATTCCCAACACGTTGGTCGGCGACGACCAACGATTGGCACAGGTCATCACCAACCTGTTGAGCAATGCAGTCAAATTCACGGGGGAAGGGGGGGCCATTCGCCTCGAGGCATACTCCATGGGCGAGACGGAGGGAATCCACACCATACAGATTCAGGTGACCGACACGGGCATCGGCATCAGTCCCGAGCAGCAAACCCACCTGTTCCAATCGTTCCAACAGGCGGAGACGAGTACGACCCGCAAATATGGGGGGACGGGTCTTGGCCTCTCCATATCCAAGCGGATTGTGGAGATGATGGGTGGAGAGATATGGGTAGAGTCCGAATTGGGCAAGGGCTCCACCTTTGGGTTCACGGTTCAGGTCAAATGCGGCAGCGAGGGGGAGGTGGATGAGCCAATCGAAAAACGCGTGAACAGGGAGGGGTTGTTTGCGGGTCGGCGCGCGTTGCTTGCGGAGGACGTGGAGATTAATCGGGAGATTCTGCTGACCATGATGGAGTCCACCCAATTGGCGTTCGACTGTGCGGAGAACGGGGCGGAAGCCCTCCGCATGTTCAAGGAGGCCCCCGAGCGTTACGACGTGATACTGATGGACGTGCAGATGCCGGAGATGGACGGCTACGACGCCACCCTCCGTATAAGGGCCTTGGAGGACGCAGAGGGGGCGAAGCCCATCCCCATCCTCGCCATGACGGCGAACGTGTTCCGAGAAGACGTGGAGAAATGCTTGGAGGTCGGTATGAACGACCATTTAGGCAAGCCCTTGGATTTGGATGAAATTATTGAAAAATTGAGGCGGTATTTGACGTAGTAGCCATAATAAAATATTTGGCCAAAAATTTGACTTTACAAACAAACAGGAATTCGCTATAATGGTAAATGTAATTTTTGCATCTGTAGCTCAGTTGGATAGAGCAAAAGCTTCCGAAGCTTTGTGCCGGGGGTTCGAGTCCCTTCAGATGCGCTTTGCCTATAATGGAACAAAAAGGTTGGGATGGAATGAGGTTAAAATACAAGAAAATCATACTGTTCATCTCGTTTGGCACGATGCTGATAGGACTGGTCGCCTTTTCCCTGATACCGACGGGTGAGGAACGGAAGTCACTGGAGGCCGCCAAGTCGACAAGTACGGACGCAACGCCGGGAGCGAGCGCCGTGGCGACGGGGGATACGTCTGCGGAACCCGAATCCCCCTTCAAGAAGAATGCGCATCCAGAGATTAACGAATTGATTCACCAGTATTTCAACGCCAAGATGACGGTGGATATGGAAGCGATGGAGGAATTGGTCAGCGACATCCAACAGGTGGACGAGAGAAAGCTACAGAAACAGTTGGAGTACATCGAGGGCATTGAGAACATTGACTGCTACACGTTTGACGGCAACACGGAGGGCGCCTATCGGGTATACGTGTACCATGAATTGAAGATACGGGGCGTCGAGACGTTGGCGCCGGCATTGACGGGCTTGTACGTGACCCAGACTTCGGAGGGTACGTACGTGATATACCTCAGCACTTTGGACGACGAGGCGGGTGCGTTCATTGAGGAGTCCGACGCCAGGCAGGAGGCCGTGGCTTTGACGACGGACGTCCAGAACAAGCTTAACGAGGCGTTGAGCCAGGATGCGGGATTGAAAGAATTCTATGACATGTTGGAGAATGGCAATGGGGAAGCGGGGGCGGAGTGACCCCCAATTATCAGAGGCTTGGCGATGGGTACGCATGGGTTGAATGCGTACCTTCGTTGTACCATGCGAGGGCAAGGTCTGCGCGAAGGTGGGGAAATGGACGAAGGCGTACGAATCAACAAATATTTGAGCGAGGCGGGTGCGTGTTCGAGAAGGGAAGCGGACCGGTTGTTGCTGGAAGGTAGAATTGAGATTGACGGCAGACGGGCGGAACGGGGCGAACGGGTGTCGCCCGGGCAAACGGTGTGTATGGACGGGGTGGAGGTACGTAAGGAATCCGACGAAGTCATATTGGCGTTCCACAAGCCGCGCGGCGTCGTATGCACGACGAGCAAGAAGGAAAAAAACAACATCGTTGATTACGTTCGGTATGCGACCAGAATATATCCCGTTGGGCGTTTGGACAAGAATTCAGAAGGACTCATCCTGCTGACGAACCAAGGAGAGTTGATGGACCAAATCTTACGGGGGCGCAACCGACATGAGAAGGAGTACGTCGTAAAGGTGGACCGCCCCGTAACGGAAACCTTCCTTAAGGGCATGCGGGAAGGGGTTCCCATCCTGGACACGCGTACCAGACCCTGCACGGCGTTGCCGCTTGCGGAGGACAAGTTCCGCATCATTTTGACGCAGGGGTTGAACCGTCAAGTCAGGCGGATGTGTGAATATTTTGGCTACCGCGTCGTACGTCTTAAGAGAATACGTATAATGAACATAACGTTGGGCAACTTAAAGGTGGGGGAGTACAGACCGTTGACGGAAGATGAGAAAAAGGAGTTGAAACAGTTGGCATATGCAAAGAAACAGTTGGCATATGCAAAGCAGGGCGGGCAAGGGACGAGCGTCAGTGTTGGCGAGAATGGAGAAGAGAATGGATGACAGAAAAAGGATGCGGGAATTAATAGGGACGTTGAACCATGCGGCAAAAGTCTACTACCAAGGCGAAGATGAGGAAATGTCCAATTATGAATACGACGCCTTGTATGATGAGTTAGAGTCTCTGGAGAAGAAGACGGGGACGGTGTTGGCGAACAGTCCCACCATGCGGGTGGGTTACGAGGTGTTGAGTGAACTTCCCAAAGAAGCGCATTCCCAATCCGTACTCTCCCTTGACAAGACGAAGTCGGCAGAGGCTTTGGCCGATTGGCTCGGGGAACGCAAAGGGGTGTTGTCGTGGAAGTTGGATGGATTGACGGTAATCGTCACCTATGAGGCGGGTTTGCTGGCCAAGGCCGTAACGAGGGGCAACGGGGTGGTCGGGGAGGTAATCACGAACAACGCCAAAGTGTTTGCCAACATCCCGTTGCAGATACCTTACAAGGGGCAATTGGTAATCCGCGGGGAAGCCATCATCACTTATTCGGATTTTGAGAGGATTAACCAAGAGATAGAGGAGGACGGGGAGAAGTACAAGAACCCCCGCAACCTGTGCAGTGGGTCGGTAAGACAGCTCAACAACGAGGTGACCGCCAAGCGAAGCGTACGTTACTTGGCGTATGAAATTGTGGGGATGGAGGGGGAAGGGACGGACGCGCCCCCGCCTATGAACTCCCGCCTCGAGAGGCTTGGCTGGTTACGGGGGCAAGGGTTCGAGGTGGTTGCGCACCAGGCGGTTGACAGGGACAACGTGGTTGCCGCCGTCGGCGGGTTTGAGAAGGAAATTGCCACCAACGACTTTCCTTCGGATGGTTTGGTGTTGAACATGGACGACGTCGCCTATGGCAAATCCCTAGGCCAGACGTCCAAATACCCAAGGGACGCCATCGCCTTCAAATGGGTGGACGAGACGAAGGAAACCGTACTGCGGGAGATCGAGTGGAGTGCTTCTAGAACGGGTCTCATCAATCCCGTGGCCATCTTCGACCCCGTGGAGTTGGAGGGTACGACCGTAAGTCGCGCCAGCGTCCACAACCTCAGCATTATGGAACAATTGGAATTGGGGATTGGCGACCGGATAGAGGTGTACAAGGCAAACATGATTATTCCGCAGATAGCGGACAATCGAACGCGGAGTTCCCTTATCGACGTGCCCGAAGCCTGCCCCGTATGTGGGGAGGCGACGAGCGTCATGCAGGAGAACGGCGTCAAAACCCTCCATTGCGGCAACCCAGACTGTTCGGCCAAACAAATCAAGCGGTTTACGCATTTCGTGAGCCGGAGCGCCATGAACATAGAGGGGCTGTCCGAGGCCACCATTGAGAAGTTCATATCCAAAGGGTTCCTTAAGGAATTCTCAGACTTGTTCCACCTCGACGTACATAAGGAGGCAATCGAAGATTTGGAGGGCTACGGGAAAAGGTCTTACGCAAACCTCTTGCAAGCGGTGGAAAAGGCGCGGCTCACGTCGCCCGCCAACCTCCTCTACGCCCTTGGCGTCGGCGGAATTGGATTGTCCAACGCAAAGTTAATCCTGAAGGAGTTTGGGGACGACTTTAAGCGGATGATGGACGCCTCGAAAGAGGAGCTTGTTAACGTGGACGGTATCGGGGAGGTGTTGGCGGACTCCCTTATAGAATACTTTAAGGATGGAGGCAATCGGGAACGGGTCTTAACGTTGCTTGAAGAGGTTACGCTGGTACGGAGGGAAGTGAAGGACGAACAGGTTCTGGAAGGTAAAGTCTTCGTCATCACGGGTTCCTTGAACCACTTCGAGAACCGCAACCAGTTAAAGGATGGCATCGAGGCAATGGGCGGCAAGGTGACGGGCTCCGTCACAAGCAAAACCGATTACCTGGTCAACAACGACGCAGGTTCCGGTTCGTCCAAGAACAAGAAGGCCAAGGAGTTGGGGGTGGAAGTCATAACGGAGGAGACGTTGCTGGAAATGTACCCGTCCCTGAATGCGTCGGAACAGCAAGGAGGGGGGAGTGATTAACGATGCCGATTAAAGTGCCGGACAACCTTCCCGCCAAGCGAATCATGGAAGGGGAGAATATTTTCATGATGGATGAGAACCGCGCCGTCGCGCAAGACATCCGCCCCTTGAAGATAGCGATACTCAACCTGATGCCCTTGAAGGAGGACGCGGAGGTCCAACTCCTTAGGAGCCTCTCGAACACGCCGTTGCAGATTGAGGTCGTATTCTTGACGACGGCCAGCTACATCGGCAAGAACACGCCGCAGAGCCATCTGGACAAATTCTACCTGACGTATGAGGACGTCAAGGGTGAAAAGTTCGACGGACTCATCATTACGGGGGCGCCGGTGGAGCAGATGCCGTTCGAGGAGGTTGGTTACTGGGATGAACTGGTTCAGATCATGGAGTGGTCCAAACGAGGCGTCACGTCCACCCTGCACATCTGCTGGGGGGCGCAGGCCGGCATGTATTACCATTACGGCATAGACAAGGTTGACCTTGCGGAAAAGCTGTCTGGAATCTACGCACACCGCGTACACCATCGCAAGGAACCGCTGGTGAGGGGGTTTGACGACGTGTTCTACGCACCCCATTCCAGGCATACGGGAATGGACGAGGACGGCATCGAGAAGACCCCGGCCATCAAGGTGTTGGCGGATTCGGAGGAGGCGGGCGTATTCATCGCAATGGCGGGGGAGGGGAAGCAAGTCTTCGTGTTCGGACATCCGGAGTACGACCGGTTGACCTTGGACAAGGAGTACGTTAGGGACGTGGGGAAGGGCTTGAACCCGAAGTTGCCCGTGAATTATTACGACAATGACGTTCCCGGACGGAGGCCGACGCTGACGTGGCGCGCCCACGCCAATACGTTGTATACGAATTGGTTGAACTATTACGTGTACCAAGTTACCCCCTACGTCCTGTGACATGATACTGCGGACTGCTCCGCATTTCACGCCCTTGCAGCATCCTTATAATGGAAACCGTTAATTAAGGTTGACTTACAATATATTTTGTTCT
>QMCE01000116.1_pt1 | contig 33471 bp, 33 predicted proteins | sample 1821851 | NCBI WGS metagenome assembly QMCE01 (sample SAMN09453174, study PRJNA476694) | Termite gut metagenome, whole genome shotgun sequencing project. | isolation source: worker | host: Odontotermes sp. | place: South Africa:Pretoria | collected 2016-01-28 | reverse complement strand
CTGGAATATCGCTCAAATCGCAGGCCAGCATATCCATCGACACCCGGCCAACGGTGCCGGTGCGCCGGCCGGCCACGGCCAGCGGCGTGCCATTCGGCGCGTGGCGGGGATAACCGTCGGCATAACCGCAAGCGACGATGCCGATACGCATCCGCCGTGGCGCGGTGAAGATGCCGCCATAACCGACACGCTCGCCGGCCTCGATTTCCTGCACGGCGATGATCCGGCTAGAGAGGGTCATCGCCGGCCGCAGGCCGAGCGATAGCGCGCTCCGCTCGGCGAAGGGACTCGCGCCGTAGAGCATCAGGCCGGGCCGCGTCCAGTGAGTTGCCCCAAGCGAGAGAGGAGCGCCCAGCATCGCCGCCGGATGGCGCAAAATCGCCGCCGAATTGGCCAGGCTGAGCGGCCCTCGCCTGTCGCCGGCCAGGGCGCGGAAACGTTCGAGCTGCCAGGCGATGCCGCGCTCGCCGTCGGCCTCGGCGAAATGCGTCATCAGCGTCACCTCGGCCCACGGCAACCGGCGCAGCAACGCCATCGCCCGCGGCAGCGTCGCGGCGGTAAAACCGAGGCGATTCATGCCGGTATTGAGCTTGAGATACAGCGCCAGCGGCTGCTCGGGGCGGCAGCCGGCGATCAGCCATTCGATCTGTTCGGTGCAATGGACCACCGTCGTCAACCGGTGCGCGACCACCGCCGCCACGTCGGCAGCGGAGAAAACGCCTTCGAGCAGCAGGATCGGCTGGGCCACGCCGGCCTCGCGCAACGCCACGGCATTCTCGCATTCGAGCAAGGCAAAACCGTCGGCCTCGCCGCGCAGGGCGTCCACGGCCCGCCACTGGCCGTGGCCATAGGCATTGGCTTTGACCACGGCCCAGGCGCGCGTTCCCGGCGCACACTGCTTGGCCAGGCGGTAATTGGCGCGGATGGCGGCCGGCGCGATGCGGACCCGAATGGGGCGGGAATATGCCGCGCCGCGCATCATGCGGCCAATTCCTTCAGCCTGCTGGCGGCGAACTCGACGAAAGTCGTCACCAGACGCGATTGGAAACGGTCCTGTGGGTAAATCAGATACAGCCTGTGTTTGAGTGGCGGCCGCAGGGCGATGGCGACCAGTTCGCCGAGGCGCAGCTCCCTGTCCACCACCATCCGCGGCACGATGGCGAAACCCAGCCCGGTGGCGACCACGCCTTTCAGCGCCTCCGTACTGCCCAATTCCATCTGCGTCTTCAAAAGACGCGGCTCGATTTGATTGGCCTCGAAATACGCCTCGACAATGGCGCGCGTGCCCGAGCCCGGCTCGCGCGAGATGAATTCGTAATCGACCAGGAGCTTCGGCGTCACCGATGCCATCCCGGCCAGCGGGTAATCCGGCGTGCAGATGGCGACCAACTCGTCCTCGTAGCAATTCCGGCTGGACAAGCCGGAAAGCTTGGCCGACATACCGACCAAGCCGACATCAAGCATGTGTTCGGCAACCCGGCCCTCGATGCTTTCCGAATTGGCGACGCCCAGGCGGGCGCGGACCTGCGGATAGAGCGCGTTGAATTCGCCGAGCACGCGCGGCAGCAGGAATTCGGCGATCGCGGAACTGGCGCCGACCCGCAGCAGCCCGCGCATTTCACCCGTCATCTCGCCGAGACGGGTTTCCAACTCATCCGACAGCGCCAGGATGCGCCCGGCGTAAGACAACACCAGTTCGCCGGCCGACGTCAGCGAAATACCGCCGTGCCGGCGCTCGAACAAGCGCGCGCCGCACTGCGCCTCCAGTTGCTTGATCTGGAAAGTCACCGCCGGCTGTGTCATGAACAACGCATCGGCCGCGCGGGTAAAACTCAAGTGTTTGGCTACGGCATGAAAGACCTGAAGGCGCCGGTCAGCCATGGCATTTCTCCTCATGGTTGCGGGCGCTATTCAATCACATTCCGCCGCCCAGTGCCGATGGCCGGGCAGATTTCGCCGGATGGCCCGGCCCGGCCGGGCCGACCCATGGCAATCCCCCCGCCATGCCTCTGGCGGCGCGAAAGCGGCCGGACAGCAGGGCGGCAGCCGGCCGCCGCATACATATTTCGTTCCCGGCGACAAGCCTTGCGGCCCGCGCAAAGCGTGGTATAACCCTCGACCAAAGTTACAGCGAGACCTATCTCTCCGGTGCCATTCGGCTTCTACATCATCATGGCCGCGCAGTTTTTCTCCGCGCTGGCCGACAACGTCCTGCTCATCGCCGCCATCGCCGCCCTGCGTGAAATGCAAGCGCCGGCCGAGTACGAGCCGCTGCTCAGAACCTTTTTTACCGTCTCCTATGTCGCCCTGGCCGCTTTTGTCGGCGCCTTCGCCGACTCGATGGCGAAGGGACGGGTAATGCTGATCAGCAACACGATCAAAATCATCGGCTGCTCGATGATGTTTTTCGGCGCCCACCCGCTGCTCGCCTACGCCATCGTCGGCCTCGGCGCCGCCGCCTACTCGCCGGCCAAGTACGGCATCCTCACCGAATACCTGCCGCACCGCCTGCTGGTCGTCGCCAACGGCTGGATCGAGGGCCTGACGGTCGGCGCCATCATCCTCGGCGTGGTCATCGGCGGCATGCTGATCCAGCCGGCCGTTGCCCAGCACCTGCAAGCCCTCGACCCGCCGCTGATCGGCACCACCGGCGAACTGGCCGTCGCCGTCGTCGCCCTGCTCTACTTGGCGGCCGCTGTTTTCAACCTCTATGTTCCCGATACCGGCGTCGACCACAAGCCGCTGAAGAAAAACCCGATCTACCTGGTCCACGAATTCACCCACTGCCTGTCGCTCCTCTGGCGCGACCGCCTGGGCCAGATCTCGCTGGCCGTGACCACCCTGTTCTGGGGCGCCGGCGCCACGCTCCAGTTCATCGTCATCAAATGGGCGGATGCGGCGCTCAACCTCGATCTATGGCAATCGTCGATGCTGCAAGGCGTGGTCGCCTTCGGCGTCGCCGCCGGCGCCGTGGTCGCCGCCCGCTCCATCACGCTGCGCAAATCGGTCAAGGTCATACCGCTGGGCATCGCGATGGGCATCATCGTGCTGCTGATGAACTTCGTGCACCACCTGTGGCTGGCCGTGCCGCTACTGGTCCTGATCGGCGCCCTATCCGGCTTCTTCGTCGTCCCGATGAACGCCCTGCTGCAACACCGCGGCCATATCCTGATGGGCGCCGGCCACTCGATCGCCGTGCAGAATTTCAACGAAAACCTATCGATCCTGATCATGACCGGGCTGTACTACCTAATGATCCGGATGGACCTGTCGATCTACGCGATCCTGACGCTGTTCGGACTATGCGTCAGCGGCCTGATGACCCTAATCCGCGCCCGCCACCTGCACAACCAGCGCGAGCGCGACGACACCCAATACCTCGACGACTCGCGCCACTAGGCATCGCCGGCTCAGAAACGGCCCTGCCCTCTCGCCTTTTCCTCTTTATCCTGAATCCCGGCCCCGCTTCGCGGAGCGGCGAGCCACTGGATTTTCTGCTATTCCCGCCTGTTCCTAGCGGGAACAAAAAACGCCCGGAAACAACGTTGTTGTCTTCCTATCGACCTTGCTCACAGCGCATCCAATGGACCCGACCACGCCACACCCGCCGCCATATCGCGTGGATGGCGCTTGCCGTGGAATAGAATGAAACACCGCGCCTGAATCACCTCGCACAACTGATCCAGCAACTTGGGTGGCTTGCTTTCCATCCGCCGATTTTTAGGTTTGCCTAATCGAAAATTCAATTGCTGCATTAGGCAAGATTGACAGCACTTGCGAGCTAGACAACACTGTCCCTTACAAGACAAGTCATCTAATTGTAATTAAGCACTTAGGCTAGATGGTCGAACTCACTTTACATACAGACAACTGTAACGCAGCCAACTTCTACAAGTTGGAAATGTCGTCGACCTCGGAGCTTGAGCTGCGACTTGAGTTTGATCGAATTGTCAGTATTCAATCCCAAAAGGCAGCACGTGATGAATTTTGCGCCGCAATTAGGGAGCAGTTGCGGCCCTTTGAATGGATATGTGCAGGCCCAGTAAATCTTGAGTTACTTTGGTACTTGCATGGCACACAAAGGCAAGAGACCGACAAGGTCGGCGACATCGACAACATTACCAAACCAATCATCGACTCTATAACCGGAGAAAGGGGGCTTCTGATCGATGATTCGCAGATTATCTCACTACATACCTTCTGGAACTCTCGAAACCACCTGACTAAGAAGGATAAGCTTTACATCAAGTTGCAGTTCAACAATGACGAATGTCTGCCCAAGAGAGATTTGGTGTTTGTCCAGTATGCGGGTGCTGTATGCCTTCCTCTAAATATTGACTTCAATAGCATCAAATGTATGCTCGTAGCGCTATACCTGATCCATGCTAGGCTCCTTAATCGCAGGGCAGCCAAGAGGATAAGAGCGCTGGGAGGAGATGTTGATCGTGCGCTTGTAGTGTCTCCCTGGGACGTACATCGCACTAGGCTCGAAAGATTTAGCAAAGACAAGATTTACAAGCTCTCCGATTTCCGTGCCAAGTGCTGTAAGAATGGGCTTTCATGGCGCCGCCTTCTTGGCCTAATTCGGGAGGTAAAAAGCGGCGCGCCTAACCCTTCGTTCAAGCGGACCCGCTGACGCGGGCCGCTTAACTCATACCCGTTAGGGCATTCAAATGAACGACGATGTAGTTACCAACATTATCTGCGCCGACTGCAAAGCGGAACTTCCTGCGGAATGGATGCGTCAGTCAGTTCCAGAAAATAAGTGTCCGCAATGCGGATCGATTAAGAAAATAATAAATATAAACATCGCTGAACACTTAGAAATACACGAAAGCTTGAAAGCTAAAGGTAAGAATGTAACCATGCCACGAAAGAAAAACCCTAGGGTAGATATTTTTTCAGGGGATGATCTGAGGAAATCAGACAACAGATGGATGAAAAAAGAACGGGTCATTGATAAAGATAAGAATCTCTACAAGGAAATCGTTACCGACCCAGCAACTGGAAAAGTTATCCATCATACAGAAGAGCCTTTGTCGCAACACTCCGGGCATGGTTCCGCAAAGTTCAAAACCAAGCCTTAACAAGGCATTCAACCCGGACGTGCCTACGGCGTGCCGGTTAATTCAGGCGTTCCTACAATGGACATCCCACGAATATTCAATATCACCGAGAGCGCTCATCGCATCCATAACCCGTTCACGCCCGAAAAGCTCGCCACGCTCGGCGCGGCGTTGCGCCTAGAACCGGGAACCCGTGTTCTCGACCTCGGCAGCGGTTCGGGGGAGATGTTGAGTACCTGGGCGCGCGATTTCGGAATCAGCGGCATCGGTATCGACATGAGCCAATTGTTTGCAGAGCAAGCAAAACGCCGCGCCGAAGCGCTTGGCGTCGCCAACCGAGTCGAGTTCATCCACGGCGACGCTGCTGGCTACGTCGCCGACGAAAAGGTCGGTGTTGCAGCCTGTCTCGGCGCTACGTGGATCGGCGGCGGGGTCGTCGGCACCATCGAGCTGCTGGCGAAGAGCATCCGCACCGGGGGAATTATTCTCATCGGCGAACCGTATTGGCTGCGGCTACCCCCATCGGAAGATGTTGCCAAAAGATGCGATGCCGGTTCGATCTCTGACTTTCTCTTGCTTCCAGAGCTTCTCGCATCTTTCGGCGATCTCAACTACGACGTCGTGGAGATGGTTTTGGCAAACCAAGACAGTTGGGATCGGTACGAGGCTGCGAAGTGGCTCACGATGCGCCGATGGCTGGAAGCAAACCCGAACGACGATTTCGCGAAAGAAGTACGAGCCCGACTCACCTCGGAACCCGAACGTTACGTCAAGTATCAGCGTGAATACTTGGGCTGGGGCGTGTTCGCGCTGATGGCGCGATGATGTGAGACAGCAGAGGCATCCCATGCTGGCGGGCGAAGGCGGTATGTTTCACGCGCTGTGCGTTCGGTTGGCCTTGAGCGATACGCCCCGGAGATACGCCCCGGAACGCGCCCGCCTTGCGGGCATGGCGCTTGAGTTCGTCATGAATGTTGCTCGCTGCGCTTGCATTGCCCGTACCGTCTGCCGCAGGAGCGCCATCGCCCATGACAATTCATCCGCCACCGGCCGCGCGCAAAATGCGGCGGGCGAACAGCAGGTCTTCCCAGGCTTTGGCCTTGTCCGGCAGGTTGCGCAGCAGGTAGGCCGGGTGATAGGTGACGGTAACCGGAATCCCGGCATGCTCGAAGCGTCGGCCGCGTAGCGAGGCCAGCGACTTGTCCTCGCGCAGCACGCTGTGCACCGCTGTCTTGCCGAGCAGCACGATGATCTTCGGTTGCAGCAAGGCAATTTGGCGGTCCAGATAGGGACGGCAGGCGGCGATCTCGGCCGCTTCCGGCGTCCGGTTGCCCGGCGGCCGGCATTTCACCGCGTTGCCGATGTAGACCCGGTCGCCGCGCGCGATGTCGAGCGCCGCCAGCATGTTGTCGAGCAGCTTGCCGGCTTGGCCGACGAAGGGTTCGCCGCGCGCATCCTCCTCGGCGCCCGGACCTTCGCCGATGAACAGCCAATCCGGCTGGCGGTCGCCAACGCCGAGCACCGCCTGCTTGCGCTGCTGGTACAGCGGACAAAGGCGGCAGGCGGCCACTGTCTCCGCCAGTTCCGACCAGTCCCCCGTGGCTTCTTGCGTGGCGGCCGATGCCGGCGGTTCGCCGGCATCGCCGGAGAGGCGCGGCGATGGCGTCGCCTCGGGCGGCGCATCGGCTTGCGTCTCGGCCTTGTCGCGTAGCACCCACAGCGGCGTAATGCCCATTTCAACCAGCATCTGTTCGCGGCTCAGGCTCATGCCAACTCCTTGTCGAAAACCAGCGCGTCCTCGCGCCCGGTGGCGGCTGGATAGTAGTCCTTGCGCCGACCGACCTGGCGAAAGCCGAAATGACGATACAGTTCGACCGCCCGCTCGTTCGACGGTCGGACTTCGAGGAACAGCTTGGTCGCGCCGACCAGCTTGGCGCGCTCCATGGCCTGGGAGAGCAGCAGGGCGCCGTGGCCCTGGCCTTGATGGCGGACGGCGACGCCGATGTTGAGCAGGTGGGCCTCGTCGATTACCTGCATGACCACCGAAAAGCCGAGCAACTCGCCGCCTCGGCGCAGCACCCAGACGCTGTGGCCGCCGGCCAGCGAATCGGCGAAATTGCCGCGCGACCACGGGAAGGCTTGCAGCGACGCTTCCAGCGCCGCCACCGCGTCGAGGTCGCGCTCGTTCATCGGGAAGGATTCCGCCGCCAGCGTCAGGACACTCACGCCCGCCCGCCCTCGCCCAAGCGCTCGGCAACCGTTTTGGCCACCTTGTCGCGGACGTACAACGGCGCCGCCAGCGCCGCATCGATGCCCTCGCCACGCGCCACGCGCGGCGCCGCCAGCGCGGCCACCGCCGCCGCCGTCGGCAGGATGTCGGGCAGCAGCGCGATACCGGCCGCCAGCAGGCGTTCGTGCAACAGCGGGTAGGCTGTCGGCGCGTTGCCGCAGGCCCGCCAGCCGCCCGTGTCGGGCAGCGGCAATGCCGCCGGCGGCAGCACGCCGATCTCGCCCTGCAAATGGCAATCGCCGGCGGCTACCCGGTAGCGACCGGCATAGACTTCGCCCATCCGGGCATCGAGCAGGGCCAGCACCTCGCCATCGCCGGCCTGGTACGCCATCGTTTCCAGGCTCGTTACCGGCAGTAGCGGCCGATCCGTCGTCACGGCCAGTCCCTGCGCCGCGCCGCAGGCGACGCGCAGACCGGTGAAGGCCCCGGGGCCGGCGCCGAAGGCGATGGCATCGAGCGCGGCGACAACGACGCCGGCCTCATCGAGCAGTTCGCGAACCAGCGGCAGCAGGGTTTCCGAATGCGAGCGCCCGGCCGGACAGCGGCGCTCCAGCACGGCTCCGTCACGCCAGAGGGCGCAGGATCCGAGTTCGGTCGAGGTTTCCAGGGCGAGGATCAGCATGGTCCGGCATTTTACCGGAGGCCGTCATCACCCGCGCGCCGTCACTCGCGGCGGCCGCAACGACCACGGTGTTCGCGCATCTCGTCGCGCAGGCGTCGCCGCTCTTCCGGGTCCATATTGCGCCAGCGTTGCTCGCCAACGGCGCGCGGCGGGCGCTCCTGACGCCAGTGCTCGCGCATCTGCCGACGCATTTCGCGGCGCTCGTCCGGCGCCAGCTCACGCCCATCGCCCCACCCCCGCCCTGGCCCGCACATCGCGCCATGGCCGCCATCGCCGCTGGCGACGACCGGAGCCACGGCGCCGAACAGGGCAATCAACAACAGGAGTGGGAAAACACGGGATTTCATGGCGACACGCGGGGCAGGAGGAGAACCATTGTCCGTCGGCGCCGAACACGCATCGGGAAGCAGATGTAAGGATATGTTTCGCTCAGTCAAGCGGCAATGTGTTGTTACCATTCGCCATGGCGTTCCAGCCGTCTCTCATTACCCTTGGCGCATGAACGAAATTATACAAAACCTCCTGGTCGTCGATGACGACATCCGCCTACGCGATCTGCTGACCCGCTATCTCGACGAACAGGGTTTCGCGGTCAAGGCCGCCGCCGACGGCAAGCAGATGGACAGGCTGCGCGACCGCGAACATTTCCACCTGATCGTCCTCGATCTGATGCTGCCCGGCGAGGACGGCCTGTCGATCTGCCGCCGCCTGCGCGGCACCGGCGACCGGACGCCGATCATCATGCTGACGGCCAAGGGCGACGACGTCGACCGCATCGTCGGCTTGGAGATGGGCGCCGACGACTACCTGCCCAAGCCGTTCAACCCGCGCGAACTGCTGGCCCGCATCCACGCCGTGCTGCGCCGCCAGGACCGCCGGCCGCCGGGCGCTCCGGAAGACGAAGCGGAAACCATCCGCTTCGGCAACGTCGAGGTCGACCTGGCCGCCCGCGCCCTGCGGCGCGACGGCGAACCGCTGCCGTTGACCACCGGCGAGTTCGCTGTGCTCAAAGTACTGTTGCAGCATCCACGCCAGCCGCTGTCGCGCGACAAGCTGATGAGCCTGGCCCGTGGCCGCGAGCAGGGGCCGTTCGACCGCGCCATCGACGTGCAGATTTCCCGCCTGCGCAAACTGATCGAGAACGACCCGACGCAGCCGCGCTACTTGCAGACCGTCTGGGGCTTCGGCTACGTCTTCATCCCGGATAGCGGCAAGCGCGAGGCATGATGCTGCGCTCCCTGCTGGCACGCACCTTTCTGCTGCTGGCGCTGCTGATCCTGCTGACCACCGCTGTCTGGGTCAGCCTGTTCCGCTACCTCGGAGTCGAACCGCGCGCCCGCGACACGGCACAACTGGCTGCCTCGACGGTCAACCTGGTGCGCGCTTCGCTGCTCGCCGCAGCCACCGAGAATCGACCGCGCCTGTTCGAGGAATTGGGATCGCGCGAGGGCATCCGCCTGCTGCCGGCCGAGGCCGACGACCGCCTGACGCCCCTGCCCGATTCCCGCTTTCATCGTCTGCTCCTGCGTGAACTGGCGGCCAGCCTGGGACCGGAGACCCGTATCGCCGCCGGGGTCAACGGCGAACCGGGCTTCTGGATCAGCTTTCGCCTCGACGAAAGCGATGAAGACGAGTTCTGGCTGATCCTGCCGGGCGAGCGAGCGGCGCGCAACATGGCCGGGCATCTGCTCGGCTGGGGGCTGCTGGCCATCGTTTTGGCGCTGCTCGTCGCCTGGCTGATCGCCTCGCGCATCAGCCGCCCGCTACGAGCAATGGCGGATGCCGCCGCCGCCGTCGGCCGTGGTCAGATACCGGAACCGCTGAAGGTAAGCGGCGCCGAGGAAATGTGCCGCCTAGCCAGTGCTTTCAACGCCATGGCCAGCAGCCTTGAACGCCACGAGAAAGATCGCTCGGAAGTCTTGGCCGGCATCTCGCACGACCTGCGCACGCCGCTCACCCGCCTGCGTCTCGAAGCCGAAATGAGCATCGGCGACGACAGCGCCCGCCACGGGGTGATCGCCGACATCGAGGAAATGGAGGCGGTGATCTCGCAATTCATGGATTACGCCCGCGACGAATCCGGCGAAACACCGATGCCGACCGACCTCGCCGCGCTGCTGCGCGACATCGCCGAACGCAAGTGCACAGCCGGCCAGCCGGTGCGCCTGACCCTGACCGACATGCCGCCGCTCGAACTACGGCCGAAAGCGCTGCTCCGCGCCATCACCAACCTGATCGACAACGCCCTCAAATACGGCGGCGGCGAAGTCTGGCTACAAGCCACGGCCAGCGCCGACGCCGTAAACATTGAAGTCATCGACCACGGCCCCGGCATTCCGCCCGCCGAAATCGAACGCCTGAAACGCCCCTTCACCCGCCTCGAAGCCGCCCGCAGCGGCCCCGGCGGCACCGGTCTCGGGCTAGCCATCGTCGACCGCATTGCCCGCTTGCATGGCGGCTGCCTCGATTTGCTACTCCATCCCGACGGTGGCCTGATCGCCCGCTTGGTCCTGCCGCGTAACCAGGACCATCATTGTATTGACCACTCGTAGCAGTTCAGAACATGCGCTAGCCGGTATAGGGCGCAAAGCCTCGCCGATTCTCGTCCACGACCAGCGCGCCGCCCGAAGGGGGAAACGCGCGCTGCGGGCAATTGCCACGCGGACAAACCTTGCAACCCGCGCCTATCGGCATGAACTCCTCTGAAGCCTTCAGGTTCAACCCTTGGCCGTAAACCAGTCGTCCGGCATGCCGCGTGTCGCACCCCAGCCCGATCGAAAAGGTTTTGCTTGGCGCGCCGAAGCCGCCATAACCTCGCGAGACGGTTCTTGCCACCCATAGGTAGGCACAGCCATCCGGCATCGTGGCGAGCTGGGTGAGTATTTTTCCGGGCTGAGCAAAGGCTTCGTAAACATTCCACAATGGGCAGGTGCCGCCAATGCGCGAAAAATGAAAATCGGTTGCCGACTGACGCTTTGAAATGTTGCCAGCGCGATCGACGCGCACGAAAAAGAACGGCACACCGCGCGCTTCGGGCTGTTGCAGCGTCGACAAGCGATGGCAGGTGGTTTCAAATTCGACGCCAAAGCTGCGCCCAAGCAATTCTATGTCATACCTCAGCCGTTCGGCTTGCTCCAAAAATTGCCGATAGGGCAGGATCAGGGCGCCCGCAAAGTAGTTGGAAAGTCCGATGCGCGCCAGCCGCCGCGCTTCGTCGCTGGAAAGTCCCGCCTGTTCCACCAGTGCATCGATCAGAGAAGCGATTTCGAGGAAAGCGAGTTGCGTCGCCATCTGGAAAGCGGCCTGGCCGGTAGTCAGATGAGGAGACAAGGTGAGGACTTTTTGCACTGGATCGAAATGTCGCTGCACATCACCGCCAGGATTGTCCATGTCGTGCCAGCCGCCCCGGACGATTCGGACTCCATGGGACTGGGAGAGACGTTTCTCCAGGCCATCAGCCGCATCGCCCGAACGCAATCGCCAGTCGCTGGCAAGACGCTCCGCCAGCGCGTCCATTTCCGCGATGTAATTATGGCGGGCATAGAAGAAATCGCGGACTTCTTCGAAGGGCATCGGTTTCACCGTACCCAGCTCGCTGCGATCCAAGCCGAGCCGGGCGGCCCAGGCTTCCTCGCGTTCCAGCACTTCGCGCTGACCTCGCGCCAAACGCAACAGAATACGGGCCACAGCGGGCATATTGCCCGCCAATTCACGGATTTCAGCCAGCGCGACGGCTTCGCCTTCCGGAATTTCATCGAAAATCTCGCGAAGATCGGCGATCAGGCGCGCTTCGTCGTTCTCTGAAAAAAATTGAACATCGACGCCGAATACAGCATTGAGCTTGAGCAATACGGGCACGGTCAGAGGCCGCTGGTTCTGTTCCAACTGATTCAGATAGCTCGGCGACAGCTCCAGCGCGCGAGCCAGCGCGATCTGGGTCAGACCCCGCTCTTCGCGTAACCGTTTCAGGCGCACGCCCATGAAGGTTTTTTTCATTTCATTTTATTCGCAAAATTTGCAAACCCATGGAGAAAGGTTCGCAAATATCTGCCTTTTCAGCCACATACGATAAAAATTCGTTGCGTATACTGCAAAAAAACACTTCTTCGAGCAAGTGAATTCCCTTTGATCCACCTGAGGAAAAACGATGAATACGGTCCAGAAGATAGCCCTCGAACCAGAAAAATCCGTTACGTCATCCAACACTGTTGTCGACGACACAGCGCTCAATTTCAACAAAACCATCACGGACCGTGGAATCCGAAAAGAAATCGTTCGTCCACGCATGTTGTGCGAGGCTTTGGCCGATTCGGTGCGCGAACGGATACTCAGTCATGAACCGGGCTTGAGGCCGGGATCGCTGATCGATGAATGTCGTTTAGCATCTTGTTATGGCGTGGCCCGCTCACACGTGCGCGATGCGCTAAAGATATTGGCCAGCGAAGATTTGGTCGAATTTCGGGCACGGCAAGGCTACATTGTCGCCAGTTTGACTCGGCGCGATCTGGTGCAAATTTTCGACATTCTCGAATCGCTTGAAAACCTTGCCGTTCGCAGAGCCGCGCTCGCCTTCATGCAAATTCCAGAAGGTCAAAATTTTTATTGCGATCTTCTGGGCGCAGCGGGAGATCGTCATCTGCTCGACCTGGTCAGCCGGCTGTTCATCAAACTGCGCCTGGCGCTCGGTCAGTCCTTCGACGCGCCTGAAATACTGCCATCCTCCACATTTCAATCGAGTTTGAGGGATTTGATAGCCAAAGGCGTCGTCGACAAAGCCCTTCGATTGATGGCGCATTACGAGATAGAGCGTCGCGACAAAGGTTTGGCTCTTTTTGCCGAGCAAACACTATCGTTCGATCAGGGTAATGCCGGGCAAGCTCATGAAGCAGTTCTCCCGCAACAGTTTGACGAAATCGACCAAATAAGCGATGCCGGAAATATTTTCCGCGCAGGCGCCATATAAGCTGCCGTACAGACCATGCAGTCCAATAGGACGATATTGCACATAACCCCGCTCCAGATAGTTGCTAACGGCCCACCACGGCAAAGCGGCGATGCCGCGCCCGCTTGCCACCAGTTGCAGTAGCGCGATTGTGAGTTCGGTCGTGCGCCGTTGCCGGGGCTGGACGTTGGCCGGAGCAAGCACTTGACGGACGATGTCAAGCATCTCGTCGGGAATGGGATAGGTTATCAAGGTCTCTTCGGCAAAATCGATCGCTTCCACCCTGGGTTTGGCGGTCAAGGGGTGCTGGTTAGCCAGCACGGCGACGATCTCAAAACGAAACAGCGAATAAAAAGTGATGCCCGGCTCATCTTCGGCAAGTTCTGAAACCAGCGCGAAATCGGCTCGGCCCGCATGAATCAGGCCGACTGGATCGGCATGAAAACCGGAAACGATGTCTAGCTCGACTTCCGGCCAGCGCGCGCGAAAAGCATCCATGGTCGGCATCAACCAATCGAAGCATGTATGACATTCGACGGCAATGCGCAACTGACCGGCAGTGCCTGCGGTCAGACGCGCGATGTCGCGTTCTGCGGCGTCAACGGCGGGCAACAACTGATCGGCGAGTTTGAGCAAACGGCTACCGACGGCGGTAAAGCGTGGCGGCATGGATTTGCGCTCGAAGAGCGGCGTACCGTAACTCGATTCGAGGAGTTTGATTTGATGCGAAAGCGCGGATTGCGTCAGATTGAGCAATTCCGCGGCGCGGGAAAGGCTGCCTCCGTTGCGCAGGGCGGCCAACGTACGCAAATGGCGAAGTTCGAGCAGGTTCATCCAGACGAATCCACTGTATGAATTTAATTCATTGTTATTCATTAAATTTATCGTTTGAATAATACACTGACGCCGCTCATCATTCATTTTTCTTTCGATTTCGGAGCTTTTTCATGATTCAGACCCATATCCTCGGTTTTCCTCGAATGGGCGCCCAACGCGAGTTGAAATTTGCCCTTGAGCGCTATTGGCGCGGTGAAATCGATATAGATGAACTGGAAACGGTCGGACGTGAACTGCGCGCGCGCCACTGGGCACTGCAACGCGACGCTGGTCTCGATGTCGTCACGGTCGGCGATTTTGCCTTCTACGATCATGTCGCCAATCACATCCAATTGCTTGGATGCGAACCGGCGCGCTTCAATTTTTCAGGCCAGGAAGCGCCGCTCGTCCGCTATTTCACGCTGGCCCGTGGCGTTGCACATGAAGCTGGCGCTTCCGGTGAAGGACAACCGGCTCTCGAAATGACCAAATGGTTCGATACCAACTATCACTATCTGGTCCCGGAATTCACGCCGGATACGGATTTTTCGCTGGCTGAAACGCGACTGCTCGTCGAAGTGGATGAAGCCCTGGCGCTTGGGCATGCCGTCAAGGCCGTGCTACTTGGCCCCCTGACTTTTCTATGGCTGGGCAAGGAAAAGACGGCGGGGTTCGAGCGCCTCGATCTCCTCGACCGTTTGTTACCCGTCTATGAACAAATTCTCGACCGCCTGAAAGCGCAAGGCGTGCAATGGGTACAAATCGACGAGCCCATTCTTGGTCTCGATTTGCCGCCTGCCTGGCGGCAGGCTTTCGAGCCAACCTATTCCCGCTTGATGACCGTGGGCACGTCTTTGCTGCTGGCTACTTATTTTTCACCCTTGCAGGAAAATCTCGGTCTGGCTTGCCGGCTTCCTGTTCACGGTTTGCATGTGGACGGTATCCGGGCACCGCAAGAAGTCACCACCGTGGCTGATTGGTTGCCGACGCATAAGGTCCTGTCACTGGGCATCGTCGATGGCCGCAATGTCTGGCGCACGGATCTGGATGCCGCCTTGAAACAACTGCATGCTTTACGCGAATTGCGCGGTCATGACCTCTGGTTGGCACCATCCTGCTCCCTGCTGCACGTCCCGTTTAGCGTAGCAGGCGAAACCGGCCTGGATGAGTCGTTGCGCGACTGGCTCGCATTCGCCGTGGAGAAACTGCGGGAATTGGACATCCTGAAACAAGCCTTGACCGACCCACCATCCGCCAAGTCCGCGCTGGCCGTGGCCCGTCAAGCCATTCAGGCGCGACGCGCCAGCAGCCGGGTACATGATCCGGCGGTAGCCGAGCGTCTAGCCAAGTTATCCGCCGAGGCCGATCGCCGCCATTCGCCGTTCGCGAAACGTCAGGCGACGCAGCATGCTCGTTTTCGACTACCGCCATTGCCCACAACGACCATCGGTTCTTTTCCGCAAACAGCGGAAATCCGCGCGATCCGCTCTGCCCACCGGCGCAATGAACTAAATACGACCGATTACCGCGCGGCGATGGAAAAGGAAATCGCTCATGCCGTCTCCACCCAGGAAGAGCTTGGCATCGACGTGCTCGTCCATGGCGAGGCCGAGCGTAACGACATGGTCGAATATTTCGGCGAGCAACTGGCCGGATTCTGCTTTACCGGCAATGGGTGGGTTCAATCGTACGGTTCTCGTTGCGTCAAGCCGCCCATCATCTACGGCGATGTATCGCGTCCGAACCCAATGACCGTCGCCTGGAGCGCCTACGCCCAAAGTCTGACGAAAAAACCGATGAAAGGCATGTTGACCGGGCCGGTCACCATCCTGCAATGGTCCTTCGTGCGCGACGATCAACCACGAGCCGTGACCGCCACGCAAATCGCCTTGGCCATTCGCGACGAGGTACACGACTTGGAAAATGCCGGAATCGGGATCATCCAGATCGATGAACCGGCCATCCGCGAGGGCTTGCCATTACGCCGGGAATCCTGGCAAGAGTATCTGGACTGGGCAACCCGCGCTTTCCGGCTGGCGGCTTGCGGAGTTGCCGACGAGACGCAGATTCACACTCACATGTGTTATTCGGAATTCAACGACATCCTGCCCGAAATCGCCGCGATGGATGCCGATGTGATTACCATCGAAACCAGCCGTTCCGACATGGAACTGTTGCGCGCTTTTGGCGAATTCAAGTATCCGAACGAGATCGGCCCAGGGGTATACGACATCCATTCGCCGAGAGTGCCGGCGACGGAAGAAATGGTGACTCTTCTCAAAAAAGCCCTGGCGGTGATTCCAATGGCAAATCTTTGGGTCAATCCGGACTGCGGCCTCAAAACCCGTGGCTGGCCCGAAACCATGATGGCCCTGCGCAACATGGTGGCCGCCGCGCGAATGCTCCGCGAAGGCGCGCGGGAGTGAAAAGTAAAAGGCCCATCGATGATGATGGGCCTTTTCATGCATCTGTGGCCGTGCCCTCTCCCTCAATCACGGCGCTCGGCCAGCACCACCGCCTGCGCCTCGACGGCTTCCTCACGGCCCAGGTAGCCGAGTTTCTCGTTGGTCTTGCCCTTGATGTTGACGCAGTCCTCGCCGATGCCGAGGTCGGCGGCGACATTGGCCGCCATCGCCGCCGCGTACGGCGCCAGTTTCGGCCTCTGCGCGATCAGCGTGGCGTCGACATTGACCGGCCGCCAGCCGCGCTCGGCCAGCAAGGCGACGGCGGCGCGCAACAGCACGCGGCTGTCGGCGCCGGCGTAGCGCGGGTCGGTATCGGGGAAATGCCGGCCGATGTCGCCCAGGGCCACGGCGCCGAGCAGTGCGTCGGTAATGGCATGCAAGAGCGCATCGGCGTCGGAGTGGCCGAGCAGGCCGGTGGCGTGAGGAATTTCGACACCACCAAGGATCAGTTTGCGGCCTTCGACCAGCTTGTGTACGTCATAACCCTGCCCTACCCGGATGGTCATTTGCGTGCCCTCAGAATCATTGCGGCCAGCGCCAAATCGGCCGGCCAGGTGACTTTCAGATTGGTGGCGTCGCCGCGCACCAGTTTCGGCGCCAGGCCCATGGCCTCGACGGCGCCGGCTTCGTCGGTGGCGGTACAGCCGTTGGCCAGCGCCGCGCGCAGCAGGCCGTGGCGGAACATCTGCGGCGTCTGCGCCTGCCATAGGCCGTCGCGCGGCTCGGTGGCGGCCACCCGCTGCGCCGCGTCGGCGCGCTTGACGGTATCGGCTACCGGCACGGCCAGGATGCCGCCAACCGGGTCGTCGGCCAATTCGGCGAACAAGCGCGCCAGCATGGCCTGGTCGAGGCAGGGCCGGGCGGCGTCGTGCACCAGAATCCAGTCATCGTCGGCGGCAACCATGGCCGCCGCGCCGAGACCGTTGCCGACGCTCTCGGCCCGCGTGGCGCCGCCGCAGGCCACGGTTTCCAGCTTGGCGCCGAGTTCCGACCAGTCGTAGCGCCACCACCACGGGTCGTCCGGCGCCAACACCACCCATACCCGCTCGATGTCGGAACAGGCGACCAGCGCGGCAAGGGTGTGGAAGATCAGCGGCCGACCGAGCAGGTCGAGGTATTGCTTCGGCTTTTCCGCGCCGAAGCGCGAACCGCTGCCGGCGGCGGGAACGATTGCGAAATGACGTGGCATCGCTTAATTTTAGCGAAGAACGAATAGACGAGAGGAAAGGCATGCGTTTCGTCGTCCCCGAACTGACAGCAACTAGCCCAGAAATACCGTTGGGCGAAGCCTCTGCTCATGGCCGATAGCAGGCCCTCCAAACTTCTAGGCATCGGTTGTTCTGTGCTGATGGGGATGACCTCGATTGGCGGGCTTGGTTACATGATCTCTACCGCCATTGACCGGGTTTCATCGGGCCGTGGTTTGGAAACCTACAGAACATTTTGGCTTGTTGAGTTCAACTGGCTTGCGTTCCTGATATTTTTGGCTGCGACCGCCGTCGCGCTTCTTGTGGCCTTGGGGTTTCGCTTTCGAGAATATTTGTCTTGGCGTTCGCTGGAACGTAAATATGACCCCCGCAAATAAAATGCCCGATCTTGTGCTCAAGCGGACCACTTTCGGCCGCCGCTTACCTTGCGCGACGGAGTGACTCCGATGGACGCCGCACACACCCGCCCGCCAGCCGTCGCCGGCATGTTCTACCCAGCCGCCGCGAGCACGCTGCGCACTGCCGTCGACGCCCTGCTGGCCGCCGCGCCGGCCCAGCCGATGGCGCAGCCGAAGGCGATCATCGTGCCGCACGCCGGCTACATTTATTCCGGCCCTACCGCCGCCCGCGCCTACACCGCGCTAGCGCCGTGGCGACAGCGCATCCGCCGTATCGTGCTGCTCGGCCCGACCCATCGCGTCGCCATCCGCGGCCTGGCCTTGCCCACCGTCCAGGCTTTCGCCACGCCGCTCGGCGACATCCGCCTCGATGGTCCGGCCATGGCCGTGCTCGACGAACTGCCGCAAGTCAGCCGCAACGATGCGGTGCACGCACTGGAACATTCGCTGGAAGTGCAACTGCCTTTCCTACAACGCTGTTTCGACGACTTCATGCTGATCCCGCTGGCAGTCGGCGACGCCGAGCCAGAGGAAGTGGCCGAGGCGCTCGAACGGCTGTGGGGCGGCGACGAGACGCTGCTGGTAATCAGTTCCGACCTGTCGCACTACCTGCCCTACGCCACCGCGCGGCAGGTCGACGGCGACACCTGCCGCCACATTTTGGACTTCGATGCCCGCATCCACCCGCAGCAAGCCTGCGGTGCCTACCCAATCAACGGCCTGCTGCTGGCCGCCCGCCGCCACAGACTGCAAGCGCAACTGCTCGAATGCTGCAATTCCGGCGACACGGCTGGTGACCGCGAACGGGTCGTCGGCTACGCGGCCTTCGCCTTCGCTTCGCCCGATCATGGATGAATTGGGCAGCGACCTCCTGCGGCTAGCCCACAACGCCATCGGCGAAAGCTTCGGCATGGCTCCGCAGCCGGTGGCCGAGCGGCCTGAGTGGCGCCAGCCGGGGGCCAGCTTCGTCACTCTGACCCGGCACGGCGAATTGCGCGGCTGCATCGGCAGCCTCGAAGCCTGGCGTCCGCTGGCCGAGGACGTGGCCGCCAACGCCCGCGCCGCCGCCTTCCGTGACCCGCGCTTCGCACCGCTGACAGCCGGCGAGCTGGCCGGCATCCGCGTCGAGGTCTCGTTGCTGACGCCGGCCCAGCCGCTGCCCTGGCGCGATGAGGCCGAGGCGCTGGCGCAACTGCGTCCCGGTATCGACGGCGTAATTCTCATTGCCGGCCGCCACCGCGCCACCTTCCTGCCGCAGGTTTGGGAACAGTTGCCCGACCCCGCCAACTTTCTCGCCCACCTCAAGCGCAAGGCCGGTTTGGCTGCTGATTACTGGGGTTCCGACCTGCGTCTGGAGCGCTACACGGTGGAGAAATGGCGAGAGGGCGAACCATGAACCCCGGTTCGGGCTATCCCGGCCGCTGGTGGCACGCCCTCGGCGACGGTCGCATTCAGTGCGATCTGTGCCCGCGCGACTGCCGGTTGCACGAGGGCCAGCGCGGCGCCTGCTTCGTCCGCCGGATGGTCGACGGGGCGATGCGGCTGACCACCTGGGGCCGTTCTTCCGGCTTCTGTATCGACCCGATCGAGAAGAAGCCGCTCAATCATTTCTATCCGGGCAGCAGCATCCTTTCCTTCGGCACCGCCGGCTGCAACCTCGCCTGCCGCTTCTGCCAGAACTGGGACACTTCCAAGGCCAAGGACATGGACCGCCTGATGGACAGCGCCAGCCCACAGGCCATCGCCGCCGCCGCCCGACATCACGGAGCCGACGCCGTGGCCTACACCTACAACGATCCGGTGGTGTTCGCCGAGTACGCCATCGACACCGCCCAAGCCTGCCGCGCCGTGGGCGTGCGCAATGTCGCCGTGACCGCCGCTTACATTCACCGCGAACCGGCGCGCGAATTCTTCGCCGCGATGGACACGGCCAACGTCGATCTCAAGGCTTTCACCGAGGATTTCTACAAGAAGCTGTGTGCCGCCAGCCTCACGCCGGTGCTCGACACGCTGGCCTGGATCCGGCATGAAACCGATTGCTGGCTGGAGATCACCACGCTGCTGCTGCCCGGTCACAACGACAGCCCGGCGGAAATCGCCGAACTGGCCGCCTGGATAGTCCGCGAACTGGGACCGGAGGTGCCGCTGCACTTCACCGCCTTCCACCCCGACTGGAAAATGACCGAGCTGCCGCCAACGCCGCCGGCCACGTTGCGCCAGGCCCGGCGCATCGCCCTCGATGCCGGCTTGCGCCATGTCTACACCGGCAACGTGCGCGACAGCGAGGGCGGCACCACGTATTGCCCGTATTGCCGGGCGGCGCTGATCGTCCGCGACGGCTACGACATCCGGCATTACGAACTGACCGCCAACGGCCGTTGCCCGCATTGCCGGATGCCGCTGGCCGGCCGCTTCGGCCGGCAACTCGGGCATGATGGCCAAGCCTTCGGTGCCCGCCGCATTCCCATCCGCCTCGCCCTATGAACCGTTATTTCACCCTGAGTACGCCGCAAGGCACCCTGCACGGCTATCTCGAACGGCCGGAACAGCCGCGCGGACTGGTGCTGATCGTCCACACCGAACGCACCGCCCGCGATGACCTGATCGCTACCGGCCTCGTCGCCCAAGGCTACGCGATCCTGAGTACCGAACTGCTGACCGCCAGGGAACTGCAATTCGCCGATACGGCGCAAAACGTCCCGCGCCTGAGCCAGCGCCTGCTCGATCTCCTCGATCTGCTGCGCAACGATGGCGATACCGAGGATTTGCCGCTGGCTCTGTTCGCCGCCGGCGACGTCACACCGGCTGCCATCCGCGTCGCCGCCCAGCGCGACATACAGGTACGCGTGCTGGCCTGCCACGGCGGCCTGATCGACCGTGCCGGCCGGCAAGCGCTGGATCTGATGAACGCGCCGCTGCTGATGCTGTTCGATACCGACGATGATCTCAACCAAGCCGCTTTCCGCCGCGCCCGCTCTCATCTGCACGGCCCTTACAGCGAGTTGGTGCTGGCGGCGAGCGAGGATGCGGCACCGTACATCGGCGCTTGGCTGGCCCGCCACCTGTCCGCCGCGGCCGACGGCAACTAAAGCGCATAACCTGGGCTACATGTTCCGCAAATTTCGCATCTTCCTGCTGCTGCTCGTTCTCGCCACCGTCGCCCTCGGCACCTGGCGTGCCAACAGCCGCCTGACGGCCTGGGAACATACCGTGCACGTCGCCCTCTACCCGATCGCCGCCGACGACTCGCCGACCACCGCCCGTTATATCGCGCAACTCGACACCGACAGTTTTACCGAGATCGGCCAATGGCTCGAAGACGAAATCCGTGGCTACGGCAAGACGGTGCTGCAGCCGCTGGCGATCCGTGTCGCGCCGCCGCTTACCGCCGTCCCGCCCCTGCCGCCGCCACGGCCAAGCGCCCTCGACGCCGTCCTGTGGAGCCTCAAGTTGCGCTGGTGGGCCGCCAGCCACGACGATATCGCCGGTCCCAAACCGCAGGTGCGCCTGTTCGTGCTCTACCACGATCCCCAACGGCTGGCGGCGCTGCCCCATTCGACCGGCCTCAGCAAGGGCCAACTCGGATTGATCCACGCCTTCGCCAGCCGTCCGCAGCAGCGTCAGAACGCCGTCGTCATCGCCCACGAAATGCTGCACGCCTTCGGCGCCAGCGACAAATACGATCTGTCTACCCTCCAACCGATCCACCCGCAGGGCTACGCCGAGCCCGAGCGTTCGCCGCTGCTGCCGCAGAAACTGGCCGAAATCATGGGTGGCCGGATTCCGCTCGCCGTTGACCGCAGCGACATTCCACCCGGTCTGGCGGCTACCGTGATCGGGCCGCAGACGGCCCGCGAGATCGGCCTGGCGGATCACTGACGGTGATCGGCGATACGTTGGCTGGTGGTTCAGTGACTGTGGCGGGTTTCGTTGCTTCCGGAAATGCTTCGACAGTCAAGCGCGGGCATACGCTTCCGCACCCACGCGCTTTGTACCCCTCGCTCGCTTGCGGGAGAGGGGAGAAACTAAGCAATAAGCACTTGAATAGAAACCGCTCTAGCTACCGCCTGCCGGTCTGACCGAAACCGCGTATTCTCTTACTTTTTCAAAATTTAGCCGACATCAAAGCCCCCCCCGGCGCGCAAAAATAACATCGCTCCGCCAAACAATTTCCGAAAGGGGGAATACGATGAGCGGCGCGTTCACCAAGTCGATGGCGCGGAACATTTTCTACGGGGGAACGGTGTTCTTCTTCCTGTTGTTCCTGGCGTTATCATTCGATACTCATTCACAGCTACCGAAGCGGGACATGCGGGCCAACATCACGCCGCAGATTGCCGAGGGCAAGAAGCTGTGGGAAGTCAATAACTGCATCGGCTGCCACACCCTGATGGGTGAAGGCGCCTATTTCGCACCAGAGCTGATGAATGTGGTCGTCCGCTATGGCGACGAAGGCACCAAGGCCTTCATCCAGGCCCGCCCGAAAGAAGGCATCCCGGGCCGCCGCAGCATGCCGCAGTTCAACTTCACCGACGAGCAACTGGACGCCATCGTGGCCTTCCTGAAGCACGTCAATTCGGTCAACGCCGCCAACTGGCCGCCCAATGATCAGGGCTGATCGAGAGGAGGAATAACGACATGCAATATCAATCGCAAGCGGTTGCCAAACCTTATTTCATAGCGGCTATCGGTCTTTTCGTCGGGCAGATCCTGTTCGGCCTGATCCTTGGCGCGCAATACGTGCTCGGTGATTTCCTGTTCCCCGAGATTCCCTTCAACGTTGCCCGCATGGTGCACACCAACCTGCTGATCGTCTGGCTGCTGTTCGGCTTCATGGGCGGCGCCTATTACATGATTCCGGAAGAGGCCGAGACCGAATTGGCCAGCCCGAAGCTGGCGCTGGCCATGTTCTGGATCTTCTTGGTCGCCGGCGCCGCCACTATCGTCGGCTATCTGGCCGTGCCGTATGCCTCCCTGGCTGAATTGACCGGCAACAACCTGGTCGAAACGATGGGCCGCGAGTTCCTGGAACAACCGCTGCCGACCAAGCTCGGTATCGTCGTCGTCGCCCTGGCCTTCCTGTTCAACATCACCCTGACGGTGCTGAAGGGCAAGAAAACGGCCATCTCCATCGTGCTGCTGATCGGCCTCTGGGGCCTGGCGGTGTTCTTCCTGTTCGCCTTCTACAACCCGGTGAATATCGTCATCGACAAGTTCTTCTGGTGGTGGACGGTGCACCTGTGGGTGGAAGGGGTCTGGGAACTGATCCTCGGCGCATTCCTGGCCTTCGTGCTGATCAAGACCACCGGCGTCGACCGTGAAGTGATCGAGAAGTGGCTGTACGTGATCGTCACCCTGACGCTGATCACCGGCATCATCGGTACGGGTCACCACTACTACTGGATCGGCACGCCGGAATACTGGCAGTGGTGGGGTTCCATCTTCTCCGCGCTGGAGCCGATTCCGTTCTTCGCCATGACCGTCTTCGCCTTCAGCATGGTCAACCGTCGCCGCCGCGAGCATCCTAACAAGGTTGCCGTACTGTGGGCGCTGGGTACCGGCGTGATGGCTTTCCTCGGCGCCGGCGTGTGGGGCTTCCTGCATACCCTGGCTCCGGTGAACTTCTACACGCACGGCACGCAGATCACCGCCGCCCACGGCCACATGGCGTTCTACGGCGCCTACGCCATGGTCGTGCTGATGATGATTTCCTACGCCATGCCGATCATGCGCGGCCGCGCCGCCAACAGCAACAAGTCGCAAGTGCTGGAAATGTGGTCGTTCTGGCTGATGACCGTGGCCATGACCCTCATCACGCTGTTCCTGACCGCCGCCGGCATCCTGCAAGTGTGGCTGCAGCGCGCCTCGGACGCCCCGCTGCCGTTCATGGTCGCACAGGACAAGATCGCCCTGTTCTACTGGATGCGTGAATGGTCCGGCGTGGTCTTCCTGATCGGCCTGGTCCTCTACATTCTCAGCTTCTTCGTCGGGGACAAGGAAGAAAAGGCCGCCTAAGCCTGCTTTCTCCCGCTAGCAGCAAAAGCGCGAATCATCCGATTCGCGCTTTTTTTATGGTTAGCGCGCCTCGTCGATCACCTGCCGCAGTTTTTCCTCGAACTCGCCGGCCAACCGCGCCACCTCCGGCCGTGCCGACAGCGCGGCCAGCAAGGTCGACGGCCGCAGCAAGCCGAGCCGCGTCGCCCCTTCCTCGGTGAACACGGCAATACGCCACGGCAAGGCCAAGCCCAGGCGCATGTCGCAGGCCAGCAGGCTGGCGCTGAAACGCGGACTGACGATGTCGAAAATACGCAATTCCTCGTCGCATTCCAGCCCTCGACCGCGCAATGCTTCGCCGTGATCGCACGCTTGTTGCAGCGACAGGCCGAGGCGCAGCACGGCCTCTTCCAGATCGACAGCGACCTCGAAACACGACTTGTCGCTTTCGACGGTATAGATCATCTCTCCTCTTCCCCGGTCGGACAGTGCGGCAAGAATTCAAACCCCTGCCGGGAGTTTTTCCGCCATCGCGTCCCGTCGATCAAGCTTGCGGCCATCGACAATGAAATTGCCATCACCCACCGCATGCACCATGCGCCGTTCCCGGCGCGCATCATCGACATAGGCGGCAACGCCGTCGAGCACCACGATATTGTGCTGGTCGACGATGTCGACGACCGTGCATTCGATGTTGGCCAGGCACTCCCGGATCAGCGGCGCCTTGACGAAATTGCCCGGCATCGGCGTCAGCCCGAAACGGGCGAACTTATCCGTATCGGCGCCGGAACAGGTTCCGATCCCGAGTACCCGGTCGAGGAGATCGACCGTGGGAATGGCGATGACGCATTCCCCTGTCTGGCGCAGCGCCGTATAGGAATGATTCCAAGGCCCGGTGGCGATGGCCAGCCGCGGTGAGAAATCCAGCACCATGGTCCAGGTGATGGTCATGATGTTGTTTTTTCCGCCGTCGTGCGTCGTGACCAGGACGACCGGCCCCGGTTCGATCAGGGTGAAGATCTTGCTCGATTCAAGCTGGCGAATGGCTGGCAGCGTCATGGCATGAGTTTCCGAAAAAGTATCCCGCCCGGCGTGGTGCTGATTTCAGAATCTCACCGCATATTGCCCGAGTCGGCCGCCGACAGGCAATGGTGATTCCCGCGATACGGCGGCCCGAACGGCTTCATCCGGCTTCTTAGGGCATATCAAGTTCGTGCCCGCACAGCGCCGCTATCATCGCCGTCATGATCGAATCGACGACCGTCCCCGCCCCTGCTCCGGATCACCCGCGCCTACCCGGCGACCTGGCAATCTGGGTCTTCATCCTGGCCGAGATGCTGGTCTTCGCGGTGTTCTTCGCTGCCTATGCTTTCGCCAGGGCCCATGACCCGGAAATGTTCAACTTCTACCAGCAAACGCTGGATCGCAACGCCGGCGCGATCAACACGCTGCTGCTGGTGACCGGTTCATGGTTCGTGGTGCTGGCCGTGCAGGCGGCGCATCGCGATGACAAGGCGATCATACCGCGCCATATCGCGCTCGGCATGCTGTGCGGCGCCGGTTTCCTGGTGGTCAAGGTGTTCGAATACGCCGCCAAGTTCGGCGCCGGCATTTCGCTGTCGACCAACACCTTCTACATGTTCTACATTTCGCTGACCTTCTTCCATTTCATGCACGTGATCCTCGGCATGGTGATTCTGGCGGTGATCTGGACGCAGGCCCGCAAGGGCGCCTACGGACGCGGCAACTGCAACGGGCTGGAAAGCGGCGCCGCCTACTGGCATATGGTCGACTTGCTGTGGATCATCCTGTTCCCCCTCGTTTATGTGATGCGCTGATGCTCAACGTTCTGAAAAATCCCGCCCACCGCGCCTGGCTGGTGCTCGTCGTCGCTACCGGCATCACCTGGTATCTCGGCGAGGTCGGCGCCGCCGGCACCGCCGCCATCGTCGCCATGCTGGTCATCGCCTTCATCAAGGGCCGGCTGGTGATTCTCGATTTCATGGAACTGCGGGGAGCGCCGTGGTTCTGGCGTATCCTGCTCGAAGGCTGGCTGATCGTCGTCGGCGGCCTAATCCTGCTCGCTTACTGGATATCCCTCAAATGACCGATCTGCCCTTCTACGAAGCTTCCGGCAACGAAATCGCGCTGTTCGAGCACGCCTACCGCGAACGGCTGCCGCTGCTGATCAAGGGGCCGACCGGTTGCGGCAAGACGCGCTTCGTCTCGCACATGGCGGCGCGTCTGAAACTGCCGCTGTATACGGTGGCCTGCCACGACGACCTGACCGCCGCCGATCTGGTCGGCCGCCACCTGATTTCCGACCAAGGCACCTGGTGGTGCGATGGCCCGCTGACCCGCGCCGTGCGCGCCGGCGGCATCTGCTATCTCGACGAAGTGGTCGAGGCGCGCAAGGACACCACCGTGGTGCTGCATCCGCTGGCCGACGACCGCCGTATCCTGCCTATCGACCGCACCGGCGAAACCTTGGAAGCGCCGGATAATTTCATGCTGGTCGTCTCCTACAACCCTGGCTACCAGAATCTGATGAAGGGCCTGAAGCCGTCGACCCGCCAGCGCTTCGTCTCGATGCGCTTCGATTTTCCGACAGCCGAGCGGGAAACCGCCATCCTGATCGGCGAAACCGGCTGCGACGCCGATCTGGCCAAGCGTCTGGTCGGCATCGCCAAGGCCTTCCGCGCACTCAAGGACCGCGACTTGGAAGAAGTCGCCAGCACCCGCCTGCTGGTCTACGCCGCCAGCCTGATCCAGGCTGGCCTTGATGTTTCCGCCGCCTGCCGCGCCGCCCTGGTCGAAAGCCTGACCGACGAGGAAGAAACGGCGGCGGCGCTGATGGAGATCGTCAATGCCACGTTCGGACGATAACTTCGGCCCCGTTGAAGAACAGGCGAGCCAGAAGCTTGCCGTCCTGGCCGAGGCGCTGTTCCTGATCAACCTGCTGCTACTGCCGGGAATCGCCTTCGCCATTCTCGCCAGGCTGTGGCTCAAACACCGCCACAGCGCCCCGCCGCTGGCCCGTCAGCACCTCTACCAGGCAACCCTGGTCAGCCTGTGGGGCGGCTTGCTGATCGTCGTGCTCAGCGGCCTGATCCTCCTCGCCGGTGGCCTCGACGAAGGATGGACCTGGGTGGTGCTGATCCTCTACTTCACCTGCATCCATTCGACCCTGATCCTGTTCGGCGTGGTTGCGCTGACCAAGACCATGGCCGGCCAGCGCTGGCGCTTCCCGGTAATCGGCCCGCGTCTGGAATGAACAACCCACCGGTGCACAGCGGCCGGAGCATCCGCCCCGGCGATGGCCAGGCTGACCATTCCGCAAGCACCGGAAGCACCGGAAATACCGGAAGCACCGGAACGACAATCTGACCATGGAAGAATTCGTCGGCAAGCTCTGGCACAACTGGGTCACCAAGGCCGCCGGCGGCCATTACCCAGCCGCCGCTGTCAAGCTGGCCGAGGTCGAAAAGACTGCCGGCATCCTGTTCCGCGCCTTCGGCGGCGATCCCGGCCTAAAGATCGGCGCAGCCACGGCCGAGGCGCACGGCGCACGACGCCGCTGGCTAGAACGCCTGGCCGGCAGTAACGAAAAACAGGCGCTGGCCCGACGCGACGCGGAAACCTTGCGCCTGCCCCCGGAAATCGCCGCCTTCCCCGAAGCCGCGCTGAACCGCGACCTCTATCTATGGCTGGCCGCCCAAGCGGCCTGCGACGTGGCGCCGCGGCAACCGTGGTTCATCCGCAACCAGCGGGCCAGCGCCGCCGCGCTGGCCCGCTTCCCCGGCCTGGCGCCGCGCTACGAGCGTCTGGTCGCCGCCCATCTGGCCGCCCGTCTTGCCCCGGAACAACTACAGCCCGACGAGGCGGCGCAGGAGGCCGCGATCCGCCAGGCGTTGCTCCAGCCCGGTTCGGCCGAGGGGCTGCCGCCGCTGTATTCGCGTAAGTCGCGTCCGCCGCAGCCGGTGCCGCTGTGGTTGATCGCCGCCGAGGAAAACCTGACCGCCGGCCAGGTCGCCGATCCGGATGCCGACCTGCCGCCGGAAGGCGGCGCCCGCGCCGAGGCAGCGCCGGACGCGCACAAGGCCGAACAGGTCGAAGCACCGGACAACAAGAATCCGACCCTGATCATGTTCCGTGCCGAGAGCGTGCCGACCTGGGCGGAATACGTGCGCGTCAATCGCGCCTACGACGATGACGACGATCCGAATGCGCGCAACACCGCCCGCGATCTCGACAAGCTGTCGCTGACCCGAGATGGCGAAACCGCCGTCTCGCGCGTCCGCTTCGACCTCGACCTGCCCTCGGCGGCCGAGGACGACACGCCGATCGGCCCCGGTATCGCCCTGCCCGAGTGGGACTATCGCAAGGGTCTGTTGCTGGAACGCCACTGCCTGCTACAGCCGATGATCGCCCGCGATGCGGGTCGCCAGCCGCTGCCGCCGGAACTGGCCGCCACCGCCCGCAAGCTGCGCGGCCAGTTCGCCGCGCTGGCGCCGCAGCGACGCTGGCTGAAGGCGCAGCCGGACGGCACCGAACTCGACGTCGATGCCTGCGTGCGCAACCATGCCGACCGCGCCTGCGGCCGCACACCGGAAACCGGCGGCTATCTCGCCCAGGCGCGCTGCGAGCGCGATCTGGCCTGTCTGCTGCTGGCCGATCTATCGATGTCGACCGATGCCTGGATTTCCGACACCCACCGCATCGTCGATGTCATCCGCGATTCGCTGCTGCTGTTTTCCGAAGCCTTGACCGCCACCGGCGACCGCTTCGGCATCTACGGCTTCTCCTCGCTGCGCCGGCAAAACATCCGCTTCCATCTGCTCAAGGATTTCACCGGCGCCTACGATGCCGCCGCCCGCGCCCGCATCATCGCCATCAAGCCCGGTTTCTACACCCGCATGGGCGCGGCCATCCGCCAGTCGGCCAACATTCTCGACGAACAGGCGGCAGCCCGGCGGCTACTGTTGATCCTCACCGACGGCAAGCCGAACGACCTCGATCTCTACGACTCGCGCTATGGCATCGAAGACACCCGGATGGCGGTACACGAAGCGCGGCGCCTGGGCCTGACCCCCTTCTGCGTAACCATCGACCGCGAAGCCGGCGCCTACCTGCCGTGGCTATTCGGCCCGGCCGGCTTCTGCGTCATCCGCAAGCCGGAAGAACTGCCGCGCCGCCTGCCCTTGCTCTACGCCCAATTAACAAGAGATTAATCCGATTGGTCTATTGCTGGAGAACTAGGCCGATGGGAGCATGAGAACGTTTCCATCGGATCACGAATTCATGCAGCCACACCCTCCCATCAATATCGAAGCCCTGCTCACCCACGTGCCGCTGTTCAATGGCCTGGCGCCCGGAGAAATCGGCCGGATCGCCAAGGCCACGCGGGAAATCTATGCCGGCAAGGGCGACATCCTGTTCCACAAAGGCGACCCCTGCAACGGCTTCCATCTGCTGGTCTACGGCCAGATCAAGCTGGCCTTCACCTCGGCCCAGGGCTCCGAAAAAGTTGTCCAGATCCTCGGCCAAGGCCAGAGCTTCGGAGAAGCGTTGATGCTCATGGACAAGCCCTACATCGTCTTTTCCCAGGCGCTGACCGACTCGCTGCTGCTGCACGTGTCGAAAGCGGCGATCTTCGAGGAACTGCAGCGCGACCACAAGCTGTGCCACAGGATGCTGGCCGGCATGGCCATGCGTCTGCACGAGCTGATGAGCGATGTCGAATCCTACTCGCTGCACTCCGGCAAACAACGCATCATCGGCTATCTGCTGCGCGAACTGCCCGACGAGACACCCGACGGTATCGACGACACCAACGTCACCATCACCCTGCCGACCAACAAGGGCATCATCGCTTCACGCTTGAACCTGACCCAGGAACATTTCTCGCGCATCCTGCACGAACTGATCAACCTCGACCTGATCGTCGTCGAAGGGCGCAAGATTCACATTCCGTCGGTCGCCAAGCTACGTCAGCACGAAGGCTGAACAGAGCCGGCCACGGTCAATGAAAAAAGGGCGGGGAAATCCCCGCCCTTTGGCATGGCGCGGTTGGCGCTCAGTGGTCGACGAGCAGATTACCCTTGGTCAGCATGTTCTGGATGATGCTCTGGTCGTCGGTCGCACCGCCGCTGGCCAGTTGATCAAGGGTGACATTCTGCAGAACGATTTTCTGGTCCACTGGATCGTGTACGCCGTATCCATCGCTGGGTGAGGTGATGGTCGCGGCCACGCCCGAGGAATTGACATGGATAACCGTATCGTTGCCCACCTGCTGGAAACTCAGGTACTTGGTCAACACAGACGCGTCGTCGGTTTCACCTTGCAACAGGTCGCGCAGATCGAGTCTGTCGCCCTGATCCATGTTGAAATCCGTCACCGTATCGACCGCCGGCTTGGCAGCCACCCATTGAGAAGAGGGACCGTTGAAACCGGGAGTACCTTTGTCGGCAAAATGCCAGACAAACGTATCGGCTCCGTCGCCACCCATCAACACATCGCTGCCCGCGCTGCCAACCAGCACATCGTTACCCTCCCCGCCAACCAACACATCGTTACCGCTGGTGCCGTGCAGCAGCATGACTGAGCCCGCCGGGTCGAATGTCTCCGTATCCGTATTGGGAGGGGCAATATCTACCACCGTCGCACCAACGTCGACCGTTACATCTCCCACATGATCCGCCGACACCGAGATGCTCAGGTCGTTCCCGCTCCCGTCCTTGATGGTGACTTCGCCAGTCGCCGCATTGACTGACCAGGTATAGTCGCCACCCAGGGCGCCACTCTCGGTGAGGGTGTAGGTCCAGCTTCCACTACCGTTGTCTACCCCGCCGGGCACGGACAGCGTGCCGCCAGCAACGGTGACGAAGATCTGCGTGATGGATTCCGAACCATCCTGATCAGCCGGCTTCACGGAAATTTCCACCGGAAGGGTGCTCGGGTCCGAACTCGCGGCGACGAATTCGATGGACCTGATCAGGTAGTCGTCACCAGTCGGGCTGATGGAGGCAACGTTGCCGACGGCGGAGAATTCGATATGTTTGATCGCGGCGTTTCCGACTATCTCGACTTCCCGCGTCAGTGTGTCGTATGTGTCGTAGTCCGAAATCCCATTGATGACCCCCTGCGCGACAATGGTGACTCCATCCGCGCCGTAGGCGACGTATCGTGCGGACTCCGCGATGGCAAGCCAGGCGAATGTCACCGTGGCGCTCGCCACCGGATCGTCGAAAATGACCTTGAGTACTTCGGACTGACCGGTTGTATGGTTATAACCGATCTCGGTAGGATCCCCCCTGCTCCCCGTGCCCACCGGATCCGCCTTGCCCGCCACACCGAAACCATTAACGCTAGTGGCACTCCAGTAATTGACCTTGCTGATCGCGCCGAGGCTGCCGTCAGCGTTGTAGGCTTCGACCTTGTAGCCCAGATCCGTCCTCTCAACCGTGCCCGTGTGGATGATGGTGGTATTGCCCGCCGGCACAACAAGATCGCCTAAAGTGACCGCGACAATCGGTTGATCGGCCACCGGCGTCACCGTGATGTCCAGCGTGCTGCTCTCACCACTGCTGGTGTTGTAGGTGATTTGTGGTACCGGACCGGAATAGTTCGGATGCGGATCGAAGGTATAGCTGCCGTCACTATTGATGGTCAGTTCGCCCTCCGCGAACGTCGCGGTATCGCCAGCATTGTAGACAGTGCTGTCAACCTCGAAGGTCGTCACCAAGCCCGGATTGCTGTCGTTGCCCAGCACATTGCCGGTAGCGGCCGTGTCTTCCGGGGTCGTCTTGAGATCCGGAGTCAATACGCTCGGCCCGACCAGCGTGATGGTCGCCCACGCCGTCGAGGTGTCGCCATCGCCATCCGTGATCTGGTACTGGAAGCTGACTTCATTCCCGTCTGCCGCATCCGGCGTGTAGGCGAAGCTGCCGTCCGTGTTCAGAACCAGATTGCCGTTGGCAGTGCCTATGTCCGCCAGCGTGACCTTGCCATCGCCTGCCGGGCCGCCCTTGCCGTCCGCGCCAAAAACGTCGTTGGTCAGCACGTTGCCGATCACGTCACCGTTGATGTCCGTGTTGCCCTGGGCAAGGATGGAGTCATTCCACGCCGCCGGCACATCGTCCAGAATGGAAATGCTCAAGGTGGCCTGGGCAGAATCACCATCGGGGTCGACCACCACAACCGAGAAGTCGTCCTTCACGCCGTCGGCGCTCGGGCCTGGCGTAGTATGGAGCTTGCTGCCCATCAGCTCGTAGCTGTAGTGGTAGACGCCGCCGGCATCGACCGTGATGGTCAGTATGCCACCATTGTCCCCGAGCACACCGCCACCGCCAGTGACGTTCACGCCGTTGATGATCACCGTGTCGATGCCATCGCCGCTGGTGATGTTCAAAACACCGCTCGACGTCCGGCTGGCCAGATTCGGGTTGGAACCATTGGGGTCCAGACCTGCTTCGTTCACAATGCCGCCAGCCGACCCAGTCGCTGGATTGTGCGGATCGCTCGGGTCGTCCGGCGTGATGATGATATTCGGGACCGTGCCCGGAGGAGGCGGCGGAGGCGGGGGCGGAGGAGGCTCCGGCGGAAGCGGAGGCGGCGGCTCCAGCGGCGGAGGCTCAATGGGCAGATCCACTGAAGGTATCTCTCCGTCCACCGACGTGACAGCGTAGCCATCAAAGGTGTACTGCTCTCCGCCACGCGCGGTCTCATACTGGTAGGACAAAGGCGTCACATTTTCAACGATGCGCGCCAGTTCGACGAAGGTGTGTCCTTGATTGCCCGGCCCGAGGTTGCCGGCGGCGGGATCTTCCAGCAGCTCGTCGAGCGCTTCGCCACGGGCCAAGGCTTCGCTGACGCCACGGAAAACCCGCGGGTCGTTGACGACAGCGCTGTCGGTCGCATCCGGCTTGAAGTCGGCGGCCACTTCGGCATCGAGGCGCACGACGTCGCCCGGCGCCACGGCAAGCTGCCGACCATCGGCCAGTTGCAGCATGACTTGCGCACCGTCGGCGGCGATGACGGATTCGCCTTCGCGGATGACGTCGCCGACTTTCAACTGGCGCAGCTGCCCTTCGGCATTGCGGACATAAGCTTCCCCGTTGAGGGACGAGACTTTGGCGTAAACCTGAGCTTGGGCCATGACGGTACTCCAGAGAGTAGTTGTGACGATGTCAGTTTAGGAAGCGCACGATGCCTTGACCATTGCACCAAAGTACAGTCCCGGATGCGTTGCGGGACCGCGCCCGATCAGAGCGCCAGGCCGTTGATCCGCAAGGACAATTGCAACCGGTCGCGCAGGCCGAGTTTCTCGAAGATGGAGGTCAGGTGGGCCTTGACCGTGCGTTCGGAAATATCCAGTTGGCGGGCGATTTCCTTGTTGCTGGCGGCGCCCGCGACCAGCCGGGCCACCTCGATTTCGCGCTCGCTGAGTCGCGCCGACCAGTTGTCGACCGGAGCGGCCTGGCGCTGCTGTTCGAGAATCCGGGCGCTGCTGCCCATGACCCGGCTCAACAGGCTCTGGCCGACCCACAGACCGCCGTTGCCGACGACCTGCGCCACCTGCCGCAGCACTTCCGGTGCCGCATGGCTGTTGCAGCAGCCGGCGGCACCTGCGGCCAGGGCTTCGAGCACGGTTTTTTCGTCCGGTTCGTCA
>QMCE01002744.1_pt1 | contig 33477 bp, 28 predicted proteins | sample 1821851 | NCBI WGS metagenome assembly QMCE01 (sample SAMN09453174, study PRJNA476694) | Termite gut metagenome, whole genome shotgun sequencing project. | isolation source: worker | host: Odontotermes sp. | place: South Africa:Pretoria | collected 2016-01-28 | reverse complement strand
TTTTCTACTGGAATTGAGGTTAAAGGTAAAATTGTGGAATTAAAATATTGGCGTGACAGGGGAATAGTTACTTACGTATATTTTATTGAAGGGCAAGAATATTGTAAACATCTTAGAATACATATAACAAAAGAAACATCAAATTTAGGGAAAGATGACGAGGTACAAATCCTGGTGAGGCCGGAAAATCATTCTAAATCAATAATAAAAGATTTATTTATCGAACGATGAATACTTGTTTGACAACGGCGAAACGGTTGATAATTTAAGGATATATGCGAAAAAAAGCGCGTGTAACTTTTGCCTGCTAAAGTTTTTTTATAGTAAAGGTTAGTTTATGAAAAAATTATCGGCAATTGTTTTGCTGTTTGTGCTTTTTACGTCTTGTGAATTCTTGCTGGAGGGTGAAAGCGGGACGGAACTTATTTATGTTCACGAAGGGAACAGATATGGGACTGTCGTTTATGTTATAGACGGCAATGAAATTCATGCTGGCAGCAGGTTTGGGACAACCGTGTTTTACATAGACGGCAATGAAATTCGTGCTGGTAACAGGTTCGGGACAACTGTGTTTTACATAGACGGCAATGAAGTTCGTGCTGGCAGCAGGTTTGGGACAACTTTGTTTTACATAGATGACAATGAAATTCGTGCTGGCAACAGGTTCGGAAACATTGTCTATTATTTAGAACAAAGATAGTTGTTTTTCCGCGAAACGAGTGATAATTTAACAGCCTATGCGGGAAAAGCGCGTGTAACTTTTGTCCGTTAAAGTTTTTTGTAGTAAAGGTTAGGTTATGAAAAAATTATCGACGATTATTTTGCTGCTTGTGCTTTTTACGGCTTGTGGATTCTCGCTGGAGGGTGAAAGCCGGACGGAAATTATTTATGTTCGCGCAGGAAGTATATTTGGGTCTGTCGTTTACATTATAGACGACAATAAAGTCCTTGAGAGTGGCATATTCGGGAAAACCGTGTATCACATAGACGGCAATGAAATTCGTGCTGGCGGCATGTTTGGGTCAATCGTGTATTACATAGATGGCAACAGAATTCGCGCTGGCGGCATGTTCGGGACAACTGTGTTTTACATAGATGGCAATAGAATTCGTGCTGGCGGCATGTTCGGGGAAACAGTCTATTATTTAGAAAGAAAATAGATGTTTAGCCGCATAATGTGAGATCGCCAAGATTTGATCTGATACCCGAAATATTCACGCAGACCGTCTGTCAAAAGTATTATAGCCAAAAAGTTTAATTTCCCATTCCTATATTAGGGGATAGGCGCAGCCCGCGACAGCGGGCGGAGACGTAAGGGGGGACACGATAAATGTTTCTGTATGCAAAAGAATGCGCGGAAAGTGTCCCCCCTTTTTAAATCAATTATTGCGCGAAGTTTTGCAGGTAGAGGGAGAGGGCGGTTCCCATGAGCGCGTGAATGTAGGGGGGGCGTCCCATGTTTTGGATTACTTCGGCGGCGTCGACGATTACCGGTTCGACGTATTCGTCTTCATCGAGCTGCTGTTTTCCGGTGTTGACGAGATTTTCGGCGAGGAAAAAATGTACCCGGTTTGACATTATCGCGGGGTTGGGGCTGAATACGCCGAGTTTGCGAATTTTTTCCGGCATGTAGCCTGTTTCTTCCCGCAGCTCTCTGGCTGCCGCTTTGATGGGGTCTTCGCCCGGCTCAAAAACACCGCCGGGGAATTCGAGGCTGAGTTCGCGCGCGCCATGCCGCCATTGTTTTACCATCAGAAATTGTTTGCCGTTTTTTCCGTCCAGTACCGGAATGGTAATAGCCCAATCGGAAGCGTCGATAATTGTGAATATTTTTGTTTCGTTATCGGGCGATCTGCATTTGCTCTGCCGGATTGAAAAAATCCGCATGTCGGCCACGGTATTGCTTTCCAGTTCATTCCATACTAGCTTTGTATCGTTCATAAAAAAATCATAGCCGATTTTCTGTGTTTTGTCCTGAATACGGCGGCGGAACGAGAGGCGGCGGGTTCCTTGCTTGACAAAGCTTTTGTTTGATACGATATTTGTATTGATGGGGTTATGCGCCTGTCAGCCCTTGGATGGGCGGATATAGAGGGGAATTAGGCTCCTCCAGAAGTGCCGCCTGTTCAGGGGTCATATTTTCCGCCCAGTAAATAATGTCTTCTTTTCTGCTGTGACCGTAGCCGAAAGTTGTATTGACAGAATTGACTTCTATTCCTCGCGCTATATTCTTTACATCAACACCTACTACAATAAATTTTTCATCTGCTTTGACGGTCGTAAACAACCGGAATCCTTCGCCATATTTTGCTATGGCGAACGGTTTTGTAATTGCTTCGCAAAGATCACTCCAGTTTTCTTCCGAAAGAATATGATCTTTGTCTTTTCCTTTATGTCTTGCGATAACGCCGTATCTCACGCTGAAATAATCACCTTTGAGACCTATGTCTTTCATATATTGCGGTGTATCGGCAATATAGAAAAAGCGCTTTGCCAAGTTTTCTTTTTCTGAATCACTCCCATGCAGAATCAAATGTATGTTCTCTTTGAGATTTGCGGAGCGTTTCTGCTCTTTAGACATATTTCATAACCTCCAGTTGCTGACTGACGGCGCACCGCTCTCGCGGAGTATATCAGAATGAAGCCGTAAGGTAAAATGGTACGATTTTCCGCGTTTTGTCCTGAACGGCAGCGGAACGAGAGGCGGCGGTTTTTTTTGCAAGCCGTTATCACGAATGTTTTGACAAGCGGCGCGGGGAGGTATAAGATCAAAGTACAACAAGGTAAAACAAGGAGTTTTGTATGGCGATAATTACCATTTCGCGTGAACTGGCAGCGTTGGGAGATGAAACGGCGAATGAACTGGCAAGGTCTTTGAAGTACCGGCTTATCGACAAGCAGACTTTGGAAAACCGCATCAAATCCTACGGCTTAGGCAGCCATAAATTTGAAAAGTACGATGAGCGGAAACCTTCGTTTTTGGCATCGCTGTCTCAGGACAGAGACGAGTATCTGCATTACCTGAAAACCGCTGTTTTTGCCGAAGCGGAAGCCGGAAACTGCATTTTTGTCGGCAGGGGGACAAGCATTATTTTAAGCGGCGTGCCCGGAGTGATTACCGTGTTCCTTGTCGCCGCTATGGACATTCGCGTTGAACGGGTAAAAAGCTATTTTCATTGTGACGAAAAAAGGGCGCGGCAAATTATTACACGAAGCGATCAGAATCGCGCCGGATTTCACCGGTATTTTTTTGACACCGAATGGAAAGACCCCGGAAATTACAATCTTTCGCTGAATACCGGAATCTTTCACCCCGCAATATGCGCCGAAACAATTGCCAGTATGAACGCTCGCGTTATTACCCCGGAAATCGAAGCTCAGCATACCAAACGCCTGAAAGAATTGATTTTAGGGCAAACAATCAAACACCACTTAATTTATGACAAGGAAATCCCAATTCATTTTCTCGACATCATGGTTTCCTCCGATTTGATCACGCTCTACGGTGTCGCAAATTCGCAGGCGCTAGTCGAAGCCGCTCTCAATGCCGCCCGAAGCCTCGCCGATTCCGTCCCCGTGCAAAGCGAAATTCAAATCGTGCAGGAATACAGCATTATCGGATAGGCGGCTGTCCGGCTTCGCCGGACAAATTCGGAGTTTTGCCATACGGCAAAACTCCACGCATTTATTGTAATGGCAGGGGGGCTGTTTCCAGCCATTTTCTGGCACACAGCTGCGGCGGCATGGATGCCGCTGTTTTAATGTTTCTGTGTAGTTTTTTGCGAACGCAAAAAACTACATGGTTAAAAATCCGCATGGAAGCAGATTTTTAACCATTACCCTTACGTCTCCGTCCGCTGTCGCGGGCTGCGCCTATACCCGTGTTTGGGGAACAAAGAGCAATTAGCGCATTTCTTCTCATAGCTCTTTGCCCAACGTAGATAATAGTTCTGTATGTTTGATTTCCATTTTTGAGAAAGCAAACAGCTTCTTTCCCAAGTCTTTAAGGGAAGCCCCTATTAAATATACTGAATTGTCAATGACCAGAAAACGATCATGGAAAATATCGGCTGTACTAATATGTACCGGTTCATACTGTTCGTTATACTTTTTTAGGTCCAGTTGTAATTGGGCGGATATACGCTTTGTATAAATCCGCGCATTGACTTTTGTTTGCCGTTTTGATAACAACAACAAAACACTTTCATCTATGTAGTTATCAATTAAAATAATTGATTTCTTTGCTGATTTTATCAGGTTAGAGGCAAAGATATAGGCGTCAAAAATTTGTCCTTCAAAAAAAATGCCTTGCAAGGGAGGCAAAGCGTTTTTTACGAAAAAATCAATTTTTTCCTCGTTTTTGGTTACACGTTTTTCTAAACGATCAAATCGTTTGTTAACGGCATAACCTTTCATTATATAATTTTTCAAAATCCGGTTAGCCCATATTCTGAACTGAATACCTCGGTTTGATTTTACCCGGTAACCTATCGACAAAATCATATCAAGATTATAGTATTCCACTTGATACACTTTGCCGTCTGCGGCAGTTGTCGCAAAATTTGCGACAACTGAAAAATCCGCAAGTTCTTCATTCAGCGCATTGTTGATATGTTTGCCAATGGTTTTGATGTCCCTATCAAATAAAACGGATATTTGTTGTCTGTTAAGCCAGACATTCTCTGATTCCAGCCTAACCTCAACCGTAACAGTGTTGTCTGGTTGGTACATTACTAGTTCGCTTTTACCCATAAATTACCATTGTTTTTGAGTATATAAGCGATGAGAAACTAAAACAAGACAAGAGAGATTGAGACAATTAGCAGAGAGTTGTGAATAATTTACAATTAAGTAGGGAGTGGAAATAATTAGCGTATTTCTTCTCTTGGTCATTGCTCTCTGCTCGTTATTCTCTGTTCATTCCCCATTACAAGATTAATCAAAATGATGTATACTTACCGGCAAGATGAAATCGCCGGAAATCCTTGAAAAATTGCATACCATTGACAGCGAATACCGCCATCTCGAAAGAGTTCAGGCGCTGCTTCAATGGGATCAGGAAACCTATCTGCCGGAACACGGCGTGGAAGAACGGGCGGAACAGCTCGCTTTGATCGAAGGCATCGCGCACAGGCGGCTTGTGTCGGGCGAAACCGGCAGGCTGCTTGCGGAGCTCGGCTCGGTTTCCGAAAATCCGCGCGGACGTGAAGACTTGCCCGGCATTGAGCGGGATTTTCTCCGTGTCATGCGCCGCCGTTACGACCGGGCTGACAAACTCCCCAACGATTTTGTCAGCGCGGCGGCCAAAGCCGAAGGATTGTCGCAAGCCGCGTGGGTGTCTGCCCGCCTGAACAATGATTTTCAGGCTTTTCTCCCCCATTTGCGGAATATGATCGACATTGCCCGCAAAAAGGCTGAATACTGGGGCTTCGGCGGCGGCGGAAAAGCCGGTTTGTACGACGGCCTTCTAGATATTTACGAGCCGGGAATGGGAGCCGCCGAAACCGGAAAAATGTTCGCGGTTCTGCGTAACCGGCTGACTGCTCTTCTCAAAAAAATCAGAGCTTGCCCCGGCCCGGACACATCTTTTCTCAATCAAGAATTTCCCGTCGAGGCGCAGGCGGTCTTTAACCGGAAACTCATGGATTACATCGGGTTCGACGGACGGCGGGGCCGGCTGGACATAAGCGCGCACCCGTTTACCACAACACTCGGTTCAGGCGACATACGCATAACCACGCGGTATTTTCCCCGCAATTTGCTTTCCGGCCTTTTTTCGGTTATCCATGAATCCGGGCACGCGCTCTATGAAATGGGCTTCCCGCCGGAACTCCGCGCCTCCTGTCTTGCCGACGGAGCGTCGATGGCCGTCCACGAGTCGCAGTCACGGTTCTGGGAAAACGTCATTGGCCGGAGCGCGCCGTTTTGGGAAGGACTGTATCCCCGGTTGACGGAATTTTTCCCGGAGCAGCTCATGCTCAGGCGCGTCACCGCCGGCGATTTTTACCGCGCCGTCAACGAAGTCAAACCCTCGCTTATCCGCGTTGATGCCGATGAAGTGAGTTATTCCCTGCACATCATTCTCCGCTTCGAGCTGGAAAAACAACTTATTTCAGGCACACTCGATCCCGAAAAATTGCCCGGCGTTTGGCGCGAATACACCCGCGAATATCTAGGCTTGGAAAGCGAAACAGACGCGGACGGCGTTTTACAAGACATTCACTGGTCAATGGGTTCGTTCGGCTATTTCCCCAGTTACGCGCTCGGCAATCTGTACGGTTTGCAGATCACGCGCAAATTGCGGCAGGACATTCCCGGCCTGGACAGCCTTGTTGCCGCCGGACAATTCAAGCCCCTGCATGAATGGCTTGCGGAAAACGTGTACCGCTGGGGATGCAGACTTGAGCCGTCTGATTTGATCGTCAAAATCACCGGAGAAAATCTTCATCCACGCGATTTTCTCGAATACATCGAAAACAAATACGCGGCGCTTTATGACATCAGGTGAATTCGGTTTAAGCCGGGATATGCTGTATCTGTCAGGTCTGCTGGCCGGTATCGCGCTGGGTTTTTTCCTGAGCGCGTTCAAAAAAAATTCAAGCGCACATTTCCGCAGCCGGCGTATCGCGCTGACACTGCTTTTTCTGTCTTTGATGATTGCGTCTCTTGCCGTTTCCGTGATTGCTTCGATGGGCGCGATTTTTGCCGAACGCGGCGTTCTCGTGTGCGCCGGTCTCGCCGTTCTGGTTTTTGCCGTGGCTGTCCGTTTCCCCAGAGCAGTCGCCTACCCGCTGATAATTTTCGGCGGACTTGTTACCGTGTGGCTAACATGGTCATACCTGCGCTTTCCCCAATTCCACGACACGCCGGTCGCGCTCGTTTCATCCGCCGCCAACGATTCCTTTGCCGTCAGAATTTTTTCAGGCAGTGACGGCGAAAATACCGGCGCGGCAGTCTCCGGAGAAAGCGGCCTCCGGGAAAAAAATGACAGCGGACGGATTTTTTACACAAACAGCGGCGTTTCCGTTTTGGATTTCTTCCTCGTCTTCATAGAACTTGACCAGATTTTTCCGGTTGCCGGAGGAAGCAAGCGCGTAATACTACGGGAAATCAACGCGGACTCCGATACATTGTTTCAAGAAAATCCGCTGGAAGGATTGCTCTCAAACTATTACAGCTGGATCGAATCACGCCCCCGCTCCACACTGTTGGGAATTACCTGCCGCAGTCTTGGCGGAACAGTGCATACGCAGGGAATGTCTGCGGAAACCGTTATACCCGTGCTCATTACGGAATTGACAGTCCGGCGGAATCACATACATACTGAGTTATGAAATTAGCCGATAAAATTACGTTCCTGCGAATTGTGCTTGCGCCAGTTTTTTTCGCGGTGTATATGCTTCCGTCTTTTTTCCCCGCATGGTTTCCCGGCGGCTCCGGCTGGACAGTGCCGGTACTGTGGATAATCTACATCGGCAGTGAAATAACCGACATGCTTGACGGCTTAATCGCCCGCCGAAGAAATGAAACCAGCGACTTCGGCAAACTCTTCGATCCCTTCGCGGATACCCTCATGCAAATAAGCTGCTTCCTCTGCTTCGTAGTCGACGGCCTTTTCCCCGCCGCGCTTTTACTGCTCGTACTGTACCGCGAGTTTGGCATCCTATTTGTCCGCAACCTCATGCTCAAAAAAGGAATCGCAATGGGCGCTCGAATCGCCGGAAAAATCAAAACCGTCACCTATATACTAGCCGGCGGCGTAGCCCTGCTCACCGTCAGCATACAACGCCTAGCGGTCTTAGACAATTTATACCCCCATTTCAAAACCGCCGCGCTTGCCCTTTTCTGCATATCCGTAGTCTTCTCGATCATCTCGTTCTTCGATTACGTCTCTTTCTACCAGAAATCCGCCAAAGTCCAATAACACATCTATTGCATCAAGAAAGGGGGGCTGTTTCCAAACCGTCACCCGCGAACGGAAGCATTCCCCGTCCGCCCCCCTTACGTCTCCGCCCGCTGTCGCGGGCTGCTCCCCGTCCGCCCCCCTTACGTCTCCGCCCGCTGTCGCGGGCTGCGCCTATCCCCCGGCTATCCGGCTTCGCCGGATAACTTCGGAGTTTTCGCTCCGCGAAAACTCCACGCATTTATCGTAGAGGTGACAGTCATCTTTTCTCTTTTGTCATTCTAACGAAAGCCATGAACTCAGCAATTCAGCAATATTATAGCGATATTCCGGGTCAAGCCCGGAATGACAAAACTCACGTTCTTTTGCGACGATACTTCCCTAAAAAATAATACCGCATGATACAAAAACTAAATTTACCAGTATGTGCATAATCATAGACGCGCCAAGCCCTTTGCTTTGTATCGCGCACCCTCCCATGTAAAAGCCCCCTATCGCAAACAGCAGGCAAGTCCATACGGAAAAACCCAACGAGAGATGATAAAAGCCAAAGGTGATTGCGGTTATAACCAGCGCCTGCTTTTCTCCCAGAAAATCAACGGTACGCCCGGTAACGAATCCGCGCCAGAGTATTTCCTCCAGCATGGAGTTAATGACGGCGAACAACAGACCGTACACCAATATTGAAAAATTATTATTTCTTAAACAAAAAAACACGATAGCCGTACAGCACAGGGCGCTGAAAACAAGCACAAATCTCCAGATATTTTCATTAAAGCCGCGCCATATAAGGGGAAATTTCAGCCGCTCTCGCATATTTCCAAAGCGCAGGTATTTATGGCCGCACGGTTGAAAATACTCCCAGGCGGCAAATAGAATGATATATCCCATTAATCCAAAACGCCCCAGAATACGAAGCCACGGTTTATGGGCGATATTCTCCGCAAGACACTGAAAAATTGCAAACCACGTCAGATGCCCCAGCATAGTAAATCCAAACAGGAGCAATACCCGCAACGGTTCTATTAAACCCAGTATAGTAAACATTATTCCGGCTGCCAGCGAATATTCCCATGGCAATAACTGCCCGGCGATCATTATCAACGGATACGCCCATACGATTTTAGTGAACGATTTCATTTGCTGTTTTATGATACCCTCTGCATTTCCAATTGTTGGTGACAGACACCAAAAAAGTCTGGTGTGTCTGTGGCGCGGGGTACACCATATATGCGTTAATTAAACTCTTTTCTGACATCTTCAAGTGTCTGCCAACCCTCTGTTTCTCCTGAGATTCTACCACGTTCCAGTTCAGTCATCAGCTTCATAGCCGCTTCTATTTTCTCGTACTCATCTATATCCAGAATGACATAACGACCGCGACCGTTTCTGGTAAGATAGATGGGGTAACCGGGACTAATATCTTTGAGCACTTCCGCGTAGTTTCGCAAATCCGACACCGGCTTTATATTAGGCATAAAACCCCTCCAATTGTTGTAAGAATTGTAGCTTTATTTTACGTCAAATTCAACCCCAATTCAATTCCGGTGACAGACACCAAAAAAGTCTGGTGTGTCTGTAGCATGGGGTACACCATATATGCGGGTATCGCGGGCATATGCGTTTACTTTGCGGATATCCGTACAAAAAGCAACAAAAATTCCTGCAAAAACTAAAAATAGGAGAAGAAAACTTGCGTTTTTTACATCAACAACAGGTCAGAAAATCCTTAAATTAACGCATATGGGTATTGCGGGAGTGCCTGTTACTGGGGGGATAGTGCAAGACCGCGTTAGCGGGCTGGAGCGTAAGGGGGGACACGATGAATGTGACTATGCGCCGGGGAATGCTTGGAAAGTGTCCCCCCTTTTTGGTTTAATGGCAAATGACCACGCTCCCTAATCCCGAAAATTGTCCTTGACACAATTTCGCTTTTTTGGTATTCTGATTGTGAAAAATTTCACAGGAGGGGCGGGTGTCTGACACTATTTCAGGGGCGGCAAAAGAAAGGCTTTTGCGGTTGATGCGGCTGTTGGAAATTCAGGCTGCCGCCGGGGAGACAAGCCCGGTAACTTCCGCTCAGGCTGAACAGCTCACTGGCTGGCCGAGGGACACGATTAGAAAGGACATTTCCTGTCTGGCGGGCGGGCAGGCGGTTGGAAGCAGCGCGGGTTATGATCCGCTTTTGTTGATCCCGCTGATAAAAAAAGCCCTTGGATTGGATCGCCGCCGGACATTTTGCGTGGTGGGACTGGGGCGGCTGGGATCGGCTTATCTCAATTTTGCTCCTGCCGAACTGGAAGAATTCGAGCTTGCCGCCGGTTTTGACACCAATGTGAACCGCGTGGAAATTCTGAAAGCCCAGGCCCCGCTGTATCCGGCGTATAAAATGGCCGAAGTTATCAGCCGTTTCGGGATAGAAATTGCCTTGCTCTGCGTTCCGGCGGCGGCGGCACAGACGGCGGCTGATGAACTTCGCCCCCCTCGCGCTGAGTTTGCCGCAGGGCGTGGCGGTACGCAATGTCTTTGTAACTGACGAACTGCGGAGTTTGGCGATAAAAATGTGAGTATTCGCCGTTCACGCGGCGCAAAATAATTGGCAATGGCCATATACAGCAAAAGGAGTAACTATGAAACGAGTTTTCAATTTTTCCCCCGGCCCTTCGGCGCTGCCGCTGGAAGTTCTGGAAAAAGCCGCGTCTGAAATGTGTGACGCGGGCGGCACGGGGCAGTCAGTTATGGAGATGAGCCATCGTTCCAAAGACTTCAAGCCCATCATCGAAAAAACCGAGTCCCTGCTGCGGGAACTTATGGGAATCCCCGCAAATTATAAAACGCTTTTTCTGCAAGGCGGAGCGTCCCTGCAATTTTCGATGATTCCCCTTAACCTTGCCGCCGGCGATAGTCCCGCTTCTATGGGAACGAAAAAAGCCGCGTTTGTCGATACCGGCATTTGGGCGGACAAAGCCGCGAAGGAAGCCGCCAAATATACCCCGGTTGAAGTACGGGCGAGCTCAAAAGACAAGGGTTACACCTATATTCCGCAAGCTCCCGCCGCGCTGCCGGATGACGCTTATTATCACATAACGCTGAACAATACGATTGTGGGAACAAAATGGACGGAAATTCCCGGTACCGGAAATGTTCCGCTTATTTCGGATATTTCGAGCTGTATTCTGTCCGAGCCGCTGGACGTTTCACGGTTTGGCCTTTTGTATGCGGGAGCGCAGAAAAATCTGGGGCCGGCGGGAACGACCGTGGTCATTATTCGTGACGATCTGATCGGACACGCCCCGGCATGGACTCCGGCAATGCTCCGTTATGACATTCATGCCGAGGAAAATTCCATGTACAACACCCCTCCCTGTTACGGGATTTATGTCATCGGCCTTGTGCTGGAATGGCTTAAAAAGCTGGGCGGGGTGGAAGCCGCCGCAAAACTCAACCGGGAGAAAGCCGCGTTATTCTACGATTATCTTGACAATTCCCCGCTCTTTTCCTCGCCGGTGGAAAAGCCGTTCCGCAGTCTGATGAACATTCCGTTTGTCATCAAGGAAAATGACGCTGAAAAACGGGCCGCGCTGGAAAGCCGCTTTATCAAAGAAGCCGCCGCCGCCGGACTGGTAAATCTCGCGGGTCATCGTTTGGTTGGCGGCATGAGAGCAAGCATTTACAACGCCATGCCAATCGAAGGGGTGCGGGCGCTCATTCAGTTCATGGACAAATTCTCACGGGATTAATGTCACCGCTTACAGTGACAATTGATTATATCCGCCGCTCACGCGGCTTAAATAGGGGTTGGCGTCATCGCTTACGCGATGACGTTCGATTTACTTCGCCGCTCACGCGGCTTAAATAGAGGTTGGCGTCATCGCTTGCGCGATGACGTTCGATTTACTTCGCCGCTCACGCGGCAAAAAAGAGGTTATTAAAACTATGTTTAGAATTCGAACAATGAATAAAATTTCACCGCTGGGGCTTGATCTTTTTCCCAGAGACAAATACGAAGTCGCCAGTGAAATACCGAATCCCGACGCGATCCTTGTGCGGAGCGCGAATCTGCACGACATGGAAATCCCCTCGTCAACGCTGGCCATTGCCAGAGCGGGGGCAGGCTACAACAATATTCCCGTGTCGCGGTGCAGCGATCAGGGAGTTATCGTCTTCAATACGCCCGGCGGAAACGCCAACGCGGTAAAAGAACTAGTGATCGCCTCGCTGCTGTTCGCCTCCCGGAACATCGTTGACGGAATCAACTGGGTAAATTCCATCGCGGGCAAAGCCGACGAGATTCCCGACCTTGTTGAAAAGGAAAAATCAAAATTTACCGGGCCGGAACTCAGGGGGAAAACTCTCGGCGTGATCGGGCTCGGCGCGATTGGGGTTATGGTGGCAAATGATGCCGTCTCTATGGGCATGGACGTTATCGGCTACGATCCGTTTATCTCCGTGGATGCCGCGTGGGATTTGTCGCGGGAAGTTTCACGCGCCGACACCCTTGAAGGATTGCTTGGGAAATCTGATTATATCACCCTGCACATTCCCCTCACCGACAACACAAAAGGCCTCCTAAACGCGGAAAAATTCCGTTTTATGAAAAAAGGAGCGCGCATTATAAATCTTGCCAGAGGAGGACTGGTCAACGAAGCCGACATCATTGAGGCAATGGGAGCGGACAAACTTGCCGCGTATGTAACCGATTTTCCCTCGGCGGAATTGCTGTCATGCAAAAAAGCGATCTGTATCCCGCATCTAGGCGCGTCCACCCCGGAAGCCGAAGATAACTGCGCGGTCATGGCCGTCAAACAACTCATGGAATTCCTCGAAAACGGCGGAATCCGCAATTCCGTCAATTTCCCCAAATGCCGCCTCGATCAACGCGCCCCGCACCGGCTGCTGGTGGCAAACCGCAATATCCCCAACATGGTCGGCCAGATTACCACGATTCTCGCTGCGGCGAACATCAACATCACCGACTTGATCAATCATCACCGGGACGATTTCGCCTACAACATCATCGACATCGAGCAAAAAATTCCCGCCGCCGTGCTGGATCAGATTCGGCAAGTCGAAGGAATTATCCGGGTACGCACGGTAGAAAACCGGCAGTAAAAGGTATTAGACTTCCTCGGAAACTGAAGTTTCCGAGGAACTTTATTATACCGCAGGGCAGAGCCCCGCGCCCGGAAGCGGCCTAAAATGGGTTTGAAATGAAAATGAAAAGATATTATACTGGGTGTTATGGAAAAGCCTTTAAAATTTGAGGCGTTTGTTCCGGTGTTTCTGGGGGCGTTGTGCTCCCTCATTTTGAGCGCTATCCTGTCGGTGAAAGGGCCCGGACTTGTGGGCTGTTTTGCGGACGAAGTTCTGGAACTCGTCGAAGAAGAAATCGCCAGAGAAAAGGCGGACGTGTTCTTTACCGAACTGCCAGAAGAAGAAATTGACTTGATTCACACCATGTACCGGGAGCCGGATACGCAGGAATGGGTCATAGACTTTTTCTCAGACGTATGCGGCTCGCGGGAAACCGCCGAAATAATTCTTGCAGGCGCATCCGCCTCGGATATCCGGCCGGCTCTCGCCTTTGCCCTGAGCTGGGAAGAAAGCCGCTTCAACCCCAAAGCCGTCAATCTGTCAAACCAAAACGGCAGCATAGACCGGGGACTTTTTCAACTCAACAACCGCTCCTTTCCCGATCTAGACATCGACGCTTTTTTTGACATCGAAATCAACACCCAAAACGCCATGAGTCACCTGCGCTACTGCCTCAATACCGGGGGAACCGAAGTCGCCGCCCTTGCCATGTACAACGCCGGGTCCGGCAGAGTTAAAACAACCGGCGCGCCAAAATCAACACTCGATTACATCAACCGGATTTTGAACAACTCCCAGAAGTTGGAATCCCGCTTCCAAGTTCGCGCTCTGGAATTCGCCGAACGCCACGAAGCCGAAGCCGCCCTCCTCGCGGAAGCCGAAGAATCAAGCCGCAGCTATTTTATCCCCCTGTCATTTCAGGCCTTCTCAGGAAGTTGGCTATCCGCCTCCGGTAAATAGCAAAACTCCACGCATTTGTTAATCAAAAAAGGGGGGACACTTTCCGCGCCATTGTCGGCACACAGAAACATTTATCGTGTCCCCCCTTACGTCTCCGCCCGCTATCGCGGGCTGCGACTATCCCCCTGTTGCAAACAGGAAGCCCTCTCCAGTCAGCCCCTTGTCATTGACCTCACTCGTCATTGCAAGCCCCCACCTGTCACTGCGAGCCCCCCCACCCGTCATTGCGAGCCCTCCCACCCGTCATTGCGAGCAAAGCGTGGCAATCCAGCCATTGACAAGATTGCTTCTTCGCTAACGCTCCTCGCAATGACGCAAACCCGCGCAAGCACGGTCGCGCTCTCACTCCGTTCGTCAATCAATGCGTGGAGTTTGGCGCGGCCAAACTCCGAAGCTATCCGGCTTCGCCGGATAGCCAAACAGCCCCCCCTTTTTGGCTGACAAATAATGCGGCTGACTGCCGAAATGCCTCATTTAAAAATATTGCCGAAAGAAAGCTTGTTAAATTTCGATTAAAATGTTACAATTTGGTGTGTTTTTAGCAAAAAACGTGAAAACAACGATTCACTTTTCTCTTCATAATCATGATGTTTGGGCAATTGGTTTGGCTAGCAGACTCGAAATATAATAAACAATAGATAAATACCGGATTACTAAAGTAATCCTAAAAAGGGAAAATTTACGGGCGAGACCTGTAAATCTATATTGAAAGGAGTTTTTTATGAAGAAAAACGCAAAAAAAGATGCTTTATTACCCAAGTTGACGGTAAAAGGCAGTAAGAAACGGTGTGCCCTGGTTCATGTAATCAGGAGCAGTGTGTTGTTGTGCGGTTTGAGTTTGCTCGTGCTTTCTTGCGCTACGAAAGACCCATACAAAGATGTTGATATGGCGGTAGAGCAGAATGATTATGAGTTGGGGATTGACGCGATTATACAAGCTCAGGAATCGAAAAAACCCCTGTATTCTGAAAACAACGCAATCTCGCTCTTTTTGGACAAAGGGATTCTTGAACATTACGCGGGAAGATATGCCGATTCTTCACAGGATTTGCAAGATGCCGAACGGATGATTGAGGAAGCATATACCAAGAGTATTAGCGCCGATGTCGCTTCATATATTGCCAATGACAACACAAAAGAATATGCTGGTGAGGATTTTGAGGATATTTATATCAATGTGTTTAATGCCCTGAATTACTATAACGATGGTAATATCGAAGGGGCGCTGGTTGAAATTCGCAAGTTGACAGAATCCAGCGGCAAACTGAGTTTACTCGCGCAGAAATATGAAGGAAAAGGCCCGAATGCCGGAGAATGGGTGTTGGAACAACTGAACAGTATCGGCTTTTCAATTACGCCGGAATTGCCGCAGGGACAGTCGGTCAACTTTTCCAATTCAGCCCTTGCCCGCTATTTAAGCGCGCTCTTCTATCTTGGTGACGGCAATACCGACGGAGCCCGTATAGAATTTGAACAACTTGCGGCAGCGTTTGCCGCAAATCCCAAAATCTACAATGAAGCAAATTCCGCCAATATTATGAAATCGGTTGAAGATGTAAACAACACGCCTGACGGAAAGGCGCGGCTGAATGTAATTGGTTTTTCCGGATTGTCACCGGTGAAGGAAGAGGGACTTTTTGCTCAGCATTTTCCGTTCTTTCAAAATGATGTGTTTCATGATACTCAATTTAGGCTTCCCGTATTCGTCAAACGCCCCAGCCTCATAAACCGCATTGAAGTTGTCGTTGCGGGTGGAGAGACTTTTAATCTTGATTTACTGGAAGATATGGGCGCGGTCATTGAAGAAACCTACAATGCCCGTTTCGGCAATATATTCTTCAAAACCTATATTCGTACTCTGGTGAAATATGCCGCTGCTGATGTTGCGGCGACAATAACTATTGAGGCGGCTAAAAACGGCAATGAGTGGGCGCAGCTTGGGGCTTCAGCCGCAGTTGTGGCCTCAAAGGTGGCAATTGACGCCTCTGAAGGCGCCGATATTAGAATGTCCCGGTATTTCCCCGATAAGGCATACATTGGCGGTATCGATCTTGATCCCGGAACTTACTCTATTACCATCAATTTTTATTCTGGAGCAGAAATCATCGCTTCGGAAGAATATAATGATGTCAATGTTGAGGCGGGCAAACTTAATCTGATAGAAGGTGTCAGCCTTAAATAACAGTTTTCCTTTGGCCTGGCGGTATTTGCCGCCAGGCTTTAATCTTCAAATAATTTTTAAGGAGAAGTGGTATGAAAAAATCTTTTGGGTTCTTTTGTTTTCTTGCTGTTTTTGCTTTTCTGTTGGCTTCCTGTACATCTTCGCCGACAGTCAGCCGGGTAGATGCCGACACGCAAATTGATTTAAGCGGTTACTGGAATGACTCGGATGTAAAAATTGTCTGCGAAGCGTTGATCAGTGATTGTCTTAACTCTCCGCGTGTCTCCCAGGCGATTACCGCAATGGGGAGCAAGACTCCGGTTGTTCTTGTCGGAAGATTTAAAAACGACAGCAGCGAACACATTGATACTTCTATTATTTCATCTATCATGGAAGTAACGATTTTTAACAGCGGGCAGATGGATTTTGTCGCGGGTGGTGGTACCAGAGATGATATTCGCAGTGAACGGAATGATCAACTTGGCAACGCCAGCGAAGATACCGCTTCCGCGCTGGGGAATGAAACCGGAGCGGATTTCATGCTCACCGGCTCGGTAAAAGCAATAGTCGATAAAGCTGGTAATCAAACTGTCAGAACCTATTTTGTAAATGCCGAGCTGACAAATATTGAAACCAATGCGCGGATGTGGATGGGACAAAACAACGAGATCAAAAAAGTTGTATCTCGCCCCAGGACAAAACTGTAAATATTTTTCCGCAGGGAAAACCAGTGGGTTAAGTTAAGCAGGACTGTGATGGGGAAACACGCGACAAGTGTTTCCCTTTTTTTTATAACAAAAAATGCGTGGAGTTTTCGCGGCGCGAAAACTCCGGAGCTATTCGCCTCCGGCGAATAATCAGCCTAAAACGGGCCGAATCCTGTTTTTACGGCGAAGGCGAGAAAGGCGGATGTTATGGCGAGGATTGCGAGTTGGAGTTTCCATGTCCAGCGCATCCATTTGGTGTAGCCTACGACGGAAAATGAAAGGGCGATGAGGAGCAGGGCGTTGGTGGGGAAGACCATGTTGGAAAAGCCGTCACCAAAATCAAAGGCGAGGACGGCAGTCTGGCGGGTAATGCCCACAAGGTCGGCGAGCGGGGTGAGAAGCGGCATCATAAGGAATGCTTTGGCACTTGCTGAGCCGATGAAAAAATTCATCAAGAGTGTTGTGGCGTAAACGAGAAACGCCGCCGCAAGCGGGGGTGACGCGCTGATAAGTTCGGCGGCTTGGTAGAGGATTGTGTCCATGATCATGCCGGTTGTGATGATGTGTTTGACGCTGTAGGCCATGAGCACGAGGAGTATTCCCGGCAGGATATTCATCATTCCTTTTCTGAAAGCGCGGGCAATTTCACCGCCCCGGAGTCCCGCGAAAAATCCGCCGCCGATTCCGCCGATTAGAAAAAGAACTGTCATCAGGGGAAAGGCGATATTTGAAAGGGCAGTCATGCGGGCGGTGCTGATAACCAGCAGCATGGCGAGGGCAATCCACGACACGAACCAGATCAGGGCGCGCCATTGTCCTTTGCTGATTGAGCTTTTGTCCCGCGCCGCGTTTTCCGTTACGCGCAGTTTCAGGCGCAGAGCTTCGTCCTCTTTGAAGCAGATTGAGCTTTGCGGATTCCGCTCGACTTTTTTCGCGTGACGTATAACGAAAAAATTCACCAGACAGAGGACAGTCAGGAAAAAAATCAGACGCAGGGGCGCGCCGGAAAAAAGCGGCAGGTCGGCGATTTTCTGGGCGACCGCGAGGGTAAACGGATTGGTGACAGCCGAGGCAAAACCGAAGGCTAGCGGCAATAGGCTCATTCCCAGTCCGGTCAGCGAATCCCAGCCCAGCGAGATCGCTATCGGAATTATAAAAATGATCAGGGGCACCATGCCTTCGTATATTCCCACAAAACTTGAGATGCTCATAAAAAAACTGATCATCACGACTATCAACAAATATTTTCTTTTGGCAAAACGGGCAACAAGAAAATTGATGAGGGCTTCCATGACTCTGGCATATTCGAGAATAGTGATCGAGCCGCCGATGACGATTATGAAAACAATCAAAACAATGGGTGTCAGATTTTCCGGGCCAAAAAGAATTTCGATGGGAGCGGTAAACCAGCGCCAGAACGGATACGCAGGCCGCGCGATTTCCCGGTAACTGCCGTTGACTACAAGCGTGCGGCCTTCGGAGACAACGCGGTCATAAACGCCGGCTGGCATTACTTTTGTCAAAATGCCGGAGACAATCATTAAAACAAGAATGATCGCTGTGGAAAAAATAAACGCCTTCGCTCCGATTTTGATGCTTGAATCTTTTGAGACGCGGGCGGACTGTTCCGCTTCGGCTGTCTGTGTATCGTCTTTCATAACGCTCCCAGTAACGCAGTATAAAAATGAAGTCCCCGCTCAAGATTTTCAACGGAGATGCGCTCATCGTGTCCGTGTATGCCGCCCAGGTCTTGCGGGTTGAGTTTGTGCGGATTGAAACGGAATATGCCGCCTGTAAGTTTTTGAAAATGCCGCGAGTCTGTCGTGGCGGTCATGATGAAAGGCACTGGCGGAATGCCCGGCCACGCGGTTTTCAAAGCGGCCTCGATTTCAGGCCAGCCTGCGTGTCTGAAGTTGTCCGTTGCCGAGACGGGATTCGTTCCCAGACCGTGTACGCTAACACGAGCCCGCTTGTCGTGAATTGCGGCGCGAATAAAATCTATCGCTTTTTCAACTGTCCACGGCGGAAGCAGCCGCAAATTGAGAACGGCGCGGACTTCTGAGGGCAGCACATTATCGGCGGCACTGCCCTCAAGTTGAGTCATGGCAACCGTAGTCCGCAGCATAGAATCAATCGCCGGATTTGAGCCGGCAGCCGCGAAAAACAGCGGGCCGAAGGCGCGGGCGTGACGCATGACAAAGCCCGTGATACCCGGCATATACGATGAAACTTCGGCGAAAAAACTTTCTACTGTCGGAGTAAGTCTGCGGGGAAACGGGCGTTTTGCAATCCGGCACAAAGCGCGTCCAAGCACTTGCGCCGCCTGTGTCCGGGGCGGGCGTGAAGCGTGACCCGGCTCCTGCGTTACGCGCACGTCAAGGCTGAGAAATCCTTTTTCTTCTATGCTGATAAGGGCAAGCGGCGTATTTACGCCTTTGATCTGATTTTCGCCGATTGGCGTGCCTTCGTCCAAAATCCACGCAAAACGTTGATTCCGCGCGGTAAACCATTTGGCGGTTTCTATCGCGCCGTAAATTCCTGTTCTTTCTTCATCGCCGCCGAACGCAAACCAAATATCTTGCTTTGGCTTGAATCCTGCCGCGCAGAGATTCTCCGCCGCTTCCATCATGCTGATTAAAATGCTTTTCATGTCGAGGCTGCCCCGTCCGTAAATGAAGCTGTCCCGCATTTCCGCGCCGAAGGGATCAACGCTCCACTTTTCTGTTTCGGCGGCAACCACATCATAATGCGCCAAAAACAAAACCGCCCCGCCGCTGTCGTCGAGCGTGTTTTGGGAAATGTTTTGCCCGTTTGAGCCTGGCCAGCGGTACACTACCGAATAAGGATTTAACGCCCACCGCTGTGCCGCGTGGTGAAAAGCCGGATAATGCTCCACGAGAAATTCTTGAAAACGCAGCAGAACCGATTCGGCATCTTTGTCACCTGGCAAAGCCGCCGCCGGCCACCATGTCGGAATTCTCAACGCTGCGCGAAATCGTTCGATGAAATTCATTTATACAGTATCGTGTATTTTTCCTGTTTTGATAACTGCCGGTTTTCACACGCTTTGAAAAACTATTTCGTATAAATGTTTTGAAAGTTGTGTACGAAAATAATATCTCTAAAAGTAAAAGCTGCCTCCTGTTTTTTGTTTGATCTTTTTTCCCCAATTGGGGGATAGCGTAAGCCGCTTGCGGCTGGAGCGTAAGGAGGGGTGGGTCAAAAATCCGCATCCTTGCGGATTTTTAACCTCAGAGTTTTTGCGTTCGCAAAAACTCCAGCAGAAATATTGAACAGCGGCATCCATGCCGCAGACTGTATGCGGGAAAATATGTGGAAACAGCCCCCCTTTTGAAACGAATATGCGGATTTACGGATAAAACTTGACTTTTCTGGCATGTGGATTTATACTTTATTCATGAACCTTAAAACCGTACTGACAACGGAAACCATCAGTCTTCATCTGAAGGGTTCCACGAAGGAAGAAATTATTAACGAGTTGCTCGACATTCTGGTATCGGCAAAAAAGATAGATGACAGGGATGCCGCTTATAGCGCTATTATGGATAGAGAGCAAAAGATGTCTACCGGCATGAAGCACGGGATTGCTATTCCGCACGGTAAAAGTTCTTCGATTCAAAATCTGGTTGCTTGTATCGGGATTTCCGATAAGCCGGTTGATTTTGATTCTTTGGATCATGCGCCTTGCCGGATTTTTATTATGACTTTGTCGCCGGTGGAAAAAACTGGGCCTCACTTGCAGTTTCTCGCCGAGGTTAGTTTGCTGTTCAAGAGCGCGGAAAAACGGCAGGAAATTCTCAACGCGGAATCCCCGGAAGCCATACTGAAAATTCTTTCCGAATAATTATCTGACATTTTCTGCCGCTTGCCGGGACGAAAAGTTCTTGGGGCAGTATCCACTTTTTGCAAATTTTGCAAAACTTTTGTTTACAAAAAAAGCCCCGCTGTTTGTAACGGGGCTTTTGCTTTTGCGGTTTTTTCATTTGCGCCGCAAAAATGGCGGGGCCGCTCTGTACGGAACGGCGCGTTTGTTTTACGGGATTTGCCGCAGCGCTTCCCGCGCTATATTTTTCACTGCCGGTGTCCAGTCAAGGCCGTTCACGGCGTTCAACGCTTGCCGCGCGCTTGCCTGTTTGGTTGCGCCCAGCGCGGGGATAACCGCCCGGACAAGATTTTCATCTTTTTGACTGACCCTTCCACTCTGCAGTTTCGCGTTCAGATTCATCAGAAAACGGGAAAGACTCGCGGCGGCTTTTTCGGTGGCAAGAACGCGCAGGGTGGCTATTGCGTCAAGAGCTTCATCGCGATCACCGTCTCTGTCCGCGTATTGCGTATAAGACCGTTCCAGCAAGGGATACACTGTGTCGTCCGCCGCTCCGTAACGGCGAATCATGTCCATTGCCATCTTGCGTATATTGTTGAGGAGGCCGCGCTGCCTGACATCGGAGGTGGACGCTTTCCAGCCTTCATTCAGGGCGGCGGCGGCGGCGGACGATTTTGCGCTGTTTGACACGCTCGAAGATTCGAGGGCGTTCAAAGCGGCCAGTTTGGTTTCATAAATGTATCCGCTGCCGGTGATTATATTGATGAGCGGCTCGGTAGGATCGGCGGCAATGACCGCCAGCGACTGCCGCGCCTGATTTTTGACTCTATCCGTGTACCAGCCCACAGAAGCAAAATAAACCGGCAGATAACCGGAAATGTCCTGGTATTTTTCCAGCGCGATTATTGCGCCAAACGCGATACGTTCGCCGCTTAAACGATCCTGCGAAGGCGTGCTGTTAAGCTCATCCAGCACTCTGATCACCTGAGGAAGGTACGCAGTAGCGCGTATCTGTCCCAGCGCCATCAACGCTTCGGCTTTGACCAGCGGGTCTGAGAACGTATTCATCAGCCGCCAGATGTCCGGGGCGGCGGTGGCGTACTTCTCCTGCCCCAACAAACTCGCAAGCAGCACAGCCTGATCATCGGCGCAATTTTTTTCGGTCGCGCTTTTGATATTCGGATATTCCATGACCAGACGGCGCAGCGCTCCTGAGTAAAATTCGCCCCCGCCCGAAAGTTTCAATTCCGCCATTGCCTGCAAAAGAGCAAGCTGACTTTCATGGGTCTGCGCGCTGGAATAAAGATATGAATAAACATTCAAATCTTCGGGGGCGGCAAACCCAAAAAATCCAACACACATCAATAAACCCGCGACAAGTAGTTTCTTCATGTTACACCTCTGTTTCTGCATTACCGGCGCGCCGGTTTGTACGCATATTCATATTGAACAATCTGGACAAAATTGCCCTGAATATTTTCAATAACTCTTTTTACAAGCTCTCCCGAATTGCCGTATTCGTTCGTTATCCGCAATTGAACAGAACCGTCCGCGCCGGTCTGCTCGCTTGAAATCTCAAGGCCGTTTTCCCATACGGCGTTGATAACGGTGTGCGGCATTCCGTTCTCGTCAAATACGGTCTGGTTAATCAAATGGCCATTGCTGTCGTACCGGCTTTCGGTTGAATTGATTTTCCGCCCGGAACCATCATGAGTTTCGGAAGCCACCTGCCGGCCTTTATCGTCCAGCGTGTAAACGGTTTCGGCTATTTTGACATTTCCGCTCTCGTTGATGATACGCTTGACCATTTTCCCATTATTGTCATATCCATATTCGTAGGAGAAAACCGCTTTGCCCGATCTGTTGACTAGCGTTTCCCGCCACAAATAATCGTCATTATTATACTGAAATACTACACGGTTTTGCAAACGCCGTTCGCTCCCTACATCGGATGTCAGGGTGAATTTTGTGGTTAAAAGGCCGTGATCCTCTCCGTACTCAAATTCTACCCATTCAAGCACCGCTCCCGAAGCGGAGTGACGGGTTTCCTTTTGCACATTTTCAAAAGCGTTGTCATACTGCGATGTCGTATATTCGTCCAGCGAACCATCGGCAAACAGTACCGTTTCTTTGATTTTTACCGGTATTTGAGCGGAACTCGCCGCGGCTGGAGAGCTCGCGCCGGCATCAGTCTGTGTTGAGGCGCAGGAAGCAAAAAATAGCGCGACAACACACAAAATAATTGCGTATTTTGTCATAAGTATACTCCCATAGGTATTACTATGCTATAATTAGGGGAATAATTCAATAGAGTTGTTAGTAAACTAAAGTTTTCTAACAAGTCCAAATTACAATTAAAGAGCAATATATGACGATTGACACAAACAGAATTCTTGACGATGAAGGGAGAACATTGATTCTCCGGGGAGCAAATCTGGGCGGCGGTTCCAAAAACCCATTCGGGCCGCCGGGCTGGAGCATGACGCCCGAATCGCTGAAAAACCCTGAAGCGGTTTCTTTTGTCGGGCGGCCTTTTCCTCTGGAAGAAGCGGAAAGTCACTTCGAGCGGCTGAGCCGGGCGGGGTTTACTTTTTTGCGGCTGGTAATCACCTGGGAAGCGCTGGAACATGCCGGGCCGGGAGTGTATGACGAAGCGTACCTCGCATATCTGCGGAAAATACTGCTTATCGCGGAGCAAAAAGGCGTTTCGGTTTTTATCGATCCGCATCAGGACGTGTGGAGCCGCTGGACAGGCGGAGACGGCGCGCCCGCGTGGACTCTCGAAAAGCTCGGCATAAACCTTGACGCAATTGACGAATGCGGCGCGGCCATAACCAGACAGCGTTACAGCGAATTCCACAAAAGCCGAAAACACCCCGAAGGCGAACCGTTCCCCCGCATGATCTGGCCAAGCAATTACAACCGTTACGCGACGGCCACCATGTTCAGCCTTTTTTTCGGCGGCAAAACATTTGCCCCGGATTTACAAATTGACGGCGAAAATATTCAGGACTGGCTGCAAAACCGCTATATCGCCGCGTTCCGTCATTGTTACCGCCGCCTGAAAAGCTGCACTGCCATTGCCGGCTGGGGAATCATGAACGAGCCGCACAACGGTTTTATCGGCAACGCGGACATCAGACAAGCGATCTCCATGATTCCCGCAGGGCCGCAGCCAAGCCCCTGGGACACCATACAAGCCGCGTCAGGCTATACCGTCAGCGTTCCGGTGCGGACAATTCCGCTGGGAGGGCGCGGCGGAAAACACGAAGTATTCAACCCCGGCGCGGTTTCGCTTTTCAAGGACGGCTATACCTGCCCGTGGAAACAGGCGGGAGTCTGGACAGATGAAGGCGGCAGCCCGCGCCTCCTGAAACCCGGTCATTTTTCGCTGCCGTCAAATTCGCGGCAAACACATTTTGTCGAAGATTTCCTCAAACCCTTCATGTTCCGGTTCATCGACAAAATGAAAGAAGTCAACGAAAACGCTTTCTTTTTTATCGAAGGAACACCGTCAGGAATAAAAGCCGCCGGACACCCCGCATGGAAAAGCGGCGAGCCTGAAAACACAATCAACGCCTTTCACTGGTACGACGGCTTTGCCCTGTTTACCAAAAGTTTCAAACCGTGGTTCACCATCAGCCCCGATGACGCAAAACTCATCTTCGGCAGAAAAAACTCGGCAGCTTTTTTCACCCGTTCCCTGGCAAAAGGAGTCGAGTGGTCACAACAACACATGGGAAATATGCCTTGTCTGCTCGGCGAGTTCGGCCTCGCGTTTGACATGAATAAACGCCGGGGCATCACCGGAGGCGACTACACCCTCCACGAAGAAGCCCTGTCCATGTACTACGATGCCATTGACGCGAACCTGCTCCACTCAACAATCTGGAATTACACCGCCGACAACTCAAGCGCATACGGTGACGGCTGGAACGACGAAGACCTGTCAATTTTTTCCGATGGAAAAGAACGCGCCGCAGCCGGATGGAAACGCCCCTACCCAAAAGCCACCGCCGGAGTCCCCCTCAGCATTTCATGGAAACGCAAAACCGCCGTTTTCCATTACCGTTTCAAAGCAGACGGCAGCATCACCGCGCCCAGCATCATCTACCTCCCCGCCGAAACCTTCGGCCCCAACCCGGCAATCGAACTACGAACTCCAGCCAACATACGCTGGGAGTACCGCTTCACCGACCAACACCTCCTATTATTCAACGAAGGATATTCAGGCGAAACCGAATTAATAGTCAAGGGCTATTCACCATAAGCGAAAACTCTACACATTTGTCGCATTAAGAAAGGGGGGCTGTTTCCACACTGTCACTCGCATACAGATACATTTCCTGTCCGCCCCCCTTACGCTCCAGCCGCGCAAGCGCGTCTTGCGCTATCCCCGGCTATTCGCCTCCGGCGAGTAGCTTCGGAGTTTGGTTTCACCAAACTCCACGCAATTATTGTCATATTGGGACAGGGAGCGCAGTTAGGAATCCGATCGTGAAAGTAATACGCTCAGACAACGAACAGGCATTCCCGCGTGAACGGAGATTCCAGTTTTGCTTGCCCCCCCCGTCATTGCGAGCGAAGCGAAGCAATCCTGCATTGTCAAGATTGCTTCGTCACTAACGCTCCTCGCAATGACGAAAGTCCTCTGAAGCGCCACGCGCCGATAACTGTCTTTACTCAATTCGTACTATCAAAAAAGACTTAACTTGTTGACAGTGGATTGCAAACTGGAAGCCCGCTCCGTTAAGCCCCCTGTCATTGCGAGCGAAGCGAAGCAATCCTGCATTGTCAAGATTGCTTCGTCGCTAACGCTCCTCGCAATGACGAAAGACCTCTGAAGCGCCACGCGCCGATAACTGTTTTTCCCCAATTCGTACTATCAAAAAAGACTTAACTTGTTGACAGCGCTCTGCTAACTGTTCCCCGATCCCAGTCCCCATTTCCATTATGACAATAATTACGTGGTGTTTTGTTTCATTAAACTCTGAGGTTATTCGCCGGAGGCGAATGGCCGGGGGATAGCGCAAGCCGCTTGCGGCTGGAGCGTAAGGGGGGACACGATAAATGTTTCGGTATGCCGATGGCAGCGCGGAAAGTGTCCCCCCTTTATTTAGGGATTGTGTGCTGGTTTTGGTTTTTTGCGGGTGGTTTTTTTTTATGTTATAATAATATTAAGAAAAATAGTAGTAAACTGGGGGGAGGCGCGTTTTACGCAAGTCTGTAACGTCCCGGCGTGGAATAGGGGGCTTTTTGAAGAGGATGATATGGGCGTGTTGAGAAAAATTGCGCGCGTGGTGTTTCCGGTTGTTTTGATAGTGGTGACGCTTTTGGGATGCCGGGGTTCTGTTTCGGATGCAGGGGCGCGGGAGTTTGCTTCGTTTCGGGATATTCCGGGGGTGACGGGGGAGGAGATTGCGGCGATTGAGGCTCTTAGGATTGGGGGCGAACCGTTTGTGTACGCTATGGTTTCCAGCAGTGAGGCTTTTCAGCATGACGGGTTTGTTCACGGGTTTGCGGCGTTGTATTGCCGGTTTTTGACGGGGCTTTTTGGGATCGAGTTTAGACCGGAGCTGCGCGATTGGGACGAAATACTGGAAGGTCTTGATACGGGCGAGATTGATTTTACCGGGGAGATGACGGCGACAAGCGAGCGGCGGGCGAGCGGTTATTTTATGACGGACGCGATTGCCAACCGTTCGATAAAATACACGCACCGCGTTTTGCGTTTCTGTACGGGGCTTTGACTGCTGGTGATGTGGCGGCGCATACGGCGTACGATTTTGAGACGGTTTTTGCTGACGGCATCGAGGACGCTTTCCAGCTGCTGGCGGCGGGCGAAGTTGACGCTTTTTTTTACGAGAGCAACTCAGAGGCGTTTTTCAATAATGACAGCGAGATGATTCTCCACGATTTTTTTCCGGTTATCAACAAGTCTGTTTCCATGTCGACAAAAAACGCCGCGCTTGATCCGGTTATTTCTGTTGTGCAAAAAGGGCTGCGGGACAATGATTTTCGCGCATACCTGACAAATTTGTACCGGCTTGGGGAGGTGGAGCTTCGAAAACACAAACTGTACGTTTTGCTTACGCCGAGAGAACAATGGTATATCAGAAACAATCCGGTAATACCGGTTGCCGCCGAACATTATAATTATCCGATCAGTTTTTTTGATTATCGTTTGCGGCAATGGAGCGGCATCTTTTTCGATGTGCTTTGTGAAATGGAAGAGCTGGCCGGATTGTCTTTCAGGCTTGTCCACGATGAGCATACGGAATGGCCGCAGCTGTATAGGATACTTGAAAACGGGGACGCTTACGTTGTTTCCGAGCTCCAGTATTCCGCCGAAAGACAGGGGCGTTTTTTATGGTCAGAAAAAATACTGTTGGCCGATTACTACGCGCTTATATCCAAGTCGGATGCGCCTAATATCAGCGTGACTGACGTAAACAACGTAAAGGTGGGAATACAGACAGACTCCGCCTACGATGAGTTGTTCACTAGTTGGTTTCCGAATCACCCCAACGTCATTGAGTTCGACAATCCAGATGTAGCTTTTGCGGCTCTGGCGCGGGGCGATGTGGATGTGATCATGTCGAGTCACCGCCAGCTTATTGCGCTGACCAATTATCTTGAGCTTTCCGGCTATAAGGCGAACATTACGTTTGATCGGCAGTCCGAGGCCCTCATCGGTTTTAACAAAGATCAGGACACGCTGCGCTCGATTTTCAACAAAGCGCTGCGTATTATCGACGTGGACAAGATAGCGCGGCAGTGGACGCAAAAAACGTATGATTATCAGGCGAAAATCGCGCAGGAGCAGCGTCTGTGGCTTATCGGTGTGGCGGCGTTGTTTTTGTGCGTGATCGCGCTTCTGTTTATTTTGTTTCAGCGGAAGCGCAGGACGGGTTTAGGGCTGGAAAGTCTTGTCGCGCAGAGAACCCGCGAGCTTGAGTTTCAGACAAGCACGATCAAGCTGATGTTTGACACGATGCCCGACTTGATTTTTTACAAAGACGTTAATCTTAATTTTTTGCGGTGCAACAAAAGCTTTGAAAAATATTTCGGCGTTTCTGAAGCTGATATTTTGGGCAAGAACAATTCGACCGGTCTGCGTTTTTCAGATGAGAAGGCCGCCATTTTTGATGAAAACGAGCGGGCGGTACTCGCGGAGCGCCGGATGATTGTGGTTGACGAGGATGTGCCGCGATGTGACGGAGTGATTGAGAGCTTTGAGACGATTAAGGTTCCGCTTATTGTTGACGGGGAATTAATGGGGCTGATGAATATAGCGCATAACATGACCCAGCGCAAAGAGATGGAGGACTCTATGCGCTCCGCAAATCACGCGCTTGAAAAACGCGATTACCTTTTGCAGACTGTAAACCGGGCTATCGATCTCCTGCTGCGTTCCGATCCTGAAAATTTTTCAAATACGCTGCGCGAAGGTATGGGCATGATGGCGCGGTCTATTGGCGCGGATCGTATGTACCTGCATAAAAATTATACCGAAAACGGCAGGCGTTACAGTACAAAACTGCATGAATGGCCGGAAAATACCGAACAAGCTGGCGGCGGACAGACAGTCCGCTTTTTGTTCGATGAAAATTCGGGAATGCTTACAGACAAGCTGGGACACGGCGAAAGTATTCGCAGTTTGATCCGTGATTTGCCCGCGTTTTGCAAGGAGTGCCTCGGCGCGGAAAACGCGCTGTCGGTTATGGTTATTCCCATTTTTTTACAGAATGAATTCTGGGGTTTTGTCGGCTTTGACAATTGTCACAGCGAACAGTTATTCAGCGAAAACGAAGAGTCCATCATGCGGTCGGGCAGTTTGCTTGCCGCCAGCGCGTTGTTGTGGAATGAGTACATGCTCGGACTGCGGGAAACCACCGCCAAGCTGGAAACCGCGCTTGAGGACGCGGAAACGGCTAACAACGCGAAAAGCAACTTCCTTGCCCACATGAGCCATGAGATACGGACACCAATGAACGCCGTTATCGGCCTGAGTCAGCTTATGCTGGACGAAGGGAATTTGAGCGCTGAAACAGAATCAAATCTGGAAAAGATATACGGCGCGGGTTCAACGATACTCAGCATTGTCAACGATATTCTCGATATATCCAAAATCGAGTCGGGCAAATTTGAGCTGTATCCCGTGCGGTACGACACCGCAAGCTTGATCAACGACATTATAACGCAGAACATCATGCGGATCGGGGAAAAGCCTATCACCTTTAACCTGCAAGTGGACGAAAATATGCCGTCTGTTTTATACGGCGATGATTTGCGCGTCAAACAGATTTTTAATAACCTGCTTTCAAATGCTTTCAAATACACCAATTCGGGCACGGTGGAATGGCGGATAACATTTGAGCGTGACGGCGGCGATATTTGGTTTATTTCGAGTATAAAGGACACGGGTATCGGCATAAAACCGGAAAGCGTGAAAAAACTCTTTTCGGAATACAATCAGGTAGATACTCAGACAAACCGGAAAGTCGAAGGGACGGGACTGGGACTCTCAATTACCAAAAGCATGGTTGAAATGATGGGCGGGAAAATTACCGTTGAAAGCGAATACGGGAAAGGCTCGACTTTTTCCACGCGCTTACGGCAGACGTTTGTGTCCAGTACACCGATTGGCAAAGAGATCGCCGCAAATTTGATGGCACTGCGGTACACCCTTTCCAAACGCGATACCGGCGCGAAGCTTAAACGCGCGGATTTGTCCGGTTCGCATGTACTGGTGGTAGACGACATAGTGACAAACCTTGATGTCGTAAAAGGCATGATGAAGCCGTATCGCCTGAAAATCGACTGCGCGTCCTCAGGCAAACAGGCTATTGAAATGATGCGATCTGAGAACCCGCGTTACGCCGCCGTTTTCATGGATCACATGATGCCGGAGATGGACGGGATCGAGGCGGCGCGGATAATCCGGGAAATCGGAACAGAGTACGCCCGCAATATCCCGATTATCGCGTTGACGGCGAACGCCATTGTCGGCAATGAGGAAATGTTTTTAACAAAAGGATTTCAGGATTTTATCTCAAAACCGGTAGATATGATGAAACTGGACGCGGTACTTCGCCGCTGGGTCGGAGGCAAAAACACGAAAGACGAGACAAGTCTGCCGTCCAGTGCGGCTCGTGCCCCCGGAAACGAAAAATCCCCGCTTGAAGGTATCGCAATCAACGGCATCGAGCTGGACAAAGCGCTGGCGCGTTTCGGCGGCGATGAAGAAATCCTGATAGATGTTCTGCGTTCCTATACCGGGAGCGTTCCTTCGCTCATAAACAGCCTGCGGAAATATATCGCCGAAGAAAACTTTGAAAGTTACGCCATCGACATTCACGGAATCAAAGGCGCGAGTTACGGCATTTGCGCTCAAGAAACCGGCAAGGCAGCCGAAGAACTTGAAATGGCCGCGAAAGCCGGAGATTTTGACACGATAAAGCAAAAACACAGCGCTTTTGAAAAAACCGCCGAAACGCTGCTAAATGATTTGCGGCAGTTGATAGACAGAAACGACGATGCCGTCCGTAAACCTGCCGCCGCCAGCCCTGACCCGTCACTCCTCGCGGAATTACGCGCCGCCTGCGAAGCGTTTGACATGGACAGAGTTGACAACGCAATGGAACGGCTTGAGCATTTTCGTTATGAAAGCCGGGGAAAACTCGTCGAATGGCTGCGCGAACAAGTCAACAACATGGCATTTGAGGTAATTTCCAGCGGCGAATGGCCCTCAGAGTAACAGGAAAAGAATAATTACTTTGCCCAGAAGAAGACTCGAACTTCCATGCTTTTGAAGGCACTGGTACCTGAAACCAGCGTGTCTACCAATTCCACCATCTGGGCTAAAACATCACAACAACAAACCCATCATAATTCAAACGGCGCGCGCATGTCAATACGCTTTTTGGAAATCTCGTATCGCCGAAAAAAAAGAAGGGGGAGCACAAACCCCGCCATCAGACGCTTTTTTCCCCATTATATAAAACTGCCACTGACGCTGCTCCCCCTGCCTCCATAAAAAAGTTTGCGCGAAACCGCGCAAACTTTTGTTATTCCGTCACCCCCACTCGTTTTTTTGTGGTGACAGCCGCTTGTGAATGGGGGATTAGGGAACAATGAGCAAAGTAGTTTTTGTAAGTAATCGGTGCGGAGCGCTTCATGTGTTGTTTGTTATGTGAACTTCCAGTTTGCAATCTGATCGTCAAAGCGCTACGCTCCGGCAAAGAATCTTTTCTCTTTCTTCAATTCTCATTTCTAATTCTTTTTTGTTTTTCAACATAATAGACTTCCTCGGAAACTCGGTTAGTTACCTCGGAAGTCTTTGCATTTGCTCCCGTTTTGTTTCAAAACGCTGAGCAAAATGCAGTTTTGCTATATAAGGGGGAATTGGGGCTGTTTCCACACATTTTCCAGCACACATTTCGCGGCATGAACACCGCTGTTCAATATATCTGCCGGAGTTTTTGCGCTCGCAAAAACTCCAAAGTAAAAAATCCGCATTCATGCGGATTTTTTACCCATTTACTTAATAGTACAAAATCACGGAAAGCGCTATAATTGGTTATAATTGAATAAATGGAGGCGGGCATGAAAGCATTGGTTCTTGAAGAAAAAAACAAGTTAAATTTGAGGGATTTTTCTGTTTCCGAAACGATGGGGCCAAGTGATGTGAAAATCGCTATCAAGGCGTGCGGGATTTGCGGGAGCGATGTGCATTATTACACGAACGGCAGGATCGGCGATTTTGTTGTCGAGTCTCCAATGATTTTGGGACATGAGGCGAGCGGTGTGGTTTTGGAAACCGGCGCGGACGTGAAAAACGTGCGGGCGGGGGATCGCGTGTGCATGGAGCCGGGAATACCGGATTTTACCAGCGGCGAAACTTTGAGAGGAATGTACAATCTTGATCCGGCGGTGCGTTTTTGGGCAACCCCGCCCATACATGGCTGCCTGCGGGAAACTGTTGTGCATCCCGCAAGTTTTTGTTTTACGCTGCCGGACAATGTTTCCTTTCACGAAGGAGCGCTGGTTGAACCGCTGGCGATAGGATTTTACGCAGCAAAAAAAGCCCGCGTATCTCCGGGCGATACTGCGCTGGTTATCGGCGCGGGAACTATCGGCATTGTTACCGCGCTGGCCGCCGGAGCTGCCGGCTGTTCAAAAGTGTACATCGCGGACATCAAAAAGGGAAAGCTCGATTTTATCAATCAGCATTACAGCGGCGCAATCCAAACTATCAATCTAAACGAGACAAGCATACAATCATTTTTTTCCAAAAATAAAATCACCGGCGTTGATCTTGTGTTTGAGGCTTCGGGCAGTATCAAAGCTTATGACGGCATCTGCGATTATCTAGTTCCCGGCGGGCGCATGATTTTGGTGGGTATGCCTTCAGCCCCGGCGCCGCTTGATGTTGTCGCAATGCAAGTAAAAGAAATTTCTGTCGAAACTATTTTCCGTTACGCAAACATATATCCGCTGGCGATCAATACGATTGCTTCGGGAAAACTCAATGTCAAGCCGCTTGTCACCAAATGTTTTCCGTTTGACCGTTCTCTTGAAGCGTTTGAGTATGCCGCCGCTATGCCGGAACGGGACGTAAAAATTATGATAGATTTGGATTAGCAGGCGGAGGTTTCATTTTTGCTGCTTACTGTTGACATAGGAACATCCACTTTCAAATCGGCGTTGTGGGATTTCGAGGGAACCCCCCTGTCAATCGCCATCTTCCCCCTGTCGACTGATTCCGGCGACAGCGGGCGGCACGAAACGGACTCAGGACAATGGCTCAAAGCGTTCGCCGCCAGCTGTGACACTTTCACTTCGTCAGGCAAACGCCCACTCTCTGAAGTCAAAGCCATCGTGATCAGCGGGAACGGCCCAACTCTGGTGCCGGTTCTGGGTGTGCCGGAATTTGCCGCCGGTGAATTGCGTCTTGAAGCGGCCCCCGCCCGGCTCTGGCTTGACCGGCGTTCGGCAGCGGCAGCGGCGGAAGTATCGGCGGCGCTAGGCGGTTTCGTTGATTCAAGTTTTTTCCTCCCAAAAATTTTGGGAATCAAAAAAACCGAGCCGCGCTTGTATGAGCGGACACGCTTTTTTCTAGGCTGCCCGGAATTTCTCGCCTGTGCGCTGACCGGAGAAGCACATTCTGTCTTTCCGGCGGAAGGCTTTGACCGCTGGTTCTGGAATGACGACATACTCAGACAGCTCGATCTCAATCCGGCGCAATTCCCCCCGTTCATCAGACCAACCGGCAACTTCGGAACACTGCTTCCCGCCGCCGCAAAACGTTTCGGCCTTCTCCCAAACATTCCAGTCATATCAGGCGGACCGGATTTTTTCACGGCGATACTCGGTTCAGGAACAATCAAGCCAGGCCAAGTCTGCGACAGAGCGGGAACATCAGAAGGCATCAACGTCTGTACCGCAAACAAGATCGAATCCGCGCGGCTTATGTCTTACGGTCACCCCATCCAGCCTTTCTGGAATTTGTCGGGAACAATTTCAACCACCGGAAAAGCCGTCCAGTGGGGCAAGGAACTTCTAGGGCTGGAAACCTACGACGAATTTTACGCCCTTGCGGCCTCGGCGCGAATCGAGCCGGAAAGCCCCGTGTTTCTACCCTACCTTGCCGGAGAACGCGCCCCCATCTGGAATCCGCAAGCAAGAGGCGTTCTACAAAACTTGAGCCTCGCAACAGGACGGCCTGAATTTGCCCGTTCCATATTAGAGGGAATCTGTTTCGCAATCCGTCACGTTCTCTCCGTAATGGAAGAATCAGGCGCAC
>QMCE01000115.1_pt1 | contig 33495 bp, 30 predicted proteins | sample 1821851 | NCBI WGS metagenome assembly QMCE01 (sample SAMN09453174, study PRJNA476694) | Termite gut metagenome, whole genome shotgun sequencing project. | isolation source: worker | host: Odontotermes sp. | place: South Africa:Pretoria | collected 2016-01-28 | reverse complement strand
CTCGTCTGGTTTGGTACTCTTTTGCCTCGTCCTTGAAGGTTCTTTTTTCGAACTTTCAGGGTTGTCTCACTGTTCGGTTGTCAAGGTTCCGGTCGGGGGCCTCTCCCCCCGTTGGTCAACCCGTCGTAACGGGTCAGCAAACACTATCTTAACAAAAGATTGTCGATTTGTCAACACCTTTTTTTCTTTTTTCTACCTGAATTTTTTCCGAGTTTTTTCCACCCAAAATAACCCCTTTTCTGTCATTGTTCAGACATGCGTCTGAATACGACGACGTGCACACACAACGACCCCTTTCCTACTATATTATATCACCCCGTTAATTATGCCTAATTCAACTTCACGTTGAATTATTCCACCCATTTCAACAATCAAGTTATTGAAGCCGGAGATATTTCAGGGTACAATATGCATAAGGAGCTATTGGTCATGAGATTGTGAAAGGGGTAAAAATGCTTGATAATGCGAAGGTGGCCGCTTTAATTACCGCAAAGCGGAAGGAGAAGGGGTTGACGCAACAGCAGGTGGCGGAGCGGCTTAACGTGTCATTTCAAGCCGTCTCCAAATGGGAGAACGGGCGCCTACCAGGCGCCCGTCATCTCCTTTAGGTCTTCGAACGAGTCAATCGACTTGCCATCATACGCTTCGCCGTCTCGATTGAACAGCACCGTGTCCATGCAACCCTACTCCATATCCCTTATCCGTTCGACGAGCGACGCCTTGCTGACGCTTCGATAGGCCAGCCTAGGGGTGACCACGCACACCAGCACCATCATGGCGCATATTGTGACGACGGGAACCATGGGATAGGTAAAGACCGCATAGTCCGCTTCCTGTTGGAACAACTGAAAGAAACCGTAAGCCATTGCATTACCCACGAACAATATGAGCACAAGGGAGATGAGGGCGTAACCCACTCCTTCACAGAGCAACATCCTCTGCATCTGCCTGCGGCTCATGCCTATGCTTTCAAGGGCGGCAAATTCGCGTTTGCGCACCGTTACGCTCACCGACATTACGTTGACGAAGTTCAAGAGGCCAATCAATCCCAGCACCAAGGCGACGCCTCCCCCCAAAATGTAAAGCATGGTTTTTGCGTCGCGCATCTCTTCCCGCCACTCCGGCTTGGACGTGCGCGATATCTCGTAATCGCCTTCCGTAATCGCCTTTATTTGGTCAACAAACGCCTTGTCCCCATCCTTTTCCGCCTCTATATAGAGCTTGGAACGCATCGCCCCGCCCGTCAACTTCTCCATCAACTCATTGGATATAATGATCGTCGGCGCCACCATACTGCTGTTATTATGGAAATGAAACGATATAAGGCCGCCAACGGGGATTTTTACTTTGTCATTGGGCCGTGAGGAAGACGCAATTTCCATCGACTCAACGCCTTCCAACAGGGATGCGTCTATATGTGACGCGTCTTTTGCCGCAATCAACAGGTATTCCCCCCTTTTAAACGCCTCCTCGTCAAAATCCCCATCCAATTCAGACAATGCGCCACCGTCCACCCCTATGGCAATCCCGGTAAAATCCTTCTTTACCGCCTCTATATCCTCTTCCGTCTGCGCAAATTCCGGAGTCCTCTCCCTCAAGCCCTCCAAATATGCGTCAAACTCATCCGTAAACGTCAAGTTGTAGTAGTCCCTCGTGTCATATTGCAGGGATTCAAAACCTGGGACGTTGCGGACGTCCTCAAGGAATGCGTCGTCAAATTTTTGCTCCTCCTCGTCTTCACGGTAGGATTGGTTCTCCAGTACGACGTCCGCATCTATATAGGACGCAATGAAGTTGTCGACGTCCATACTGCCCACGAGGGTGGTGACGACGAGGAACACCGTCATGCCAAGGAACAGGCTCAGCAATACGACGGCCGCCCGTTTGCGGTCACGGAATATGTTGCGCAAGGCCATCCTGTATAATTTGCCGTGTGCGGGGGAATGAACCTTCTTTTTGCGCAACCTCTCCCCCGCATATTTTTGAGCCTCTATCGGCGACACCCTCGCCGCCGTCCTTGCCGGCTTGCGGGCGCCCAAGAGGGCGGTCAACAAGGCGAACACTGCCGCCCCCGCATAAATCAACGGGGAAAAGGAAACGGTGGAGCCCGTCGCATCGCCACTGATGGTGGTAATGGCATACGGAACCAACCCCAAGGAGAGAAGCAGGGCGAGCGCCATGCCTATCGGGATTCCCCACGCACACAACCTAAGGACCTGTCCCCTGACCATCGCCCGAATTTGCCTGGGCGTCGTGCCAATGGTTTTTAAAAGTCCGTAAAAACGCACTTCCCTCGCCACCGAAATGTATAGGACGTTGTAGATCAGCAGGTATCCCGTGAACACCAAAAACACCGCAATGAGTATCAGTCCAATGAACGTGGACATTCTGTCACTGGCGCTTATCGCGTCATAACTGAGAAGGGGGCGAACCCTCTCCGTCTCCGTTATGCCTAGGTCTCCCTCCATCCTTTCACAGTAGTCAAATATTTTCTCCCTACTACCTACGGAAAAGATTATATTGGCCGTACCGTCCGTTTCCATTGATTGGCCATGCTTGTGTAAGAACGCCTCCGACACCGGCAACTCCCCCACATTGCCCGACGAAAGGTGGTTATAGCCGTCAAACCATCCCGACAGAACGAAGTCCTCTTCATACGTCTCCCCGCCGCCATTCGTTCCAATCGAGTAGGAAAGGGGGATGGTCATGCCAATCTTCGGACTCACCCCCATCTTCTCCAGTACCCAAGTCGGCACCATCACCTCGTTTTCCTTTTCGGGATAACGTCCCACAATGGTCGCATAAGCGGGCTTTTTCACTTCTTCCCACTGCGCTTTGTCATAACTGACGAGGGTTAGGTCCACATCCATCGTTTGTGGCGTTTTATTCACCGTGGCGACGCGGACGTCCGTGCCGACGGTCTCCACATAATCCAACCCCTTCAACCGCTCCCATTCTTCCGAAGACGGACGGCTTACCATGGCGTGGGCCGCCGTCCCCGCCACCCTTACCTGCCTCAACTTAAAGGAATCCAACAAGCTGACGCCGACGCTGAACACGAACGTGATCAACAGGGTCGTCAGCAAAATGGCCGTAACGACGAAGAAGTTGCGCCTTTGGTTTGCCTTCATGCTGCGCGAGGTAAGCTTCCCTACAATCGCCTTATTGTTGTTTTTCATCGCGCGCCATCCTCCCCCACAATTCTTCCGTCCTCAATGTGGACCACGCGGTCGGCGAGTTGTGCAATTTGCTCGTTGTGTGTAATCATCACCAACGTCTGGTGGAATCTGGTGGTCGTCATTTTGAGTACGCCCAAAACGTCCTGGCTGGTTTTGCTGTCCAAATTACCCGTGGGTTCGTCCGCAAGAATAATGGACGGTTTGGCCGCCAAGGCGCGGGCAATCGCCACGCGCTGTTGTTGCCCACCTGAAAGCGTGTTCGGCATGACGTTCCGTTTGTCACCCAACCCCAACGTCTGAATAATCTCATCCACGAAGGATTGATCCACCCGATTGCCATCCAATTCAATTGGCAACACGATATTCTCATACACGTTCAAAATGGGGACCAAGTTAAAACTCTGGAATACAAATCCCACGTTGCGCCTGCGAAAAATGGTGAGCTGCTCGTCCTTCATCTTAGACAGTTCATTTCCATCCACCACCACCGTCCCCGACGTGGGGGCGTCCAACCCTCCCAACATGTGGAGCAGCGTACTCTTACCGGAACCCGACGTACCGACTACCGCAACAAAAGCCTTCTCCTCAATCGTCAAATCCACTCCGTCCAACGCACGGACGAGGTTGGGCTCCTTGCCATAATATTTTGTTAGATTTTGCGTTTTTAATATTGCCACTTACCGTCACTCCCCTCATTTTTTGGCGCGCCGCGACAATCGCTTTGCCGTTGCGCATACACGTTGTTGCGTTCAAACGCATGTCTGAACTGCAAGCCCATGATAACGCGCCATTCTTACAGTCTTCTGACAAAATGGGGTTTACTCCTTACAGTTTTGTAAGAACAGTGAGAAGGAAGTGAACCGTTCGGGTACCGAATCCACCATGATGTAACCGCCCTGCTTCTCCAGGACGAGGGTGGCGAGGTACAGGCCAAGCCCCGCCCCTTCCTCGTCCCGCACGTTTTGCCCTCGATAGAAACGTTTGAATATTTTATTCCAATCCTCCTTGGGAATTCCGACGCCGTGGTCGGTAACGATTATTTTCGTATACATGGGCATCGTCTCGACGGCCACTTCCACCACCCCGTTCGGCATGGAATACTTTACGGCGTTCTCAAGGACGTTGGCCAACGCCTCCCTCGTCCATTTCCCATCATGGTACAGGGTCACGTCGTCCAACTCCGCCACCTCGATATTGACGTTCTTCTTTGCCGCCGCAGCAAGGACGTCGCCAATCGCAAGGGAAATGGTGCGCTTCACTCCCGTAGGGACGGGGGCGAGCTGAATCGCCCCGACCTCAAGCCGTGACATTTTGATTAGGCACTCCATCATCCATTGGAGCTTCTCCGTCCCCGCCTTTATACGCCGCAGGAATTCCTCCTGCTCGTCCCCCGACACCCCTCCTTCCAATAGCAGCTCGGAGTACATGGAGACGCCGGCCAGCGGCGTCTTCATCTGGTGCGACATGTCCGAGATGAACGCCTGTATCGTCTCCTTTTCCCCTTTGCTTTGCTCCACCTCGGCGAGGCACATGTCCAGAATGCGGTTTGCCTTATGGTTGAGCTTGGACATCCCATCCTCATCCAGCGTCTCCCTGCGCATACCCTCGTCCCTCGCCAATATGCGGTCCAGTATCGCATCCATGTCCTCAAACGACTTCCCCACGTAACGGCGACATAAAATGGCCGTCAAGGAACAGCCGACGACCGCAATGGTTAACACAATATAAGCCCACATACTCCTTATCCTTTCACCCAAACGTAACCCATGCCGTGAATGGTTTTAATGGTCTTGGGATTTCTATGGTCTTCCTCTATCTTCGCCCGCAGTCTGCTTATGTTTACTGACAACGTGTTCTCATCCACATAATTGCCTTGGTTGTCCCATAACGCCGCAAGTATCTGCTCCTTGGTCAATATTTGCCCCGCATTGCACATGAAATACTTCAACAACCGAAACTCCGTCGCACTAATGGGAATTTCCTCGTCCCCTCGGTACAGCTTGCACAGGTTGGAGTCCAACCGATACTCGCCCGACTGAACCATGGGCTTGTCCTGGGCGTCCAAACGGCGAAACAACGCGTCCACACGCGCGCGCAGCACGGAGAGGGAGAATGGCTTGGTCACGTAGTCGTCCGCCCCCGCCATCAATCCGGACACCTCGTCCGTCTCCAAATCACAGGCGGTCAGCATGACGATGGGGACGCTGGATTTGGTACGGATGTATCGGCAAAGCTCCATACCGTTGCCGTCGGGCAACCCCAAGTCTAAGATTACAACGTCCATCGACTGCCCGTCAAAGCATTCCCTTCCCCCTTGCAACGTACCGGCGTGGACGACGGAGAACCCGTCCTTCTCAAAGGCAAAGGTAATGCCCCTGCTCAAACCCTCGTCGTCCTCCACAATCAACATGCGCTTCATCGCCCGCCTCCTCGCATCGTCCCTATTAATATGTATACCCTTACGCACCATTATAGATTTATAGTCTACGGCGCATCCCTTATTCATCCAACATCAGCAACTTCTTTGACTGCCTCAGCTTTTTGATTTCTTCGCGCTCGATTACCTGAATACTTTTGTCTGGGGTCGGCAAATCCTCTGGCAGGGTAGCGCCGATGTCAACCATCGCTTTACGTATTTTCTCTGCAACGGCATAATGGGTGTTATTTGCCTCCATTGCCGAAGAGACTTCATCTTTTTTTAATTTTTCTTCTGTTTGTGAAATGCGAAATAAGTTTGCAATAAGTTCTGTACTTCCCATAAAATCCAATATTTTTTCACCATCTTTCAGCCCCTTACGATCGTGAATGTCAGCAACCGTCAAGCCACCGTACAGCCCCATATACCCCGAATTCTGAAATATGGCGAACTCATCATCCGTGATGACCCCTGCATTACGTGCCGCTTCCGCAAGAAGCTGGTTCCATTGTTTGATGTTACCTCGAACCACCAGTCGTTTGTTGTTCTCATCAAGCTGATTGAAAACATCAGCGACCTCGGCACGACGGGTCTGAATGGCAAAATAGGTTTGACCAAGAGCGACAATCTCTTTGCGCGGATCACCGTTCTGCGCAATCAGGTAACAATGCGTAACGCGTCAGTTGATAGTCGATAACGGAACTTTTCCGTCCCTTCCCTGAGACGATTGACTTCCTGACCTCAGGAAAGCAATCGTCTATGCTGAACCCACTGTTCTTACAAGCCAACATTGCACGCCTAATAACCTTATGGAAATTCTCCCATTTAGAGTATTCCAGTATCGACGCCAGTTCGCGTGCAAACCAAAACTCAACGTCACCTTCGGTGCGTTTTATGTCCTCAAACGATTTATACTCTTCTGCATTTAGCTTTGCCATATACTCTTACCTTCCTTTCCCTCAGCATTGCGGGGTGTTTAAATTTTTCACGGCGCATCCCCCCAAGACGCAACCGCCTCCCTCCAAACGTCGTTATTGACGGGAAATTCCGTACGTCCCATTTTGCGTCCCGTCTCCATTAGGTGGTGGACCAAGGGGGTAAAATAATCTTTGCCTTCCCTTAGCTCGTTCTCCATGACCTTACTCCAAACGGGCGCATATGACGTATATTCCGACGCCCGCAACCTTTGGACGGTGGCTTCCACGTCGTAGCCCACCCTTTGTTCTGATATTTTCCATTTTCCGTCCTCCACCACAAGAATCGTATAAGCCGTCGTCGTATTGCGGTCCAATGGTTCGCCACAGGCACCGGGATTGATGAACGCCCTGCCCTCGTACTCCATATAAAACTGCAAATGATTATGCCCATACAGATATATCCCCTTGGGTAATTGGCGAATGTCGGAGACGGCGGCCGGGCAGGAAAGAATGGCCTCGCGCCCCATCTCTAGATATTCTTCATGGGAGAAGGGCTTCTCCTCCATTAATCCTCGAAAGCTCAAAACATGAAAGGGTGCGACTTTGGGCGAACGGTAGAACGCGTCCAATGAATGTACCAGATGAATCCCTACGCCGTCGTCTTGAACGTCCGCCGTTGCGGGAAGTGCCGTCACGTACTCCAAGTTATCCTTCGAAAGGGTATGGCGCGCCCAATATACTGGCTTGAACTGCTCATATTCATACGCATCCTCCACCGTCCCCCGTTGTATGGAATCCATCAGGTAGCCTTCCCCGTTGCCCCGAACCGCCGTAATGGATGGGATGCCGCACATTCTGTCCACGACCTCGTTGCCCCACGGAAAGCCAGCCGTATAGTCGCCAAGCGCCAAATACCTATCGACTCCCTTCTTTTCCGCATCGGCCAATACCGCCTCCAAGGCCGGGGCGTTGCCATGTATATCTGAGATAACTGCATACTTCACGTCTTTTACTCCCCTATGTCTGAAACCCCTTCACGCAAAAGCAGGTCGACCAGCTCCTCCGCCGTATCCACAATCCATTTTGCACCTGCTTCTTGCAACTCCTTGCGCGAACCGTACCCCCATGTAACTCCAACGCCGTCAATGCCCATTTCCTTCGCACCGATTACGTCATGCTCTCGATCCCCTATCATGACGACGGGCCGTTGCCTCTTCGGGTCAACGGCGTCCAGTGCATATTGGATGACCTCGCTCTTTCGACTGCGCGTACCGTCCATTTCACACCCGGCGATAAAGTCAAAGTATTGTGCAAACTCAAAATGTTCGGCAATTTGCTTGGCATAGACGGTAGCCTTTGACGTGGCGATTGCCAGCGTCAACCCTTCCTCCTTCAACCGCTTTAGCGCCTGAACCACTCCGTCATACGGGACATTTTCAAATATGCCCTTGACGGAAAAATATTCTCGAAACTTGGCGACCGCCTGCTCCGCCTCTTCCTCCGTAAAATCATAGTATTCGCGAAACGCGTCACGAATCGGCGGGCCAATGAACCTCATCAACTTGCTCGCATCTTCTTCCTGAATGCCGAAGGCGTCCAATGCATAACGTATTGATTTCGTTATCCCTTCTTGGGGATCCGTCAACGTACCGTCTAAGTCAAATAGATATATCGTTCTTATCAATTCCCTTCTCCTCCCCTTGCTTCCTGCTTTTTATGAACCCATTATAGCATATAACCCATTGGGAGGCACGGAATATTTCTCGTCGTCGTCAAGAACCTTTTAAGGATTTTGTCATACTGAGCAAACGGATGGTTGCGACAATCCCGACGCACGTCAACAGAATCGTGCTCCACAGCCGATTGACGGCAACCATGGACAACCACAACGTTCCCCACAATGGCCACAAACCCATTAGGATTATCGTCTTTTTTACTCCGGGATTACGTTGATAGTTCTCTAGATATTTCTGAAACACCTTGTTCCTCAAGAGCCTTGCCCGAATACGGGGATTGCCGTTGAAACAGACGTAGGCAACCAATATAAAAGGCATGGTGGGCAATATCGGGACAAACAAGCCCGCCAGTCCTACTATCAATAAAAACACCCCTACGCTTGTTAATAATATGTTTTTCGCACTCATAAATTAGCCGCCTCATTTCCTTGGATAAAAATTATTATGGGTTATATCCCATTTCTTATGTTCCCAAGTTATTACATTGTGAGTGCGGTAACCCAAAAGCAAATGGATGCAACTAAGGACTCTCTTGGTTCCATTTTTCATTGGGCTGTACTACTTCCCAATAACCCGATTTACTGGAACCGACACGGCGAATCACGTTTTTCCCCTTAAGACCATTCAAGTAGCGTTGAACGGTACGGGTCGTCTTCGCCGTGGCCAATGCCAACTCTTCCCGCTCTATACTGGGATTTATAACGATGTTTTTTAGTATTAGCAATTCTATGTCGCTCAAATCATCAGGTAGAGTGACATCGTCCGCATTATTAGTGACATTTTGAGTGACATTATCAGTGACATCAGTGACATTTTGAGTGACATCATCCGCATTATCAGTGACATTACCTGCGTCATCAGTGACATTTTGAGTGACATCGTCTGCATTATCAGTGACATCACCTGCGTCATCAGTGACATTTTGAGTGACATCACCCGCATTATCAGTGACATTACCTGCGTCATCCGTGACATTTTGAGTGACATCGTCCATATTATCAGTGACATTCTCCTTTTCGTTCGTAGTATTGGTATGGTTGACTGGTCGGTAAAATATTACCGTAAAACCAAGTCTCCCATTCCTGAATTCCACTTTCACCCCAGCTTCCTCGCAAGCCTCCGTAATGCGCTGAATACCCGTACCAAAACTCTCAATATCTTTAGAGTAGTACATAAGCCTCGCGAGGTTGGGATTTCGTTTGATTGAGGGACCCCTGCCCGAGATATAGTCCTCTGGCGTCACACCCTCTGGAAAACGGCCGGGGTTATATATTTCGATACGGTCACTGTAAATGGCGACTTCGTTGTTCTGTGAAACATTGCGAAAATCCCTGTGGCAAAACGAGTTCGTAATGGCTTCGCGAACGGCGTCAACCGGCACGTCTGGAATTTCCTTGCGCTGGATGGAACCATCCAATACGACGCGCCAGTTCATTTTCTCTTTTACATATTGAACGGCGGTTTCTATCAACGAGGCGACACTTCCCTGCGCTCGACCGATATCCAGAAATGTGAGCTTTTTATTGGTGGCGAATACCGCCATTTGGACGTCGACTAAAGGGATGCCGACGAACAGCGCACAAGCCGCATTGGTAATGGTCTCTCCATTCAGCACATCCAACTTCCGTAAAGCCGTTTCATGGTCCGTATATTCAAAGTCAATCCGACCCGCCTCTTTGGCCTTCGCAAGATACTCTTTCAGGGCTTCTTGCTCTATATCGCCACTTGTCTTATTCGACATCTCACCATCCCAAGAATCCCGTCCGGCATTTCTTTGCAGGATGAACTTCTCCAACTCGGCGGCGGACATCTGCCTGTCTTCATCCGCAACGCGGATATAGGGCCTGCCAAAAGCAAGATATGGCGCATTTTCTCCAGAAAACACGACATGAATGCAAGATTTTTCGTTGATATAAACCTCTTTGACTTCTGGGTAAATCCTTGGTTCAAGATGGTTACCCACCGCTTGACTCACGTCGCGCAACGTCTTATCGGAGATGTCCATACCGAGGGGCGTGCCGTCGTTGCGGATACCAAAGTATAGCTCACCACCGCCATGCTTGTTCAAAATGGCCGCCATTGAGATGATTCCCTCATTTAGCTCGTTCGTGGTCTTCTTGAATTCCAGTATTTCGTTTTCTTTTCCGACCTTCACGTCATCCCTCCCCCTCACCTAATCAGCACGGGCAAAACCCTTTTTGCGGAGCCGCACCCATCAACCGACGTTCCTGAATTTTTGAGGACGTGCCCATTATACCAGAACAACCGACTTTCGGCAAGGCTTTCCTCTAAGAATTGTAAAACCTTGAATTGCAAAACCCACTGAAGTATAGTACAATGGGTGGCGAGGCAAACCTTATGTCATTCCAAAATAGTGACGCCTTTACAGGAGGTAGTAGATATGCAGACATCTGTTATCGGAACCTACCTTGCCATCGTCAATCTTTGGGCGATAGGATTAACTTTGTACGACAAGCGCGCCGCCCGACTTGGCAAATGGCGCATACGGGAGCGGACGCTGATTGGCGTGTCCATCCTTGGCGGTTCGGTAGCCATGTTGATTGCCATGCGCACCATTCGACACAAAACCAAGCACGCCATGTTCATGGTAGGAATCCCGATAATCATATTATTGCAAGTTGCCGTTGCGACATACGTCTGGCAACTTTAAGGAAAGGATGGCAACCTTGCAAATCTTAGTAGACGCCGACGCCTGCCCCGTCAAGAACATCATTGTTCGGTTGGCCAAGCAAAGAAACATTCCCGTCACCATGTTGATTGACACGTCCCACGAACTAAGGGACGGTTACAGCCGAATTATTACCGTGGACAAGCAAGCCGATGGAGTGGATTACAGACTGATGGGCTTGTTGACGCAGGAGGACGTCGTGGTGACGCAGGATTACGGCCTTGCCGCCATGGTCATAGGCAAGGGCGCCAGGGCGATTAACCAAAATGGATTGCTCTTTACGGATGACAACATGGACAAACTATTGATGGAGCGGCACATTGGACAAAAAATACGTCGGGGTGGAGGTCGAACCAAGGGCCCCTCGAAGCGGTCAAGGGAGGACGACGCCCGTTTTGAGTCGGCGTTTGAGAAATTGTTGGAGACAAGGGATTTTGACGAGGGTGTAAAATAGTTTTTGCATCGCAAAAAGCGAAATGTAAAAGACCTTTGATTGACAATAACCTTCGACACTGATAACCTTTGATACGATATGCGACAATAATTTCGGAAAGGTGCCACTAAAATGGAGCTTGCCAAGCAAATCAAAAGATATCGGACTTCTTTGAACTTGTCACAAGAAGAGTTTGCCGAAAAGATTTATGTGACCCGACAAACCATATCCAACTGGGAGAATGAGAAGAATTATCCGGATATTCATAGCATTCTGCGAATGGCCACCCTTTTCGACATTTCCGTCGACAAATTAATCAAGGGGGACATTACGATGATGAGAACAGAAGTTGACAAAGCGGACTTAAGAAAGTTTAAGAAAAGCAGTACCATTTTTAGCGTTATGTTGGTAGGCGCCGTCCTTACATTTTATCCGTTGGTACATTTTCTGAACATGGTCGGCATGGCGTTATGGGGCGTACTGATGGTTGTCACTCTGATTCTTGCCTTTGCGGTGGAGAAGCAAAAAAAGCAACATGATATTCAAACCTACAGGGAGATTGGAGCCTTTTTCGACGGCGTCACACTGGACGAAATCGAAAAAGACCGGGAAATGACGAAAAGGCCGTATCAGGAGGTCTTGAAGGTCGTGGGAAGCGTGGTCGTGACCAGCATAGCCATTATCCTGTTCTGGCTATTGTTCAAGGCCCTAGGAATATAGGCTTCTGCCCTCCATCTACAGCCTCGGGTCAACGGGTTCACTTTCCAACGCAAGCACCCCGAATACGCATTCGTGTACCCGGTAAAGCGACTCTTTATGTACAAACCTGGTCAACGCCTCCATGCCCAGTGCAAATTCCTTCATCGCCAAGAAGCGCTTCTTCGACAAGGAGCGCTTCTTCAAACGGGCAAGTTTGTCCTCCATGGTGTATTCCGGGCCGTATATGATGCGCAAATATTCGCGCCCCCTACATTTTACGGCGGGCTGCAACGTCTCGCCCTTGTATCTTGAGACAAAGTCATAGGGCTTCACCACCATTCCCTCCCCACCGGACGCCGTCAGCCCTTCCCACCAATCCACGCCTCTTTGCACGCTTCCCTCCTCGCGAAAATCCACCACGATATGGTTCGTTGCCATGAGTACCGAATCAGAATGGGTCATGTATTTTTGAACGGCGTCCATATGCCAGACATGGTCTTTGTCGGAGTGCACGCCACCTTCCGTTGCCAATATGTGAAATGGTGCAATTCTATAATCCTCAACGCCTTCGACCTCCCAACAATATTGGCGATAGGCGTCGACATACTTCCCCATCAATTCGGCACGCTCGGAGTACCTCCCCAAAAGCGCCTCCAGATTGACGTTCTGGCCCGATACCGAAGCGTCGACCTCTCCCGCATTGCCACTGAGAGTCGCCGCCGCCCTCAACGCTTCCACCGATGCGGCAAGGCCCGTCATCCCCGCCCGCCCCGTAGGTGCGTATTGCCGTTCCAATAAAGCCTGTGCCTTCGCCGACCACGGCATAAGCTCCGTGTCAAGACACACCCAGTCCGTGTCAAATTCCGACCAAAAACCAGACTCCGTAAGCGCCGTCCGCACCTTGTCCAACAATGCGTCCTGCACTGCATTATCGTCAAAGAAACGCCGTCCCGTGCGGGTATAGATAATCCCCGCGCTACCGTCCCTAATCAAGAACCTCCTCTTTGCCGACTCCACATCCTTGCAGATCACCATTACGGCACGGGAACCCATGTGCTTTTGCTCGCATACGACGGCGTTGACGCCCCGCTTCTGGTAATACGCGAACGCTTCTAACGGATGCTCCAACACATCCGGCAAGCCAGAGGTCTCACAAGGGGACATCGTTGGCGGCAAATAAATCAGCCAATGGGGGTCCGCAGCGTAACTGCTCATAATCTCGATGGCCGCCGCCGCATTTTCCTCGCGGATGGTCACCCCTCGATACAGCTCCGTCTCAATATATCTCTTGTCCAGCACGTCCGTAATGTTCAGTACGTCTGTGTAATCTTCTTGTACTTGCAACGGCCTGATTGGTTCATAATAGGTTTCCTTCGCCGGCACGCTGACAATCTCCCCTTCGGGGTGGCGATAAGCGGTAAGCTTGCCGCCAAAGACGCAACCCGTGTCAATGTTAAACGTATTGTTGGTCTGATACACGTTGGCGGTCGGGGTGTGGCCATACACCACCGTCGCCCTGCCTCGGTACTCGCTCGCCCAATCGAAGCGTACCGGCAAGCCATACTCGTCGCTCTCACCAGTAGTGTCCCCATATAAGGCAAACTCCCGAACGCGCCCCGAACTCTTCCCTTGGTATTTTTCCTTCATTCCCGCATGGGCAACCACTAATTTACCGTCATCCAGTACGTAATGGCCGATAAGGGAATCAAAGAACGCCGTTATCTCGGCAATCATTGCTTCCGACCGTCCTTCCAGCTGCTTAATGGACTTTTCCAACCCATGGGTTTGCTGAACCTTCACTCCCTTTAGGTATCGAAGCAACTTCACGTCATGGTTGCCGGGCACACAAAGGGCGTCTCCCGACTTTACCATGTTCATTGCCAATTGCAGGGTTTCCACCACTTTATTGCCCCTGTCGCAAAAGTCTCCCAGAAAAACGGCCCTCCTGCCTTCGGGATGGGTTGCGGCATATTTCTCCACGTCGAGGACGTACCCCATGTTGGCAAGTAATTCGCAGAGCTCGTCAAAACATCCATGGATATCGCCTATTATGTCAAACGGCCCATGCTCGTCGCGTTTATCCGTCCAAGAGGGAACGCGTACGATTTCCACCTCCTCGTCAACGTCATCCATGGTGAAGACGTAGCGAAACCCTTCCTTCCTTAAACGGCGCAAGGATTTTTTCAACTCCATGCACTGCCGTTTGACGACGTGCTCACGAAGCTCACGGTCAGGACGCGTACGGTTGCGTTCCACACAAACCTGTTCCGGCGTGTTTAGCACGATGGCAATCGGCAGCACGTCAAATCGTTTGGCCAATGACACAATGTCGGCGCGGGCGCTCTGTTGGACGTTGGTCGCGTCTACCACTACCAGCTTGTTTGCCTCCAACCGCTTCCCGGCGATATAGAAAAGTGCGTAAAAAGCGGCCTTGCTTGCACCTTGGTCATTCTCATCATCCGAAACCAATCCCCGAAAATAATCAGAAGACAATACCTCGGTGGATTTGAAGTATTTCTGGGCAAATGTCGATTTGCCACTACCCGACGCCCCCATCATCGCAACCACGCACAACTTGGGTATCTCCATCCTCATACGGCGTCCTCCTTACCCCTCACGGCTTCCTTTGTAAAAACCCCCATTTGCGTCGGCGTACCGTTTGTTTCGTCGCCGTCGCCAATCCCCTTAATTTCAACCCGATACCCATACGTATGGCCCACTCCGTTGGCCCAATCGGCAAACTGCTTCCGACTCCACTCAAACCGATGGTCCGAATGGCGCAGGGCGTTTTCCTTCATGCCCTCATAATTGACGTTGTACTCCCTATTGGGAGTGGTTAAAATGACGGTCCGGGGCTTGGAGAATTCAAACACTACGCGTGCGAACGCCTCAAGTCTGGGCTCGTCCAAATGTTCTATGACCTCCACAATGCAAGCACAATCATAGCCCTCCATTCGTTTGTCGCGGTAGGTCAACGAGCCTTGGAACATCTCCAACTTATTCTGTAGGGTTTCATGCAGGCGGTCCAGCTTAAGTTTACTCTTTGCGCGTTCCAATGTGGCAAAGGCAAGGTCGAACGCCGCCACCCGTTGCAACCTCCCTTCCCGAATCAACAAACGGGTCAGGTTCCCTTCGCCGCAACCCATGTCAATCACGCTTTTTGCGCCACTGGCCAACACTTCGTCCATAACGGCACGCAATCGGATTTGGTTGAGCTTGGGCTTCGACTCCTTGTTCTCCACCTCGCCGTGTGCGGGCTCGTCCTCGTCGCCCTCTTCCTGCTCGTCCGCCAGTCGGGCCAACGCCTTGTTGATCAAGCTCCGGCGGCGATTCAAGTACCTATTGGTGATGTACTCCCGCTTGGGATGCTCTTTCAACCATCCCTCGCCGTGCGACAACAACTTCTCTATCTCCTCACGGGCTATGTAATAATGCTTTTGGGTATCGAATACCGGCATCAATACATACAGGTGATTGAGTAAGTCCCTCAGTCGCAGCGTCCCAGAAAGTGTGAGGTTCACATATTTACTCTGGCCCCACTGGGGGAATTGGCCGTCGTTCTGAAACGTCTCAACCTCTACCGTATATCCCAACGGCTCAAAGATTTCTGCTATCATATTTTGATTTGGTGCCGCCAACATATAGACTCTTGCCGTCAACCGTAGTGGGGAATCGGCAAGCTCCTGTCGCTCCTTGGAACGCCCGGACATGGCGGTTCCAAATACTCTGGATATCGCCGTCCCCATAAATGACGAGCAAACATAGGGTCGGTCATTGACGTAGTCGAACAAACCGCCCCCCGTACCACCCGCCTTCCCCCGCGCAAGGTCGATGGGGTCAATGTCCAACAACAGGGCCGCCGTGGTGCTTTCATCCGACGCCTCGGGATAAAATACGTAGGCTTTTCCATAGTTCAACACAAATTCTTGCGGACGCGACGGGTTCTTGTGCAGAAGGTATCCTAGATTTTGCGTGTCTTTCCCTGAATAGTTAATCGTAAGCAGCATGATTTTACCTCATTTTTTCAGCAAGCAATGTAAAAAATCTATTAGCCCATTTTGAACGCGCTTTAACCTTCTCGGCATTCAATCGTTCAAGAATGCGGAATGAATCCCTTCCCTTGTCATATGTACTCGCCTTCGCTTCACTTATTGACTTTTTCAAGATCGAATATACCTTATCCTTAGATATTTGTTCGATATCCACATCCTTCTTTGGAAATTCTTCCTTTTTAAAATTGTGTTTATAGTACTCTTTCACGGCCTTTACATCAGCTAAAAACCATGTTTCCATCATTTGAACCATTAGGTGACAATCTGTATCTGACCCAATGACCTCCCAATTATCACATTGGCGACCCAAGTCATCTTTTCTGCTTCTCAATTGTTCCCATGGCTTCCAATTGTGGATGTCACCCGTTTCAAACTCGGATTCCACTGGGGCTTCACTATCCACCAATAACACCGCAAGTTCAGAGTTCTCAACGGCTATACGATAGTTTTCATACGCATCATTTCGTGTTCCACAGGGAATTACTTTAGGGCGATTTCCCTGAAGTCTTGCATCTGATAAAAAATGCGAAAATCCCCGCCGAGCATCTGACGCGAGTTGCTTATTGTTTTTGCCTCCCCCTTCTACAAACAACTTAACTTGCTCTTTCACCATATTGTTCCCCCCAAATCTCCACGCGACCACAACTCTCCTAAGCTGTATTTTTTGAGCCAAGGTTCTAGCTGCTCTTTGTTTAAACGAGAAAGCTCCGTACCCTCTTCTGTCTTTTCAGCAATCAAAACACATTCTGGATCCTCTGACAATGAATCAACCAATGCGCTTGAATGTGTCGTTACAATTAGCTGACAACGAGCCGACGCTTCCATCAACAATCTGCCAAGCGTCGGTAGGATGTCTGGATGCAAGCCCAATTCGGGTTCTTCTATACAGATAACCGGCGATGGCGTTGGATGAAGCAAAATATTTAGCAAAAAGAGGTATCTCAAAGTGCCATCTGAAAGGCGCGTCACAGGAATCAAGCCCTGCAGGCCATTTTCCCTAAGGTATATCTGAGCCGTCCCCCCCTCCAGATTAATGAAATAATCCGCAACATCAGGATAGAAAACTCTTAACTCATCCAGCAGTGCAGGTTTTCCCCCAAAACGCTCCAGCTTATTGAGCATCAACAGCAAATTCGATCCGTCCTCCTCCATAAACTCGTTCGGGGCATCAATACGAACTGCATTTTGTATAGTGTTATTCCTTCCAAATGTCCAATCCCTGTATATCTTCACTTTCCTTAATTCGTTAGCAAGTGACGTTATCTCAGGATATGAATCTGGATCGCTTCGTTGCGAAAGTATTGAACGCTCAACCATGATTTCCTCATGGGCTAATCTGCGTTCCGTAGAATCCTGTCCGTTTCTTATGTTAAGTACTGGATTCCCGTTATCATAAGCGTAGAAAATGTATGGTTCCTTGTTGGAAAATTTTGGTTTCGTACTCGTTAACTTTTCATCCACTATTGCAAATCTCTGTCCTTCATCAGCAAATGCAATCGAATACCGTAATTCTGGAAATTTCTCTTGTGAAATTTTGGCATGATTTTTTATGATGGCTTCTATTCTTGCTGGCGACTTTATCCCCTTATTATTCTCCCCCTTATGTAGCCAACTAGCCACTCCTCCCCCTTCGCGGATGAGGGTGGTCATATCCAAAGGAGCGTGCCTAAGCAAATCGATAGCCTCTATAAAATTGGTCTTACCGCTACCATTTCTCCCAATAATGACGTTGAGCGGCTTTAATTTGATAGCTGTAGAATTGGCTCCGAAACTAAGAAAATTCTGAAGGTTCACGGATTCAATCATGATTCACACCCCTCGTTATGGTGACGTAAGACAAATGCGAAGACCTTCCCAACTAAGCACTGCGGGGTCGATTTCGCATTTGTAATTGATTAACGGAGAAAGAGGGATTTGAACCCTCGCGCCGCGCAAGCGACCTACACCCTTAGCAGGGGCGCCTCTTCAGCCTCTTGAGTATTTCTCCACACTGAATTGAATGTACCATATTCGTATTCTCTGCTTGCTCCAACTTTCATGGATAAGTGTACCAAATCCCTCTCGCTTTGTCAACCCTAAATTGACAACAAAGCGGGGACGCCGTAAGATAAGTAGGTATGGAAACATTGCACCACTTCGCACAAAATATCAGGAAATATAGATGAATCACCCCTATAATGGGTGAAAGGGAGGATGAAAAATGGACTGGATTTCGGGAGTACAGCGAGCCATCAACTACGTGGAGGCACACATTACGGAACCCATTGATTATGATGAAGTCGCCAAGCAGGCATACTCGTCCAGCTTTCATTTTCAGCGGGTCTTTGGCGTCCTGTGCGGCTTTACCCTGGGGGACTACATTCGAATGCGCCGACTTTCCATGGCGGGAAACGAATTGTCTTCTTCCGGCGTCCGCGTCGTCGACGTCGCACTTAAATACGGCTATGATTCGCCGGAGAGCTTCAGTCGGGCGTTTACCCGCTTCCACGGAGTGCCGCCCTCGCGAGCCAAGCAGGGCGGTGCCAGCCTTAAGTCCTTTTCTCCCCTCTCCGTAAAATTAACCTTGGACGGAGGCAATACGCTGAATTACAGGATTGAGACGAGGGACGCTTTTCCGCTCGTATGCCGCAAGATGCAAGACCCCCATAATGCCGATATGACGACGGAACAGATTCTTACGGGGTTTTGGCGGGAATGCATTGCGGACGGCACGATTGCGACATTGGAAAAGTATATCTACCACCAAGACGTACTGGGGCAATACATCGTCGGGGCTAATTTTGGCAAGGATATGGTCGACTCCGAATTTCCTTACGCCATCGGCGCCTATTACAATGGGGCTCCGATTACCGACGACCGCCTGACGGTGGAGGAAATTCCCGCCCATACCTATGTGGCGTTTTCTTGTGCAGGCCGGATGCCGGACGCCTTTTTCACCCTCTACCAACGAATTTTCAGCGAGTTCTTTCCGACCAGCGAGTACCAGCCCCGTGGCGGTACGGATTTTGAGGCTTACCCTTCCGCAGACGTAACGAACCCCGAATACTCTTGCGAATTCTGGGTCGCCGTAGAGAAGAGGTAATGGGCAAAGGAGGCCATCTTATGAATCAAGCAAAGTTAAGGGAACTAGAGAAGACAATCACCAACGACTATGGCAACACTACGGGAATCGTCATCCAACAAAACGGAAAAGTCCTGTATGAGCAATACTTCAACGGCTATGACGCATCCGACCCCGTCCACGTAGCGTCCGTAACCAAGGGCGTCTTCTCCGCATTGGTTGGCGTCGCCATCGACAAGGGGCATATTCAAAGCGTAGACCAGAAAATCCTGGACTTTTTCCCAACCTACGTGGTGAAACGGGACGAGCAAACCCTTCCACGCCTTACGCTTCGGCACATGCTGACCATGACCGCCCCTTACAAATGTGAAACGGAACCCTACGAGGAGTTTTTTGCCAGCGACGACTGGCTTACCTTCGCCCTTGATTTGCTGGGTGGAGACGATCAAATAGGGGAGTTCCGTTATTCCCCCATCGTGGGGGTGCATGTATTGTCGGGCATACTCGTACAGGCGACGGGGCAGTCCGTGTTTGACTTCGCCACCAAGCATTTATTCTCGCCCTTGGGTATTTGCGTGAAAGACAACGTGGTATTACACAATGAAGAAGAGCATCACGCCTTTTTCCAAGGAAAACAGGCCAGCGGTTGGGTTGCCGACCTGCAAGGCGTCAATCCTGCGGGCTGGGGGCTTACCCTGACCCCCCTGGATATGGCGAAAATAGGCCAGCTGTATCTGAACGGCGGCGTATGGCAAGGCAAGCAGGTCATCCCCGCTTGGTGGCTTGACGAGTGCACCAAGGAACACAGTCGATGGGTCGAGCTTGGCCTGCCTTACGGATACCTTTGGTGGATTCTTGACGGCGAAAAGCCCGTCTACGCCGCTTTGGGAGACGGCGGCAACGTTATTTACGTCAATACGGAGAAAAAACTGGTCATTGCCCTCGCCGCCCTCTTCGTCCCCGACGCCCAAGACAGGATTACTCTAATCAATGAGCATATTGAGCCGCTATTGGACCATGTCGCATCGTAGGCGTACTCAGGAAGTCCTTGCAAGCCTTGCAAACATTTTCGAAAATTTTTAAAAAAGAACTTGACAATCAAAAGGTTGGTGCGTATAATACATACAAAACATGTGTGTATTATATGTTTTAGAAAGGGGATTATTATGAACCACGTCGGGTTATCGTCGAGCTACGTCCATTCTTGTTGTACGCGTCGTTTCTGTTGGAACGGCTCTATGTGTCGTTGCCACCAACCACCCGACGATTCGCCCCGCATACACTACCTGTTTTCCCCCTAATCTACATTCATATTGCATTAGGGCGGGAATTGCGAATCGCTTTGTTACTCTTTATGGAGTGAGCCAACGGTGAATCGCAATTCCCGCCTTTTTCTATTGGGAAGGCTCCTCCATACGAAACCAATCCATTAACGTTTGAAGGGAGCTTTCCATGACGACGAAAAATGACTTGTCAACGGCAAAAATATGTGCTTTCGCACGGGCGTACCATTCTAATTTCAGCAGGAGCAAGGTTTTTGACGACTATCTTGCGTATGACTTCATGGGCAAAGAGGACTATGATGACTTGCACCTGCGCATCGAAACGGACGAACTGTTTCATTTGACCATGGGTAAGAAATCAAGCGCGGGGGATTTTATTCGGCACTTTCTGGCACCCGTCATGCTGTCGCGCATTTGCTTCGCCGAAAGTAAGTTGAAGGCGTTTGCAGCGGCGCACGGCCCTTGCCAATATGTTATATGCGGTGCCGGGTACGACACGTTCTCGTTCCGTAACGGGAATCCCGACATTACGATATTCGAGGTTGACCATCCCGACATGCAGGCCACGAAAAGAAGGCGCATTGAGGATTTGCAGTGGAACGTCCCCAATAACGTAAACTTTGTCCCAGTGGATTTTGAGAAGGATGACTTTATCCAAGAGTTGCTTCGTTCCGGCTTCGACCCGCGCCAAAAAACGTTCTTCAGCATATTGGGCGTCGCCTACTACTTGACGCTTCCCGTCTTTGCCAAAACGATTGCGGACATTTCCACATTGTCCACACAGGGGAGCATGGTGGTCTTCGACTACCCCGATGAGGACGTCCATAGAGATGGATTTACGGGACGCATCCGAAAATTGGCGCATATGACGGAGAGAATGGGTGAAAAAATGCGTGGCGGCTATCGGTTTGAAGATTTAACGGACGCCCTTTTCGCAGAAGGTTTTGCCATGGATGATTACTTGGCGGCAACGGACATTCAAAAACGATTCTTTAGTAAGAACGGAGACGGCCTCCAAGCGCTGCAAAATGTATACCTCATCTCAGCGCAAAAAAGCGTTGACTAAACATTCCTATGTTAAATGGACGATATCGAAGGGAGGAACATCATGAGAAACTATAACCACATGGAATCCGCACTCATCTATGGCGGTATTTACGGGGACGAACAGACGGGTGCGGTCAACACCCCCGTCTACCAAACGTCGACCTATATGCAGGACGGCTTGGGCCAGCACAAGGGTTACGAATATTCGCGTACGGGGAACCCGACGCGGGCGGCACTGGAAGCCTTGATTGCCGAGTTGGAGGGCGGAGTGGCGGGATTTGCCTTTGCCTCCGGCATGGCCGCAATTGCCGCCGTGCTTAGTCTGTTCCAGTCGGGCGACTCCATTATCATATCCAGCAACGTCTATGGCGGAACCTTCCGTATTTTAGACAAGGTGTTCAACCGTTTCGGCCTTCGTTACCGAATCGTGGACACTACGGATTTGGACGTTTTGGAAGCCAGCATCACCGAGGACGTCAAGGCCGTACTCGTAGAGAGTCCCGCCAACCCCCTATTGACCATCACCGACATTAAAGGGGTTTCCGAGCTTGCCAAGCAACGCGGAATTTACTCCATCGTCGACAACACGTTCATGACCCCTTATTTACAACGGCCGATTGAACTTGGTGCGGACGTCGTCATCCACAGCGCCACCAAATACTTGGGGGGCCACAGTGACTTAATCGCCGGATTGGTCGTCGTTAACGACGAACCCCTCGCCGAAGAACTCCATTTCGTACAAAATGCGACAGGTGGCATTCTGCAACCTTTTGACTCGTTTCTCTTAATCCGAAGCATTCGAACGTTGGGCGTCCGCATGGACCGACACGTAGATAACGCCGCCATGATTGTGGACTTCCTGCAATCCCACGAGGGCGTCAAGCGTCTCTACTATCCAGGCTTGCCCCACAGCCAGGGATATGAGGTGAATCGGCGGCAAGCGAAGAACGGCGGAGCCATGGTTTCCTTTGAGTTGACCGAAGAACACGATATCCGGACATTTTTTAAGGCGCTACGCCTTGTCGCCTTGGCGGAAAGCTTGGGCGGCGTGGAATCCCTCGTCTGCCATCCAGCCAGCATGACCCACGCCTCCATTCCGAAAAACATCCGAGAGAAGGTCGGCATCACCGAGGGACTGATACGCCTGTCCATGGGTATTGAAAGCGTTGACGACGTACGGGAGGATATAGGGCAAGCCATCGATATGAGCAGGAGGACGAAAAAATGAGCTATTACCATTCCATACATGAGTTGATTGGAAACACGCCTTTGGTCAAGCTACAATTTACAAGCGTTCCGACCAACGTACAGGTCTTCGCCAAATTGGAGCTATACAACCCCTCCGGCAGCGTCAAGGACAGAATTGGCCAATACATGTTGGACGCCGCAGAGCGGGAAGGGCGTTTGAAACCAGGTGGCACCATTATTGAGGCGACTGCCGGAAATACGGGCCTCGGCGTCGCCCTTGCCGCATTGGGGCGGGGATACCGCATTATTTTTGTGGTTCCCACCAAATTCTCGATTGAAAAGCAAACCCTTCTACGCGCCTTGGGTGCGGAGGTTGTCAACACCCCTTTGGAAGACGGCATGCAGGGAGCCTCTATGAAGGCGGAGGAATTGCGGCGTAAGATTCCCGGCGCCGTCACGTTGGACCAATTCAAGAATAAGGCCAACCCTCTGGCACATTACGAGCAAACGGGCCCTGAGATTTACCGGGATATGGACGGCGCCATTGACTACGTGGTTGCCGGTGCCGGGAGCGGCGGTACCTTTTCCGGGACGCTGGCATATTTGAAGGAACGAAATCCCGCCATTCAGGGCGTGTTGGCCGACCCGGTCGGGTCCACCATTGGCGGCGGCGACCACTCCGACTATGCGATAGAGGGCATTGGCAACGACTTCATTCCCGATACGATGGACATGTCTCTGGTTGACCATGTGATAAAGGTGACGGACCAAGAAGCGGTTGACATGGCCCGCCTCCTGGCGAGGAAGGAGGGGATTTTTGCCGGCTCGTCCTCCGGTGCCGCAATGGCGGCAGTGGCGAAGTTGGCCGCCACCATCGAAAGGGGAAACGTCGTCACCCTTTTCCCCGACAGGGGCGACCGCTATTTCAGTAAGGGGTTGTACGATTCAAATCATAAAATGGGTTGACGCCCCCAATCCTTATGTGTTATCCTACTGGCAACGGCAAAACTCATGGGGGAGTAGTTAGCGCGAACGATTCCGCGGGGCAAGTCAACATCCTGACCGAAACGGTCTGGCTTGTCTTAAAAAACGAGACTCATGTATGGCTTACACGGTTATACATGGAGACTCTCTAAATGAAGACTCAGGCGTAACCGAACGGGGTTATTTCCTGAGTTGTTTTGTCGAATATGAAAAAGGACGGTTGAATAAATGGACGCACTACTTCAAGGCTTTACACAGTTAACGTGGCAATCTTTCGTAATGTACGGGATTGGCGGCATACTCATCTATCTTGCGGTTTCAAGGGATTATGAACCAATGCTCTTGTTACCCATTGGGTTCGGGGCCATCCTCGTGAACCTCCCCCTCTCAAGCGTGTGGGAATACGAAGGGGTGGCGGGGGTACTTCAGATTTTTTACAACGTCGGCATCGTAACGGAGGTGTTCCCCGTACTGATTTTTGTGGCCGTAGGCGCAATGATTGACTTTTCTCCCCTGCTTCGACGGCCCAAAATGTTGTTCCTCGGGGCGGCGGCGCAATTCGGCATCTTTTCGACCGTTATAGCGGTCGTCTTAATTGGTGAAGCGTTCCCCTCCCTCGGCATTGACTTAAAGAGTGCGGCCGCCATCGGCATCATTGGGGCGGCGGACGGTCCGACGTCCATCTTCGTCGCCACCAAGTTTGCACAGCAGTTTATAGGGCCAATCTCCGTGGCGGCATACTCCTACATGGCGCTCGTACCCATCATCCAACCACCCGTCATCAAGCTGCTGACGACGAAGAGCGAACGAACGATGCGGATGGACAACTCGGAGAAGAAGATTCCCAAATCGGCGTTGATCCTATTTCCCATCGTCGTAACGATTGTTGCGGGCGTCCTCGCCCCCATTTGCGTGCCATTGGTCGGACTGCTCATGTTTGGCAACTTGATTCGCGAATGCGGCGTGCTGGAGCGGTTGTCGCTAGCCGCACAAAACGAGTTGGCCAACCTCGTGACCCTGCTGTTGGGCATAACGATTGGCGGCACCATGCATTATGAGAAATTCTTGCAACCCATGACGTTGCTGATTCTCGTCCTTGGCTTTGTCGCCTTTGTCTTTGACACGGCGGGCGGGGTGCTGTTCGTGAAATTCTTGAACTTATTTAGTAAAGAGAAGATTAATCCGATGGTTGGTGCGGCGGGTATATCGGCGTTCCCCATGTCGGCGCGCGTGGTACAGAAGCTTGCCGCCAAGGAAGACCCCCAGAACTTCATCTTGATGCCCGCAGTCTCCGCCAACGTGGCCGGACAGGTCGCCTCGGCCATCGCGGGTGGCATGGTTCTCGCCTTGGTTCCCTGGTTGCTTGGTTGACCGCTACGAGGGACGTATCCCTATGCGCAACGGTTGTTTTTGCATTTACTCATTCCGATAGGAGGATATCACTATGTTGTCTCAAGCATTACAATTGATGTTGTACGGGTTGGTCGGAGTCTTCTCCGCCCTCGCCATCCTGTTTGTCGCAATTAAGATAATGGTGGCCGCGTTTTCATCCCGAGAGTGACGCCTTTATATGACGCCACGGACTGCTCCGCATTTTTTGACCTTGGTGTCATTTCACATAATTATGTGATTTTTCGCCTCAAAATACTTGTAATTGTGTGATTTTTAGGGCATAAATCACCTATAAAAGTGTGAATGTTGCTTTGGCAACCAATCCAGTAGATAAAAATGGGACACTTGTTGAGTTGGTAAGGCTCAATAAGTGTCTTTTTAATTCCCCAAAGAAATCTGTTTTGGTAAGTTGAAACATCGTGAACACAATATATGAACAATCACAAAACTTCCCCTACGTTTCATACAGACTATTTCCCCTACAGTCCACGGCCACGATTACGGGAAAGTCCTCCACCCGCAATTTACGAACCGCCTCCGTGCCCAAGTCCCCGTATGCGACGACCTCCGACTGCTTGATGCATCTTGACAGTAGGGCGCCCGCGCCTCCGACGGCGGCAAAATACACCGCCTTGTGCCTCTTCATGGCGTCCACGACGGCCTTGCTCCTCTTACCTTTTCCAATCATGCCGTTCATCCCCTGCTCAATCAGCAACGGGGTATAGGCGTCCATTCGCCCGCTCGTGGTGGGTCCCGCCGAACCAATGACTTGACCCTCCCTCGCCGGGGTAGGTCCCAAATAATAAACAACCGCATCCCGCAACGGAAACGGAACCCCTTCTCCCTTGGTTACCGCGTCGTGCAACCTTTTGTGGGCGGCGTCCCTCGCCGTATACAGAGTCCCCGTCAAATACACGCAGTCTCCGGCGCTAAGACCTTCAACGTCGTCCTTGCTGATTGGCAACGTAATCTTCTTATCCACTTACTACCTCACAAATTCCTCGTCACATGTCGGTTCACATGGCATCCAATGTTGATGGCCACGGGCAACCCCGCAATGTGCGTGGGATACGTCTCAATGTTGACCCCCAGCGCCGTTACCGTTCCACCAAATCCACCAGGCCCAATGTCAAGGGCGTTCACCGCTTGGTACAACTCCCTTTCCAACGCCGCAATGTGTGCAAGCGGGGATGGTCGGTCGAGTTCCCTGATCAACGCCTTCTTAGCCAACCATGTACACTTCTCGAAGTTGCCGCCGATTCCCACCCCTATGACCATGGGCGGACACGCATTGGACCCCGCCAACTTGACCGTCTCCAGCACGGCGGCCTTCACTCCCTCCACTCCATCGGAAGGCTTCAGCATGTACGTCCGACTCATATTCTCCGAGCCAAACCCCTTGGGTGCCACCGTAATGGTAAACGTCCCCCCCAAGACGATTTCATAATGGATGACGCCCGGCGCGTTGTCCTTCGTATTCTCACGAATCAACGGGTCCCCCACCATCGACATCCTCAAAAATCCTTCTTCATACCCTTGGCGAATACCTTCGTTGATGGCTTCATTCAGGCTCATCCCTTGAATGCGGACGTCTTGTCCCATCGTAACGAAGACCGTCGCCATTCCCGTGTCTTGGCATATGGGAATATTGTCCTCTTCCGCAATGTGAAGGTTCTCTTTGAGCTGACCCAGTATCTTCCGCCCTATTTCTGACGTTTCCGTCTCCACGGCCTCCATCAGCCGATTCTTAACGTCGTCGGACAATCCAACGTTGGCCTCAATGCACATCTCCTTGACATTTCTTATGACGTCGTCCGTCGATACAATCCTCATGCCCTCATCATTCCCCGTCTTCTTCATCCGACTCCGCGGACTCGTTCGATTCAACGGACTCATCCGGCTCGTTCAACTCCCTGTCGGCCAGTTCTTGAATTTGCTTCTTGCCCGCTTCCGATATGTCGGCCTTTGTCTCCTGCATTGCCACTTCGCCCTTGCCTTCATCGCCGGACGGCTCTGACTGACTTCCGTCTCCTTCCGTTATGGCTCCGCCGCCTTCCTCTTCCGACTCCTCGTAGCCAATCTCTCCCTCCTTCGGCTCCCGCACCTTGGCGATGCTTGCAACGGTGATTTCCTTGTTGTTGTCTAGATTCATCAACTTGACGCCCGACGTGATTCGGCCCAATTTTGAGATGCCGCTAACCATGAGGCGTATGATGATGCCCTCCGTCGTAATCAACATAATCTCGTTCTCGTCATCGACCGCCTTCATACCGACGACGTTCCCCGTCTTCTCCGTAATCTTATAGCATTTGACGCCCTTGCCGCCCCTTCTCTGCACGTTGAACTCGCCCACGTCCGTCCTCTTGCCGAGTCCGTATTCCGAAACGATGAGCATCTGCTCCCCTTGGGTGTTGAGCTGCATGGCCACCACCTCGTCGTCATAACTTAGGTTCATGCCAATGACGCCCATCGACGTCCTTCCCGTGGAGCGGACGTCCTTCTCATGGAAACGTATGCATTGTCCGTGTTTCGTGACTAGGATGATGTCTTGGTCGTTGTCCGTGAACTTCACTTCGATTAAGTCGTCGTCTTCCCTTAAATTAATGGCTTGCAGCCCCGTTTTCCGTATATTTTCATAGTCCTTGATGGCGGTCTTCTTGACGATGCCGTTCTTCGTCGCCATGAACAAGTAACGGTTCTCCTCGTACTCCCTTATGGGGATTAGGGCCGTAATTTTCTCGTCGGGCAACAGTTGGAGGATGTTGACGATGGCCGTACCCCTCGCCGTTCGACTGGATTCCGGAATCTCGTAACCCTTAAGACGGTACACGCGCCCCTTGTTGGTGAAGAACATGATATAGTGGTGGGTCGTCGTCATAAAGAGGTCCTCGATATAGTCCTCCTCTATCGTCTGCATTCCCTTAATGCCCTTGCCGCCCCTGTGCTGACTCTTGAAGTTGTCCACCGTCATCCTCTTGATGTAGCCAAGGCTGGTCATGGTAATTACCGTATTCTCCCTTGGAATCAAGTCCTCCATCGTAATGTCGAACTCGTCAAACCCAATGGTCGTCCTGCGCTCGTCGCCAAACCGGTTGCGAATCTCGATAATCTCCTCCTTGATTACCAGCAAGAGCTTCATGCGATCCGCCAAAATGGCCTTAAACTCCTCTATCTTAACCATCAATTCGGCGTGTTCCGTCTCTAGGTTCTCCCTCTCCAATCCCGTCAAGCGACGCAACCTCATGTCAATGATGGCCTGTGACTGTACCTCTGAGAGGTCGAACCGCTCAATCAAGCCTTCCTTCGCAATCTGGCTCGTTCGAGAGCCGCGGATGATGCGGATGACCTCGTCAATGTTGTCCAGCGCAATCAACAATCCCTTTAAAATGTGGGCGCGTTCCTCCGCCTTGTTGAGGTCGTAGCGAATCCGCCTTGTGACGACCTCCTCTTGGTGCTTCAGGTACAGCTCCAACATTTGCAGGATGTTGAGCACCTTCGGCTCGTTGTTCACCAACGCGAGCATGATGACCCCGAACGTTTCCTGTAATTGGGTGTGTTTATACAATTGGTTCAACACCACGTTGGGATTGGCGTCCTTGCGCAACTCGATACAAACCCTCATACCGGAGCGGTCGGACTCGTCCCTTAATTCCGTGATGCCGTCCACCTTCTTGTCCCTATGCAACTCCGCTATCTTCTCCATCAACCGCGCCTTGTTCACCATAAATGGCAACTCGGTAACGACGATGCGGTTCTTGCCGTTCGCCATCGGCTCAATGTCGGTAACGGCGCGCACCAGTATCTTCCCCTTGCCGGTGCGGTACGCCAGGTCGATGCCCCTCGTTCCCAGAATCGTGGCGCCCGTCGGAAAGTCCGGGCCCTTGATGACGCCCAGCAATTCCTCGATGTCCGTCTTGCGGCCTTCCTCCCTCTCGTTGTCAATAATCTTGACTACCGCGTCTATAACCTCCCGCAGATTGTGGGGGGGGATGTTGGTCGCCATCCCGACGGCGATGCCCGACGTCCCATTGACCAACAAGTTCGGATATCTGGCCGGCAAAACCGTCGGTTCCTTTTCCGTCTCGTCAAAGTTGGGCACGAAGTCAACCGTGTCTTTATTGATATTGGACAACATCTCCATGGATATCTTGCTCAAACGCGCTTCCGTATAACGCATGGCCGCCGCCGCGTCCCCGTCCACGGAACCAAAGTTGCCGTGGCCGTCCACCAACGGGTACCTCGTGGACCACTCCTGCGCCAAGTTGACCAACGCCCCATAGATGGAGCTGTCTCCGTGGGGATGGTACTTACCCATCGTATCACCGACGATACGGGCGCATTTACGGTGCGGCTTGTCCGGCCCGTTGTTCAGCTCAATCATCGCATGGAGAATCCTCCTCTGCACGGGCTTGAGCCCGTCCCTCACGTCGGGCAGCGCACGAGCGGCGATAACGGACATGGCGTACTCGATGTAGGAGTTCTCCATCGTTTTCTTGAGGTCGACCTCCTGTATTTTGTCAAAGACGTTGTCTTCCATTCTTACTCTCCCTTCACTCCAAAATGTCTTGGCTCGTTAACGCGCCAATGCGTCAGATGTCCAAATTCTTCACGTATTTTGCATTCTCCTCGATAAATTCGCGTCGAGGCTCCACTTTATCCCCCATCAGCGTGGTAAACGTCAAATCAATCTCCGACGACTCCTCTTCATCCATCGTCACCCGAAGCAACACCCTTTTCTCCGGGTCCATCGTCGTATCCCACAATTGGTCCGCATCCATCTCCCCCAATCCCTTGTATCGCTGAATGCTGTTGTTGCCGTCCCTTCCTATCTCCGTCAATATCCCGTTCAGCTCGTCGTCGTTGAACGCATACCACACCTTCTTGTTCCTCTCCACCTTGTACAGGGGCGGTTGTGCCAAGTACACCTTCTCCTGCTTGATGAGTTCCGGCATGAAGCGGTACAGGAACGTGAGGAGCAACGTACTGATGTGCGCGCCGTCCACGTCGGCGTCCGTCATAATGATAATCTTGTGGTAACGTAATTTCCCAATGTCGAAATCTTCCGATATACCCGTTCCAAACGCCGTAATCATGGCCTTAATCTCTTTGTTGACCAGTATCTTGTCCAACCTTGACTTCTCCACGTTCAATATCTTGCCGCGTAGAGGCAAGATGGCTTGCGTAGCCCGCGACCTCGCCGTCTTGGCGCTGCCGCCGGCGGAGTCCCCTTCCACGATGTATATTTCGCATTTTGCGGGGTCTTTCTCACTGCAATCCGCCAATTTGCCGGGCAGGCTCATGCCGTCCAGCGCCGTCTTCCTCCTCGTCAAATCCCTCGCCTTGCGGGCGGCGTCCCTAGCCCGTTGGGCCAAAATGGCCTTGTCGCAAATGGCCCTTGCCACGTTGGGGTTCTGCTCCAAGAAATACGTCAACTGCTCGCTCAGTATACTGTCAACCGCACCCCTCGCTTCGCTGTTGCCCAATTTCTGCTTCGTCTGCCCCTCGAATTGGGGGTCCATAATCTTAATGCTGATGATGGCCGTAAGCCCCTCCCTGATGTCCTCCCCGCTCAGGTTGGGTTCGCCGTCCTTCAACATCTTCATCGTTCTGGCGTAATCGTTGAACGTCTTGGTCAACGCGTTCTTGAATCCCGTAAAATGCGTCCCCCCTTCGGGAGTGGGGATGTTGTTGACGAAACTGTAACAACTCTCCATGAATGAGGAATTGTGTTGTAACGCCACTTCCACGTACACGTCTTCCTTCTTCCCCTCACAGTAAATGATGTTCTCATATATGGGGTCCTTGTGACGATTGAGGTATTGCACGTACTCGTTGATGCCGCCCTCGTAATGGAATTCCCGTACCTTGGACTCCTCCTCCCTGTCGTCGCGCAACAGGATGTGTATCCCCTTCGTCAAGAAGGCCATCTCCCGCAAACGGTTCCTCAACACGTCAAAATCATAGATTGTCTCTTCGAATATCTCCGAATCCGGCAAGAACACGACTTCCGTACCCGTCTTGTCCGTCACTCCAACCTCTTTGAGCGGATACATGACCTTGCCCCTCTCATAGCGCTGCTTGTACATCTTCCCGTCGGAGTGGATCGTAACCTCCAACCATTCCGATAGGGCGTTCACAACCGAAGCCCCCACCCCGTGGAGCCCGCCGGACATTTTGTATCCCCCGCCGCCAAACTTGCCGCCTGCATGAAGGACCGTGAACACTACCTCTACCGCCGGTATGCCGGCCTTTTGGTTGATGCCCACCGGTATGCCCCTTCCATTGTCCGTTACCGTAACGGAATTGTCACCATGGATGATTACGTTTACGTCGTCACAATGCCCCGCCAACGCCTCGTCAATCGCATTGTCCACGATTTCATAGACTAAATGGTGCAGTCCTCTAGAGGAGGTGCTGCCAATATACATGCCCGGGCGTTTTCTAACCGCCTCCAAGCCTTCCAATATTTGAATCTGATCCGCACCATATTCCTGTTCTACACTTTCGATTTGATTGTTCTCCATGATTCCTCCATTTTTTCTGCCACGTTACGGGCATATTCTATATATGACAAACCCGTCCGTCCACGACCTGGTACACCTTCTTCGCCGTACGGTTGCGACGGACGAACTCTTCCAAACCCGTACAAGTCAATATCGTTTGAATGTCCTCTATCTCATTCAGTAAGTACGTCTGCCTGCTTCCATCCAATTCCGACAACACGTCGTCCAACAATAGGATGGGGTCGTCCCCCGTGTGCCTCCTGATGATTTCAATCTCCGACAATTTAAGTGACAACGCCGCCGTCCTCTGTTGGCCTTGCGAACCAAACTTCCTCCCGTCCTTCCCGTCGATAAGGAAGGCTACGTCGTCCCGATGCGGTCCCACGTTGGTCGTCTTCGTCTGTAAATCCCTCGTTCGGGACTTTTCCAACCTCTCCATGAAATCCCCTTCCACTACGTGGGGTTCGTATTGCAGAAACAATTCCTCCTTACTTCCCGTCAATTGCCTGTGAATGGAGGGGACGACGTCGTTCACCTCCCGCAGAAAATCCCTTCTACCCATCAAAACCTGCGTTCCATACTCCACCAACTTTTCATCCCAGACCGTGAGGGTCTCCATCCAATCCGGCTTCCCCTCTATTTGCCTCAACACTTGGTTGCGTTGCTCCAACGTCTTCTTATATCGAATCAAGTTGTGTAAATACAACTTGTTTATCTGGCATAGTTCCGAATCAATGAACCTCCTCCTCTCCGAAGGCCCGTTCTTGATGATGGCCAAATCTTCCGGTGAAAAGAATACGACGTTCGACAACCCAATCAATTCCGTCGATTTACGAATCGGTACGCCGTCAATGGCCATCCCCTTCGCCTTGCTGTTCTTTAAGTGGAGGTCTATTTTGTATACGTGTTCCCTTTTTTCTAAAATCATCCTGATGTGGGACTCATCCTTGCCCAATTGTATGACTTCCTTGTCCTTGCTCCCTTTATGCGATTTCGTAGAACTACAAATATAGATGGCCTCTAGTATGTTCGTCTTCCCCTGCGCATTGTCCCCATATAGAATGTTGGTCTTCTCGTCAAATTCCAACACTAAGGAATCATAATTCCTGAAATTAAGCAACTCCAACGTCCGAATGACCATGTGACCGTCTCCCGCCTACTGTTTACTTCCCCTTGACGGTCGCCTTTCCTCCGTCGTATTCCACCACGTCGCCGGAATGTAGTTTCTTGCCCCTTTGGGTTGACACTTCCCCATTCACTCGAACCAAACCGTCTCCAATCACCACTTTGGCTTCCACTCCTGAAGAAACCATTCCCGCCAGCTTCATAAACTGTCCCAACTTGATGTATTCGTCCCTAATTGCCACATCTTCCAAACTTTTACCGCCTTTCCCTTTCCCACTTCCCTACACTTGGCTTGAATTAATGGGCAGGATGAGGTAGGTGTAGGTTTCGTCCGCATCCTTAATCACACAGGGGGATTTCTGGTTAATCATGTATATGGACACCTCCTCGTCCTCAATAACCCTCAACGACTCAATAAAGAATCGAGGGTTGAAGGCTATGGTAATGTCCTCCCCTTCCTTTTCCACGTCCAATTCCTCATCCATCGAGCCAATCTTCGTATTCATCTTGATCTGTAACTTGTCATCCACGGTTTGAATGACGAGTGGCCTCCTCTCCATCTCCCTCAACAACAAGCTGGCCCTCTCCATACAATTCAACAATTCCAACCGGTTAACCAACAATTTAGTCTCGTAATAACTCGTCAACATCTTCTCAAAGGCGTAGTATTCCCCGTCAATCAAGCGGGACAGCACCAATGTCTTCCCAAACTCAAACAGAACGTATTTGTCGGTGAAATACATGACTACCTCGTCTTCCACGTTGCCGCTCAATATCTTCCCAATCTCCAC
>QMCE01000114.1_pt1 | contig 33573 bp, 29 predicted proteins | sample 1821851 | NCBI WGS metagenome assembly QMCE01 (sample SAMN09453174, study PRJNA476694) | Termite gut metagenome, whole genome shotgun sequencing project. | isolation source: worker | host: Odontotermes sp. | place: South Africa:Pretoria | collected 2016-01-28 | reverse complement strand
TACCAAACAAACCATATTATACAGCAGATTGAGCCGTGAGGATGAACGCGCCAATGAATCGCTGTCAATCGAAAACCAAAAGGCGTTTCTGGAAGAATACGCTAACAGACGAAACAACAAGGACAACGGCCAATACGACCAATCCATAAAGCGACGCCTTGCTGCCGCCAGGATTCTTTCCCAGGTTCACTATCGACATGATGACCGCAGCCAGAACGCCGACCAGCAATAGTGCGTATGCCCACCAAAGCAGGATATCCAGACCGTTGAACTCGGCAAAGTTGCCCGAGACCTCGCCGAAGCTGCCGTCGCTACCCCTCATGATGAAGAGCAGAGCTATGGCAACCACAGACACAGCCAGGATGACATACATTACTAATTTAGATATCTTAGAAATATTCTTCATCAGAGTGTGATTATTTCTTGTTGTAAGCCGTAAGCATATCGATCAGCGTGATTGAGCTGTCTTCCATCTTGATCACCAGGCCGTCGATCTTCGAGACGATATAATTATAGAAGAACTGCAGAATGATAGCCACGATAAGACCTGCCAGTGTGGTCAACAGGGCCACCTTGATACCTGCCGCAACGAGCGTGGGGCTGATATCGCCGGCTGCTTCGATGTTATCGAACGCCTCGACCATACCGACAACCGTACCCATGAAACCAAGCATAGGCGCAACGGCGATAAAGAGGCTGATCCATGTAAGACCGCTCTCCATCTGGCCCATCTGCACCGAGCCGTACGACACTACCGACTTCTCGACTACGTCCAGACCCTCATCGTAGCGCATCAGGCCCTGATAGAAGATACTTGCAACAGGACCACGCGTATTGCGGCAAACCTCCTTGGCCTTCTCAATACCGCCGGTCTTAAGAGCGTCCTCTACTTCGTTGATCAACTTCTTGGTGTTGGTAGTTGCAAGGTTGAGGTAAATAACCCTCTCGATAGCGACTGCCAGACCAATGATCAAACACAGCAACACCGGCGTCATCCAGCCCACCGAACCTTCGATAAACTTCTGCTTCAGCTGCTGGTGGAAAGGCTGGTTGGTCGTAGCCGTTTCCTCGGGGTTGAGCACCGGCTCTTCGGGAGTCTCGGGCGTAGTAACAACCTCTTCTACGACAGTAGTCTCCTCTACGGCAGTAGCATCGGGCTCCTGAGCAAAACAATCAACAGCGCCAAAGCCGATGAAGCCAGCAACTGCAAGAGTCAAAAAAAGTTTTTTCATGTTGGTTTTAGTTTGTTATTAGTTTTAGTTTGTCAAATACTTATGGTATTAACTCGAGTACTCTCCTTGCATTAAGAAATTATTGTGTCCATACCGAAATGGGTTGCCCTATATTGCATCATTCCTCTCCGCCGGCACAAAGATAATGTTCGCTCCGTGCAAACCCTGTCCGGAAGACACGCTTCGCACGAGTTGCAGATCGCTGCGATCGGTGCAATTCACAACCATCGTAGTCGCTTCTTCTTTGGAAGAAAAAATCTTTCGCCCCACACAGCTCGACAACAAATCATTAATAGTGCGCGAAGCCAAGCAGTTCAACACGTTGTTTACAACTGCACCTACCGAAACACATTGCTCTACGGCAACGCAGTTCGCCCGACCGGAATCTTATATCCCGCCACTTGCGGAGAAAGCGGGATTCGAACCCACGATGCCCTTTTGAGGCATACGCACTTTCCAGGCGCGCACCTTCAGCCACTCGGTCATTTCTCCAAAATTACAAAAAACTTATAATAACTTCGCCGAAATATACGAAAAAAATCGAACAAAAAACAAATCTACACCGTAATTTCGCCTCGCAACGACTGTTTTAACATTTCCTTAATCCGCTCACGATCCATCCTCAGACCCGCCAACCACATCAATTTCGTCACCGCAGCCTCGGTAGTGATATCCTTGCCGCTCACCACGCCCATCTCCTCGAGTCCGCGCCCCGCCTCGTAAATATCCATCGCCACACTGCCACTCGCACATTGCGTGACATTCAGCACCACCACTCCGCGATCCACCGTCTCGCGCAGCGCCTTGCCAAACCACGCCGCTGTGGGAGCATTCCCCGACCCATAGGTCTCGAGCACCACCGAATGCATGCCCTCGACCCCGAGCATCGCCCTGAGCGACGACTCTTCCAACCCCGGGAACAGTTTGACGATCAGCACTCCCGGCACGAAATTAGGCTCGACACGCAATCCTCTCCCGTCCGCCTCGGCGATATACGGCCTGTTGAAGTGCACGCCCACACCCACATCTGCCAATGCCGGATAATTCTCCGACCTGAAAGCTCCGAACTCCTCGGCGCTGAACTTCGACGTCCTGTTGCCACGAAAGAGTTTATTTTGGAAATATAGCCCCACCTCGGGGGTCTGGGCCGCGGCGGCGAGCTCTATGGCCGTGATAAGGTTTTCGCGCCCGTCAGTACGCAACACCCCTATCGGCAACTGGCTCCCCGTGAAGACCACAGGCTTGGCAAGTCCGTCGAGCGCGTAGCTCAACGCCGAGGCCGAGAACGACATCGTGTCGGTTCCGTGCAGCACCACAAAGCCGTCGTAGTCGTCATACCGCGTGCGTATGGTTTCGGCGATTCGCGTCCACAACTGTGGGGTCACATCCGACGAGTCGATAGCCTCGAACGAACACACATCCACGCCCAGTTCCAGCGAGTGCAACTGCGGGAACTCGTCGTAGATCGACCCGAAATCGAACGGCATCAGAGATCCCGTACGCGGATCGGTCTTCATGCCGATCGTCCCGCCTGTATATATTAGAAGTACTTTTGCCATTCTTGTCAAATATCGAATCGAGAATTTGGGGGTCGATGTTATTATGCCGCTCTTTGTGTCACAACTTAAATGCGCGACCGGTCTGTAATTTCCGCCTGCCGATAAATTGTCGTTTCCATAGCTACTATGGGTTTCGGCTTTAAAAAACAGTGTCGAAGCGCACTTTTATATTCACCGCAGCGTTCGTCGAATCGAGGACCGGGAGACCCTCCCCGCTCTTATCGTTACTGGCACGCCTTATCGCTTTAATTGCAGAACATGATCGCCCGACAGCCGAGCCCCGCCCTATCCGCATCAATACGCCCTCGCGAACAGTACTCTGCGGTGCGACGGCTTGCCCGAGAAGACGCACTTGCCCTCCTCGTCGGGAGAGTCTAGAGGTATACAGCGGATCGTGGCCTTCGTGGCCTCTTTGATCGCCTCTTCGGTCTCGGGTGTGCCATCCCAGTGGGCCGACAGGAAACCGCCCTTCTCGTCGAGCACACGCACGAACTCCTCCCATGTATCGACACGCGTGGTCATCTCATCGCGGAAATGGCGCGCTTTTTCAAATATATTGTCCTGTATCTCGTCCATCAATCCCGCCACACGGTCGGCAATGCCCTCTACGGGCACGGTCTCTTTTGTCAGCGTGTCGCGGCGCGCGAGCTCTATCGTTCCCCCCGCAATGTCGCGAGCTCCCATCGCCAGTCGCACCGGAACACCCTTCAGCTCATACTCGGCAAACTTGAAGCCCGAACGCACGTTGTCTCTGTCGTCGATCTTCACACTGACCCCGCGCGTGCGCAACTCTGCCGCTATTTTCTCAAGCCTCGCAACGACCTCGCGCAGTTCATCCTCTCCCTTGTATATTGGCACCATAACCACCTGCACGGGCGCCAACTTGGGCGGCAGGACCAGCCCGTTATCGTCGGAATGAGCCATGATGAGCGCACCTATCAGCCTGGTCGACACGCCCCACGACGTTGCCCACACATACTCCAGTTTACCCTCCCTGTTGGCGAATTGCACATCGAACGCACGCGCGAAATTCTGCCCCAGGAAGTGCGACGTTCCGGCCTGCAGCGCCTTGCCATCCTGCATCAGCGCCTCTATGCACAGCGTGTCTTCGGCTCCGGCAAATCGCTCGTTGGCACTCTTATGCCCCACGACCACCGGCACCGACAGCCACTTCTCGGCAAAATCCCGGTATACGTTCACCATCTTCATCGTCTCGTCTATGGCCTCTTCGCGCGTTTCGTGCGCCGTGTGGCCCTCCTGCCACAGGAATTCGGCCGTGCGCAGGAAGAGTCGCGTGCGCATCTCCCATCTAACCACATTTGCCCACTGGTTCACAAGTATAGGCAGGTCGCGGTACGACTGGATCCAGCCTTTATAGGTATTCCAGATGATCGTCTCGCTCGTGGGTCTCACTATGAGCTCCTCCTCGAGTTTCGCATCGGGATCGACCACCACGCCGCCACCCTTGGGGTCGTTCATGAGCCTGTAATGCGTAACCACGGCGCACTCCTTGGCGAACCCTTCGACATGGCTCGCCTCACGGCTGAAGAACGACTTGGGGATGAACAGCGGGAAGTAGGCATTCTGGTGGCCCGTAGCCTTAAACATATCGTCAAGCGCACGCTGCATCTTCTCCCATATAGCGTATCCATACGGCTTGATCACCATACAGCCCCTCACGGCCGAGTACTCGGCCAGCCCGGCCTTGACGACCAGGTCGTTATACCACTGCGAGTAATTATCCTCCTTGCTTGTAAGTTCCTTTAATTCTTTTGCCATCTCCGGTATTTACATTTTTATGACGCCTTTCTCCTCAAGAAAAAGGCGACGAAAAAGTAAAGTGTACATAATCAGGCTACAAATTTAGGAAAATTTCGTACATTTGTATATGCACGGCGTACATTTTGCGGTGTTCATTCGTTATATAGTTAAAAGGACACGATTATGAAAAAGCTGATTTTTGCGGCCCTTGGGGCCATAGTACTTGCTGGATGCGGCACAGCGTCGCGCTCCTACAGTTCGGTGAGCACGTACGGCGACGACCTGTACGGCTCCCACGACCGTCTCGCCATAGCGCAACGCGAGCGCGAGGAGGCCGAGATCCGTCGCCTTCAGGCCGAGACACAACGACTCAACGCCGAGGCCTACAACCTCCAATACGAAGATGTCTATTATGAAGACGAGCCGGTATTAATAGAGACCTACGACGGCGTCTACGCCCAGCGTCTGCATCGGTTCGACGCGCCTGTTTATGTCCTGCCGCCGACGTATTATGCATATACGTGGAGCGACGTCTATTTCGATTTCGGGCTCGGGTTCAGTCTCGGATTCGGGTTGCGTAGTCCGTTCTACAGCCCGTGGTACGATCCATGGTACGATCCGTGGTATTACGGCAATCGCTGGGGATGGAGTTGGCACCACCACTACGATCCATGGTACTACGACAGGCCCTACTGGGGAGGCTGGGGGCACGACCACCACTATTACAGCTACGACTCGAGGTATCACCGCGGGCCCACGATTCATAGCAGTTCGCGTCCCGGAAGGCCGAGCATAGGGTCGTCGAGAGGCAGGGTACTCGGATCTTCGAGAGGTGCTACGATAAACTCGTCGCGCGGAACCACGATCAATTCATCGCGCGGCACGACCATAAACTCGTCGAGAGGCACAACTATCAATTCATCACGGGGCACCACTGTAAATTCATCGAGGGGTACCACGGTCAACTCGTCACGTGGAACGACGGTCAATTCATCGCGCGGAAGTGTAGTCAACTCGTCACGCGGAACCAGCACATCGACCTCGACCTCCTCGCGGGGCACCACGGTAAACTCATCGCGCAGCGGATCGTCGAGCACCTCGACAAGAGGCAGTGCCGTCAATTCGTCACAAAGCGGGAGTTCGTCCTCTTCGTCGAGAGGCAGCGGCGTGAGCAGTAGTAGCTCGCGGGGCAGCAGTTCGTCTTCGTCGAGAAGCAGCGGCGTGAGCAGCAGTTCGCGCAGTAGTAGTAGCAGTAGCTCGTCGTCGCGCGGTAGCTCAGGCAGCAGCTCATCACGCGGCAGCTCGGGCGGATCGTCGCGCAGTGGCGGGTCATCACGTTCACGATAAGGCAATGTCATATTCTTTAAAACAACGTAAAGTCACATCTTGTACTTTGTAAAAGGCTGTATAGAGCTGATAAAGTATTGAATGTAAATCAGTCAGGAAAGGCAGTACTTGTACCTGCTGCCGCAAAGCAAGGCATTACTTAAAGAATAATATTCTTACCATGAAAAAAGTAATTATCATAGCGGCACTTCTGCTCGGTGGCTTTGGTGCGAATGCCCAATCGAACTATCAGCGCGACTATCTGGGCTACCTGCCTTACTTCTCGTCGTTCTGGGGCGACAGGATGCACGAGCTGTCGATGCAGTCGGCCAACCTTGGCACGGCACGCAGCATGGCGATGGGAGGAGCGTTCACTTCGCTGGGCGCCGACCTCAGTTCGATGCACATCAACCCGGCGGGCCTGGGTATGTACCGCAGCTCTGAGTTGGGTATAACAATGGGGCCTACCATAAGCGACATGACCAGTTCTATGCGCGGCGAGGGCTCGACCCGTGATTCGCGCACCTCGTTCGCCCTTGGCAATATCGGAGCGGCGTTCAATCTGTTCGAAAGCGCAGGAAATACCACCAGTTTTACCCTCGGAATCGGCTACTCGCGCCTTGCCGACTACAACTATCGCAGTTCGATGGATATCGCCAACGGGCCTCACAGTATTCTGGATCTGTATAGCGTGCAGGCGAAGAACATGGGTGGTGCGATCGCAGATTTCGACCAGTTATATCTCGAAGAGTGGGGCGCGGCACTGGCCTACGAAACATGGCTGATAGATGCCGACGGTTCCATTCCGCCTCTGTCTTTATCTGCCGATATATACAAAAACCTGAGCACACTCTCGAAAGGCAGTGCGGGCGAATACGTCTTCGCAGGAGGTTGGAATTTCAGGAACAAGTTCTACTTCGGTTTCTCGCTGGGCATTATAGATATATATCAGAATCGCGAGAGCATCTACACCGAACACTACTCCAATAACACCGTCGCCGATCCGGCAACAATGATGATCTATGAGCAGCGCATGCGTACCGTGGGTGAGGGCTACAATGCCAAGTTGGGTGTCGTCTACCGTCCGATACCCGAGTTGCGCATAGGCGTTGCATTCCACACGCCGTCGGTGATCCGCATTAAGGAGTACTATGACTCGTCGATGGACGCACTATACGGGGTCGGAGAAACATCTTCGAAACACGCCTGGATCGACGAGGTGGAGTTCGCCAATAAATTCTACTCTCCGTCGCGTTTGCTGGCCGGTGTGTCGTATACCATTGCCAACCGCGGCATAATAGCTGTAGACTACGAGCGCGCGTTCTACAACGGCATGGGTGTTTACAGCGACATGTATTCCCAGACCGAAAAGGATCTGTACCGCGATTTGGCGAAAGATTACTTCGAGGGTTCGAATACACTGCGTGTGGGTGGCGAAATCATGGTCAACGAGATGATGTTTGCGCGTGCAGGTTACTCCTATTCGCAGGATGGTGTGCGCAAGACGGCACGCGAAGCCGCGATCAACGGCAAACTCGAGCCGCTGGAGCTCCCCGTGAGGTATCGGAGCGAGATATTATCGGCAGGCTTCGGAGTGAAATTCAGCGACTATGCGTCGTTCGACATGACCTACTCGTTGCTGTCGGCCAAGTATACCGACTACGATACGTTCTACGTCAACTCCGAACTCGGGACCGCCTATCCGGGTGCCGCCGAGAGAGATATGACGCGCCAGAAACTCAGCCGCCACAACATTATGCTGGGGCTCAGTATGAGGTTCTAAACGCTGATATTCATGCAATTAGCCGCATCTGTTCGGTGCGGCTTTTTAAATATAGACGCATAATTTTGGGGCGTGTTGGACAACTTGCTGTTTCAAGGTCTCCTTATACCTGATACGCGGAAGTTGAACCTGCGCCCTTGTTTTTTGACGAATATCTCGCAGAGCATATCTCCCTCCTGAGCTCGACTTCGCAACAAAAAATTCCCTCAATCGAGTATCATTGCCAAATATTTTCCTTATCTTTGCCTTGTCATAATATGGACAAATAACTTTTAGCCGTATATCAAAATAAGGGGACTCTCATTGAAATGAGAGTTTTTGAGGTGGTATAATTGTTGTCTTGTCCGGGTTGTGCACCCCTTCTTGATTCTTAAAAGGAGGGGGCGCAACTTTGGGCGTGTTGGACAACTTACCATCTCAAGGTCTCCTTATACCTGATACGCGGAAGTTGAACCTGCGCCCTTTTTCTTTTTTACAGATCGAGGGCGCGCAAAACTATCTTAACGATGAAAGGTAAAATGGATTATGGTTGGCAGACGCTGATCATTTCGTTCGACAACGTGCCCGACGACAACAAAAACTACTCCGACGAAGCGCGCGACGGCTGGAAGAACCTGACACAAATGCTACAATGCACCACCCCGTGGCAGGTCAGCCCACAGTATGCCGAACTGTGCAATTCCTCAGACACTTTTTCATTCCGCATCGAACTGCTGGGCGACAATCTGTTCCGGTTGAAATTCCAACGGCGAAAGCCCTCCTCTAAAAGTGCCTCATGATCGCCTACACGTCGTCGGCGTTGGATTGCGAGGAGAAAATGTCGAACAGAAGGGTGTCGAGGGCATGCAACTCGTGATCGTCCTGAATCACCTCTTGTTGCATAAGTTCGTAGTCGTTATTGTGCACGGGCTCAAATTCGATAGGTGAAGAGTCGTCTAATTCCTTCATAACTGTTGCTCTTATTGTAATACTTATATTCTATAAAAACTACATCATAAGCGTAAGCTGCTTCTCGCGGATCTGCTTGCGCAGGTTGATCAGTGCATAGCGCATCCTGCCCAGCGCCGTATTTATACTCACGCCCGTTCTGTCGGCTATATCTTTAAAACTTAGTCCCTCGTAATAGCGCATTTCTACCACCTCGCGCTGATCTTTGGGCAGCGAATCGACCAACGCACGGACATCGCTCTCGATCTGATCCAGCACTATGGTCTGTTCTATATTTGGATCGCTCAGGGCGCTGTTGTTCAACAGATCGTACCCGGCATCTGTCTCGCTGACTTGGTTCTGCTGCTGCCGCGACTGGCGGAAATGGTCGATCACCTGATTATGGGCTATGCGCAACACCCATGAGAGGAACTTCCCGCTGTCGGTATACCGCCCCTCGTCGAGAAATCGCAGGGCTTTGATCAAAGTCTCCTGAAATAGATCGTCGGCAAGACTGCGGTCGCGAGTCATCATATAGATGTAGTCCGAGATACGGCGCCTATGGCGCTCGATAAGCGCCGACGCAGCAGCCTTGTCACCCTTGGCATAAGCATGCAGAAGGGCCTGGTCGTTCATCTTCTTATACTGGGTGCTCATAATCGGTTGGGCAATGTGATGGGTATCATGGCAAAAACCATACCCCGATTAATAATTAGTTCGCCTCTCCTAACACCACCTATCCAAAACGCGGGACTGAAACCAACAATCCTACGCCTGCCGAAAATCACTCACATCTTTCACTAAACCCGACTTATTCCGAAATATACACATTTTTTGGGGAAAATCCAATTTTTGTAAGTTTTTGCCGTCGTTCTAATTCGTGATGTCGTGCTTTATTTTGAGAATATATACAAGATTTTGCTCCCCATTGCCACTCGCATTAAGCATAATTCAGCTGACGAACATCCTTTGGCGAACATCCCGCCTTCGCGAGCGAGTATGATTACATCAACCTACTTCGCCCTTCGCAGCCACCCCTTAACATCCGCAGCCCGTCTATACACTCCCATAGCCCAATATGCATTCCAACGGGCCAACCACAACACCATCCGCTCACGAAAGAACAGCGACACACGGCGGGCATCGACCTCTCGATACAATCCGCGTGCATAGCGCCATGTCGCACGATCGCCGATCTGGAGCAGCGAGATCTTATTATGCAACTTCATGCCCGGCACGATGGACACATAGTCGGGTTTGGACGAGAAAAAGTCGTCCAACACTTCGGCGGCACGCACCACCTGCTCGGCTTTGGCAGGCGATACTGCGGCAGATATCGACGCTGTGTTGGTACAGTTATAACAGTACAGCGCCTCGTCGAGCTTCACGATCTTGTCGGCATAGTATGCCAGACGCGGCAGGACGACGAAATCCTCGCCATAGTCGATCCCCGGAACGGCACGCACATCGTCGTACAGCGAGCGACGCACGAGCTTTGACCATAAATTAAGACGCGCACGCCGCCAAAGCAGCGCCTCGATGTACGCCCGCGTCGAGGCGTAAGAATATGGCTCACGGAAGAGGCGTCTGCGGGTTTCGGAGAGTTCGATAATGTAATCGAATACGATTATGTCTGCTCCTGTTGCCGAGGCTTCGGCTGCCAGTTTGGCCACTGCTCCCGGGGCGAGTCGATCGTCGCTGTCGACATGAAGTATGTAATCGCCAGTGGCAGCATCTACGGCGGTATTGCGCGCAGCGGCGAGGCCCATATTGCTGTGATGCGCGATGATCTTCGTATCGCGATCGGGATACTCGGCGATCACCCGACGCAGAATCTCGATGCTGCGATCGGGCGAGGCATCGTCGACAAAGATATACTCTACATCACGATAGTCCTGCTCCAGAACCGATCGGGCGCAGCGCTCGATATATTTTTCAACCCCGTAGACGGGAATAAGGATCGATATCTTCATTATATGCGCCCGCAACGGGCAATATTCTTTTCCGGCAGGCCGGGCATGTTTCATTACGTGTATTTTAAACCGCCTATAAATATTCCCCAAGATACTCGCGCGAACGGATGCGTTGGGCAGCTATGCGGCCGTCGGTCTCGGCATAGTCGGGCGGGGCCGAGAGTATGTCGGCGATATTGTCAGGTGTATTCACGCGTCGCCCTTCGAGGGCCAGGTCGCGCAACAACGACTCGAGTCTCATAATGTTCGATCGACGCACCAGTGTGCAGAAGTTGCTGTGGGTTATGACAGAGAATATCGTACCGTGGAACGTATCGGTGATCACATGATCGGCATCGCGCACCCACGCCAATACATCGAACGGAGAGGGAGGGATCACCGATTCGTCGCACCAGTCGTAGTGACAAAACAGCGATATCAGTCGTTTGCCGCGACTGCGTGCGAATTTGCAGATCGCATCGATCTCGGCCCTGTCGGTAATGCGCTCGGCGTAGGTATAAATTGCGATATAATCCTTCGCCGGAACTGCACGACCCGCCAGCTCTGAAGTAAAATCGTAGATCAGCACCGGATCGAGATGCCGTAACGCCTCACGCCCGGTGAGCTCCTTGATAACCTGCCACGAGTTGTCGTCGCGTACCGAGATGGCGTCTAATCTGGCGAGGTTATCTGCAATTTCACCCGCAACGCCGGCATGCCGCAGCTCCGCGACAGTAGTATCGCCGAACGACCCGGCATAACTTATTATCCTGTCAGCATTCCCGATATCGCCATAGAGCTGGGGCGTGAAACCCCAAGGATTGGCCTCCAGGCAGTTGAACACCTGATCGGAACCTATCACAGCGAGGTCGAAACGGTCGGGCGCCGGCGCATCGAGTCCCAACATTCCATAATATATATCGCGATAACGCGCTCGCATTGCCCGATAGAAGGCCCTGTTGCGCAGTTTGCCCCCCAGAGTCCCGGTGAGCGCCGCAGTTGTAAGCTCGGCTGCACGCCTGAGGTATATCCCCGCACCGGTGGCCTTATGCCCGGCAAGCTGCCGCCCCTGCGAGATATCGATGAACGACACCTCGGCCCCGAGTTCTTCGAGCATCCGCCTGAGCGCCCACGCCTGAAGGAACGAGCCGTAATTAGCCACCCGTTGCATTGACAATATGCCTGCCTTTTTCGCCATAGTTATCTTCGTTCTTCCGGAACCTGTCGGTCCGCTAATCGTTGGGCCGGAGAAAAATACCTCCTCAACGCAGACATGCGTCGCCCTATACGCAACCGCCATTCATACTTTTTATATATCCGTTCCAGCGGCCGTCGGCTGCCAAGTTCATGCAAAAGCCTTTCGCGCAGGCGGGGTATCCGGATATTGCTGTGCAACTGTCCTTCGACAATCGTTGCGAAAGGTACCTTCTTTTTTGTTATATCCAACTCTGCGAGAGCTTTCTCGCCCCGTTCCGTGAAGGTTACAACTCCCGAGACGCCTTTCTCGTCGTGGCTATATTCCGCACTCCACAGATCGCCCAGCCGTACATCGGCTGCCGAATTGCCACGCCTGAACCGACATGTATAGCACTCGCGCTGCAAGACATAGTTGCGCAGGAAGAATGTGTAAAACAAGTCGTGATGCTGCGAGAAGTATACCGGCTGCCCGTCCCTCGTCGCGCAGATGCGGTATGAGTCGTGCCATCCGTGGGTCTTGTCGCGCATACTGACAGTATCGGCTTGAGCCAACGCGGGGTGGTCGTCGAGATATTTATGCCACAACCTGAGCGACGGCACACCATGGCAGAAAAAATCGATCAGCAGAAACCTGTCATCGTCACCCGTCACCTTGCGCAACGACGCGATCTGGCATGGCGTGCCCACTATCGTACCGCCCGTTTTCAATGCCTTGCGGAATCCTGCCACACTGTCGCTCTGCATGTATTTCGACCCTCGTGCCTCCTCTGGCGAACCCACATAGTGCTCGGCCTTGCGCCCGGCGGCGTTGTATCTGACTCCACAGAAAGTAGCTGCCCTGCGTCCCAATTCGAAAGCTACCCCGCCCGACGAGCATTCGCCACGTGCACCCTCCGACCATGCCGCCCACACCTCCCGAGGTTCGGGGAATGCGGGTGGATCGAGCGCCGCACAACAATTCCGACATAATCCGCAGTCTATGCACTCTCCATTCAGAATAGGGCGATAGAAACCCTCGGCATCGGGGTCGAACCCCAACACTCCGACGGGACACACCGCCGCACAAACTCCGCAGCCGAAACATCGCTCTACTTCCTGAAACATCGCTCAATAATAAATTGCCGTTCCTTGCGCCGCATGCCCACTATGAAGACTACGATCCCCGTCCACAGACACGATACGACGATAGTAACAGTTACTCCCCAGAAACCGTCCATCGCCCCGAAAATTATCCACGGCACAGGCGCCGCAAGCACCGTAACGGCTATCACCACAAGCACCACATCTCTTAGATATGCCCCCACGGGAAAGTTCAGATTACGCCCCAAGTACCATACACGCACTACGAAACACACCGCATTGACCCCTATCCGCGCTCCGAGAGCCGCCTCGGGAGAATATCCCATCCTCAGCAGCACCCACGCCAACGGAAGGCTCGACAGTATCACCGCGCTCATCACGATCTGGTATTTGCGGATATTCCCCGTAGCCTGCACGGCGCTCCACAGCGGACCTCCGATCGCATCTATCAGCAGAAAAGCCATCAGCAGGCGCGTGAAACTCACAGTATGTGCCGGCACAGGATTCGGCGCCAGCCACCAACCGATAAGAGGCTCGGCACAAACCGCAAACGGCAACGCCATTACCAACAACAAAAAATAAGAGTACTTCGATGCCCGGAAGATCAGATACTTAAAATACTTCTCATCCCCCGCGGCACAAGCCTTCATCATCGGCGGAATGAAAGCCGTTTGGAAATTTAGGACAAAAGCGTACACCGAGTTGCTCACCTGCCTCGCCTTCTCCATCGCGACATTCAGCGGCGAAGTGTGCACCAGAATATTGAACAGCACATTAATCCCCTCCTGCGACGCCGCATTGGCCCCGCTACCCAGCAGACTCCAACTCGAGAATCCTATCATGCGCTTCATCAGCCCACGGTCACGAGGGCGGCAATACCGGCACTCCGTGAATTTCTTGCGGCAGTACCACCTGTATATAAGCGTCATCCCGAGCACCACCGCACAAGTCAGCACCCCATAGAGCACCAACTTATCCCCCGGCAACAGAACCAATACCAGCACCGCCACCAGTCTCAACACCGCCTCGGCCACAGTGAGCAGCGCATACATCGACATACGTTCCGCCGCGACGATCATCGCATTATACGGCACTCTGACAATATTGAAACACGACGTCAGCAGCGCGAACTGATAGACCCACCGTGCCGCCGGCATCCTCTCCGGGGCGATCACCAGCTCCGTCTCGACGAACCAAAGACCCACCGTCTCGCCAAGCACCACCACCACCAGGGCGATAGCTGCATGTATGTTGACACTCGTGCTGAAAACCTTGTTCACCGAATCGCCGCCCTTCTCGACCTCTACGTTAAGGAAGCGCTGCGTTGCCGATGCCATGGCCGTATTGAGGAACCAGAACAGGGTCACGAACGATCCCACAACGGCATAGATATTATTATCGTCAACCCCCAGAACGCTCAGTACTTCACGGCTCGTCCACAGCGAGACGAGCATCATCACCGCCATGCGGCCATACAGCAGCACGGCATTGCGCGCAATACGGCGGGTTTTCTGTTCAGAGGAGTTCACGGTATGCTTCCAGATTTATATCGTCGGCGAATTTACGTGCGAACAGGATGCTCTCCTGCCGTGCGGCCTGTGCGAGGCGCGGGAGGTCGGTTTCGTCCAGCGTGCGCGGATATTGCGGCCCGGTCTCCCAATCGGCATACATGTAGCGCCTCGGATCTCTGTTCATGGCAAACGGCGAGTCGGCAATGAGCGTAGCGAAAAAGAGCTCATCGCCACAATGCGAATATCTGAACCCTTCGGTGAACTCGGGATGCATGCCAAGATAGTCGAAGATCCAGTCGCGCAACGCCGGAGTGATCACAAACCAGTTCGACCCGAAGTGCAACGGCGGCAGCGAGCCGAAATACTCATTGCGCGGCAGGAGTCTCAGTCGCCTGCGCAATGTCATCCATCTCGACCTTCGCGGATCTCCTTCGGGGTATTTATAGCGCACCCTTGCCTCGTGATCGGGCCCCAATTCTTTCTCGAAAAGGAATTCATGGCCTCTGTTATCCCACAAAAAACGCTTTATCGCGGTATCGCTCTTCAGCGGTAGGGTATCGCCGGAAATCAGAGCTATATAGTCGCACTCCCGCGCCCGTGTGGCATCCAGCAGACGGAGTGTAGCCTCGATCTGCGAGAACCTTCCCCAATCGATCCGCACCCTGTCCTCGAGAAAATTGGCCTCCTCGCGCAGAGGCGCAAAAGCATCGAGCGAGACCTTGGCATCGACATGTATGTAAACGTCGTTTCGCCCCGCCACCTGCCGCACCAGTTCCGCCAATACAGGCGTAAACTTGTGACACACTATGCAATAGGCTATTCTCACGAATGTATCGGGTTTTGATATTCAACGCCCCGCACCTGAGGCAGACTCAATAAAGACAGGAATTTTTACGCCCGGCACTATTCGTACCTCAACGCCGTGATGGGGTCGAGACTCGCTGCCTTGCGCGCAGGATACCATCCGAAGAAAATTCCCGTAGCGGCACAAACTATAAACGACGCTCCCACAGCGCTCCAGCTCAACATGAACGGCCACTTCAGCGCATACGACGCCCCGTAAGAGAGTAATAGCCCCACAAAGATGCCTATCACACCTCCTATCAGACTCAGGATCGTACTCTCGCACAGGAACTGCAACATAATGTCGCGGTTACGCGCGCCGATAGCCATGCGGAGACCTATCTCGCGTGTACGCTCGGTAACCGTCACATACATGATATTCATGATGCCGATACCGCCCACCACCAGCGAGATCGAAGCTATGGCAGCGAGCAGTACCGTAAGGAAGTCGTTGATCTGGTTCACGCTGTCGAGCATCTCCTGCTGCGTCCATACGCGGAAGTCGTTCTCCTGATCGGGTCTTAGTTTATGCTCTGCGCGCAGGATACTCTCTATCTCCTCGGTGGCGGCATCGGCAACGGCTTCGGAGCTCGCCGACGCCGTAATACCATGCAGATAATCGATAGCCAGCAGTCGCTTCTGCACCGACGACCAGGGCATGACCACCACATCGTCCTGGTCATCGCCCATCTGGTTCGCGCCCTTGCTCTCGAGCGTTCCTACCACACGCACCGGCACCTGCCCGACCCTCAACACCTTGCCTATGGGATTCTCGCCCGGAAAGAGGTTGTCGGCCACAGTTTTGCCTATAAGCGCCACCTTGCCGAGGGTGCGCACATCCTGCTCGGTGATGTTCATTCCGCGGTCTAACTCATACTTATTGATGTCAAGCCACTGCTCGTTGCCGCCCCTGATCCTGCCCGGCCAGTTGGCGTTGCCATAGATCAACTGGGCGTTGGTGTTCAGCGTCGGTGTGATCATACTGATATTTTTAGCCCTGCGTGCAATAGCTTCCACATCGCTCTCCCGGAGCGACTGCGTGTTGTCGCTACCCGTGTTCACCGCTCCGCGCCGCTGCCACTGCCTCTGTACCGAGATCAGGTTCGTACCCATGGAGCTCAACTGGTTGTTGATATTCTGCTGCGAACTCTGGCCGAGGCTGACCATGGCAATAACCGACGCAATGCCGATAATAATGCCAAGCATGGTCAACAAGGCTCGAGCTTTGTTGCGCAACAAAGCCTCATACGAGATCCGAAGTAAATTATAAAGGTTCATATAGTATGCTCTTCATTTGTTCTTTTTTCTAAAAAAGAACCGGAAAAACTTCGTTTTCCTCTAAATTTTTCACACTGAGTGTGTAGGCTTCCTCTGCCGGTTTCTCCTGTAATCAGTCGAGATGGCTTTCAAGGTCGTTGTTGTCCCCTGTCCCTGTTCCCGGACAAGGCGGCAAAAACGATCCTCCTTAATAATCTTTACTCTGCGGCAATGCCTTGAGCGCTTCGGCTGCACTTTTGTGGGCAACGCTTTCATCGCGGATTATAGAGCCGTCGCGGAGTTGTATAGTACGTGTTGTAAATACCGCAATGTCGGGCTCATGGGTTACGAAAGCTATCGTCTTGCCATTGGAGTTGAGTTGCTGAAAGAGGCTCATGATCTCGTATGACGTGCGTGTGTCGAGGTTTCCCGTAGCCTCGTCGGCCAGCAGGATCACGGGGTCGTTGACCAATGCCCGCGCTATGGCCACACGCTGCTGCTGCCCTCCCGACAACTGGTTGGGCATATGCCCCATGCGATCCTGAAGCCCCACCTGCACCAACGCATGCTCGGCTCGCTCGCGCCTCTCCACCGCCGACACAGTGTTATTATACAACAACGGCAACTCGACATTCTCTAGCGCCGACGTGCGGGCCAGCAGGTTGTAGGACTGGAACACGAATCCGATCTTGCGATTGCGTATCGTCGAGAGTTCGTCTTTCGACAGGCGGCTGACATCGGTGCCGTCGATATAGTAACGTCCCTCGGTGGGTTTGTCGAGGCAACCCAGAATATTGAGCAGTGTCGACTTGCCACTGCCGCTGGAACCCATGATGCTCACGAATTCACCGACACGCACGGTAAACGACACTCCGCGCAGGGCATGCACCTCTTCGGAGCCGACCACGAACGTGCGACGCAGGTCTTCGACCTTTAGTATCTCGGCTGCGCTCATCGGCGTCTGCGCGTTGGCACCAGCGGGTTCTGTGTCGCCGCACCGCGCTGATTGGTTTGTTTGCCCATCGATGCCGAGAGCAAAACTTCGGCACCCGCGACCACTCCGTCTTTTACGATCACACTCACGCCATCCTGCAATCCGGCTTTCACGGCAACTGGAGTCCACGTATCGCCGCTCTTGACCCACACCCGACTGCCGCCGCGCCCACTCTCTCCGGCAGGCATCTCTACGCCCAGATATTTCGCCACCTCGGGAGTCATCTTGAAGTATAGCGCCTCGACTGGCACGGCAACACCCGCCTCGCTCTGTGTGACGATATAAACATTGGCTGTCATTCCCGGGAATAGCTTCTGATCCGGATTCGGCGCCTCGATGATCACGGTGTAGGTTACCACATTGCTCGTGGTTACGGGTTCGATCCGCACTTGTTGGACGACTCCTGTGAATTTGTCATCAGGATAGGCGTCGACATCGAACGTCACCTCCTGCCCCGCCTTCACGCTCCCGATATCAGCCTCGTCGACCGCCGCCTCGACCTGCATCTTGGTGAGGTCGCGCGCGATGGTGAACAGCGTAGGGGTGTTGAACGACGACGCCACGGTCTGCCCGCGCTCCACGGCTCGGTTCATCACTACTCCGTCTATCGGTGACGTGATCTTGGCGTATCCCAGATTCACTTGCGCCTGCCTCAGATTCGCCTGTGCATTGACCAACGCCGTACGGGCACGGGCCAGGTTATTCTCGGCGCTCTCGAAATCGACCTGGGTGGCCGCCGCAACGTCGAACAACTGCTTGGTGCGGTTGTAACTGGCCTGGGAATACTTCAGGTCGGCATTGGCACTCTGCAGCGACGCCTGGGCCTTGCTCACATTCTCCAACAGAGTTTGCGTATCGAGTTCGGCAAGCAGATCGCCAGCCTTGACCTCTGAATTGAAGTCGACATATATCTCCTGGATAATGCCCGACACCTGCGTACCGACATCGACTTTCTCTACGGGTTGGATCGTTCCCGTGGTCATCACTGTGATCTGCACGGTATCAGTCGCGGCCTCGCGCGTCTCCATGCTCAACTCTTTCCCTCCGCAACCCGAAAGCAAAAACACCACTATCGACACCTTGACCACCTTAAGGGCCAGCATCACACCCCAAAATTTCCTGTTCTTAAAATCTATTTTCATATTCATCGTTTGCAATCGTATCTATGTTTGCTATGTCCGTAATTGTTTCTGCCATGCCCGTATCAGGTCCGTTCCTGACTTCACCTTGCCTCGCTTGCGGAGGTGTCCGCGCCCCCCGGATTGGATCTCTCCTTTGCGGCCAGGCGTTATCTGCAAGCGGCATCAGAACACGTTCACAACGTCGGTACACTCTTGGACTAAAAGCAAGCGCTTACTCCTCTCCCATGTAAACATCGAGTATGCGCCGCCTGAGCAGAAAGCTGTACTTGCTCTGGATCAGATTGTACAGTACATTAATATAGTTATTCTCCTGCTGGAGCAAGTCGACCGGTTTCAGGGCACGTGCGGCGTACTGGGCGCGCGCGGCATCGAGCGACTGGCGGTAGGCATCTTCGCGAATCAGCGCAGTCTGGTAGTCATTCTGCGCCGCCACAGCATTGGAGTAGCTGAGCAGCAGGCTCTCACGCACGTCGGACTCACCTTGCAGACGTTCCAACTCGGCTTGCTGCAACGCGATCTTCGAGCGTTGGACGCCCGTGCGCACTCTGCCGCGATTGAAAATAGGCACACTCAGCGACAATCCCGCGCTCTGACTCAGACGATCCTCGACCTGCGCGCCCCAGTTACGGAAGTCGTTGGAGTGCCCCGTACTGACCCCGCCCGATAGCGACACCGACGGGAAATACCCCGCTTTCGAGATCCGCAACGAACTTTGGGCAATCTGCACCCCATAGTCCAACAATTCCAGGTCGGGCATCACCGCCTCGGCACGCTCAACGAACAACTGCTCGGCAGGCAGCACGACCATAGTAGTGTCGGGGTCCGACAGTACGAGGTCGGCATCCAACGGCATCGACATAAGGCCCTTTAGGTTGCGTAACTCATCGCGCATATCTATCTCGGTCTGAGCGGCATTGTTGACGTTCTGGGCCAACTGCGCATTTATCATCAGATAGTCGCTGGGCAGAATGGTCCCCGCCTCAACCTGCGCCTTGCCGTCGTGCACCTGCTGGCGCCCCACCTCGATCAATGAGCCCTGGTATCGCTGCAACTCCTCGTACCCCAGAATGGCGAAATAGCTACCCAGTATACTGATCGCCAGCGAATTATCCCACTGGGCAGTACGTGCCCCGGCCTGATTGACGAGTATGTCGTCCTGTTTGATCTGCTCGTTGAGCGTTCCGGCCTGGAATACTGTCATGCTTGCATTCACTCCGTAGCTTCCCCCTATGGTGCGATGTTTTCCACTTTGGTGGCTCAGGTTCTCGCTTGCCGACCCGTTGAGCGACGGCAGTCTCTCGAGACGCGATTGCCGCTGATCGAGTTCGGCAGCGCGCTGCGAAAGCTCCATGGATTGGCGCGTGTAGCTGTTTCCCATTGCATAGTCGAGGCAATCGTCAAGCGTAAACCGGTACTGCGCAGGCTGCTGCGCATGGGTTACGAGAGGGATAAAAGTAGCGAATATAAGCAGGTAAAAAACTCTCTTCATGCCGTAAAGATATGAATTTTTCGTTCGTCGTGCGACTTTAGCACCGAATTTGCATTAACCATGCCAGTATGACCAATAATTATAAACCAAATCTAATAGAATTATGGCAAACATCTATGACGAACTGAAACATTTAGTATCCACTCAGGTGGTCGGCAAACTGGCCGGAAGTTTGGGTGGCAACGCCTCGCATGTCGAGGGCGCAGTCCATCAGTTGGTACCCACGCTGTTGGCTAAATTTATGACCAAGAGCGATTCGCCGCAGGTCCACGGTCTGTTGCAGGACGCAGGTAAGATGAATCTACCGGGCGTTGAGCATATGCTCGAGGGCGGTAGCGCAAAGAAGCCGTCGCTGGGCGAGAAATTCGTCAGCGCAATCATGGGTTCGCAAGAGAGTGCACTCACCTCGATGATAGCAAGTAAGGACGGTATGTCGTCGGCGCACGCCAAGACCCTCACGGCAGGCGTAGGCGGTGTTATCGCCGGATTCCTTGGCAAACGCATGTTGCAGCACGGAGGTCCCGAGCACGTTATGCATGAGCTGAATGGCGAGAAGAACGCGATCCTGGCAGGTATTCCCGCCGAGATGAAAGAGAAGTTCCACCTCTCGAGCGACAGTATGCATTGCGCAGCTCCGCACCACAAGGCTGCAGCTCACAAATCGTCGTCGCACAAAGCAACCACCCACCACACCGAGCACAAGAAGAAAAAATCACTCGCGTGGCTGTGGTGGCTTTTGGGCTTGATCCTGTTGGCAGTATTACTGTGTCTGATCTTCTGCAAGAGCTGCAAGAAGCAGGAAGTTGTCGTTGAGCCGGTTGTTCCCGAGGTTGTGGTTCCGGCCGAGGTTTCCGACACCTATGTCCTTACGCTCCCCACTGGCGAGACACTCACAGTACGTAAAGGCGGCATGATCGACAAAATGGTCGCATTCCTCCAGTCTGACGAATACAAAAACGGCGACGAGGATGTTATGCGCAAGCACTGGTTCGAGTTCGAGAACGTCGACTTCAAGTTCGAGAGCAGCACGGAGTTCGAGAACGGAGACGTTGCTATCGATCAGGTCGAGAATAGGCTGGCGTTCCTTCTTAAGTACTTCCCCGATGCCAAGTTGCGATTCGGCGGAAATGCCGACATGAGAGGACGCGATGGCTACAACCAGGCTCTTTCGGTGGCTCGCGCCGAGACGCTCAAGAAACTTTTAGTTGAAAAGGGCATTCCCGAAGACCGGGTTACCACACGTGGCTTCGGCGAGGAGAACGCTGTGATACCTGCTACGTCTACCGATGCTGAGAGGGCTCCCGACCGGGACTTCGCTGTCCGATTCCAAAAGTAAACACAACGTTTCGCGAACGGCATCCCTCGACAGGGGTGCCGTTTCTCTTAAAATCAGCAGGGGACAAATAGAGTTGGTGCACATTAATCAGAGAATCGGTCGGAGCAGCATGCGATCGAGCATTGACGATACAGGCACTCTTGTCCGGAAGCACAGTACGTAACTGCAAATACAGCGGGATATTGTTGGGCTCTTATTTTGAGATACTTATCCGGAGACACAATCCATCCTGCAAGTACAGCGTGATTATCGAAATTATGATCACGAATGCTCTTTGTCCGGTAGTACAGTGTGTCCTGCAAGTACAGCCTCTGACGGATGAGGCTTGTCCGGGAGTAAAGCCCGGCTCACAGATACAACAGATCCGTTTCTTCTTCGGAAAGCACTTGTCGAACTACCCGATTTACATAATATCTTATAAACCGTAACTTAAAATACTATTCTTTATGAAAAAACTTTTTGTTACTCTTATTGCCGCACTGATGGCTGTTGGGGCCAGTGCCCAGCATCGTCAGGATTATCGCGGATCGTATACCCGCGAGCGTGGCGACGGCGCACGCAATCAATACGGTGTGACCGTTGGCAATCGCTTCGCTCTCGAGCCCGAGGCGCGCGATGGCATTTTGGTGCTCGAGAACCAACGTCGCAACTTCCGTTTCTGGTTCGACATCCGGGTTCAGGCCGACGGTGCTGTGTTCTTCGGCGAGGAAGACTGGATGGATCCCATAGGCAACAACGTCTCGATCCGCCGTGCACGCATCGGCATAAAATCGCAGCTTAACGAGCATTGGGCAGGCGAGATCGACACCGACTTCACGAACGGTAATTTCGAGATCAAAGACGCTCTCTTGCGATACAGCAATGGCGATTTCGGCGTTCGTGCCGGTAATTTCAAGGAAGATTTCTCGATGGAGCAGACCACCACTTCGCGCTACCTGTCGATGATGGAGCGTCCGATGGCGGTTCAGACTTTCGCCCCCTCGCGCCATATCGGTGTCGACCTGCGTGTGCGCCACGACTGGTTCTATGCCAGCGCCGGTGTCTTTTTCCAGGCCCTCGAGGGTGCCGAGATGGCAACGTATATAGAGGACGCCGAGAAGGATTTCGGCCATGATCAGGGTATGTCGTACACCGGCAAGATCGTCTTCAATCCCCTGTGGGATGCTCCCGACTATGGCGTGCATATCGGCGGCGGTATATCGTACCGCACTCCCAAGACCGACGCCGACCCCGACGACTACGGTGGCTTCCGCTACAGTTCGCGCAACTCTACGAGTATCAACCGCCGCAAATATCTCGACACCGACCGCCACCCTGGCGTCACCGATCACGAGCTGCTTTGGAACGTCGAGCTCGCGGGTCATTACAAGGGCTTCCGCCTGCAGGGCGAGTATATCAGCATGAACAACATTCTGAAGAAAGACCTGACGGGCTTCTACCAGGGCATCAAAGACTATCGTTTCGGAGGTTGGTACGCCATGGCGAGCTGTCTGCTCTTCGGCGGTGAGCATCGCTATAACCTCGCCGAGAGTGAGTTCACGCAGCCCTCGCGTGGCCGTTCGTGGGGCGATATCGAGCTCGTGGCGCGCTACGACTATCTCGACCTCAACGACAGGAACATCTACGGCGGCTCGGGCGAGAACTACACCTTCGGCATAAACTACTATGTTAACAGCAACGTGAAGTTCGTGCTCAACTACCAGTACTCGAAAAACGACCGTTATGCCAACGCCAAGGGCGACTGTGTGACGGGTCTCGACGCCAGTGGCAATCCGACCGACGACTACACCAAGATCGACATGCCCAAGGGTAAAGCCGGGGTGCGTTACAGCATGATCGGGGTACGTATGGAGGTTGACTTTTAGGCAATTGAAAAAATGGACAATCGAAAAATGAAGATGGGTATGAAAAAGATATTGTTTATGGCATTTGCGGCGTTGGCCTTCGTGGCGTGCGTCGAGGATAAGCCCTACAAAGGCGAGGACGACAGCGTAGAAGTAGACTACTCGGTACTGATACTGAACGAGGTCGATGGCGTTAATAAGGTCGTGGAGCTATACAACAGCGGCGAAGAGGCTGTCCCCCTGAAAGATGTTTATATCGTGAAGAACGACGAGACGGCTGCCCTTTTCTGGGAAGGTGGCAACGCCTCGGGCTCCATTGCGGCAGGCGGATATGTGCTTATCGGCGAGGGCGAGGGAGCCGGATTCACCGCCAGCGGAGGTATCTCGGCCAAGAAGAACGTGAAGTTCGAACTGTTCGATCCCGACGACAACAGTCTCGACGGGTTCCTGCGTATCGATCCCGGTGTGATCGCCATCGATGCCGATTGCAGCGATGCGGCCCCCAACTCGTTCCAGCGCATTCCGAATGCTACCGGTGAGTGGATGATGGCTCTACCTACAAACGGAGCGGCCAATGCCGCTACCGGAACGGCCATTCCCGCGAATTAAAGAGAAGTCGCGATGTGTCACAGGGAGGGTGGGCGTTCCACCCTCCTTATCTATACATTCAAAAGTCGACCGGGGTGCGAAAGCAGGGTATGGTGATCCGGTTAGGGTGACTCTGCCTTAGTGGTGAGATTCGCTGTCTTGCGATAAACCCGCGCGCATCTGCAAGTGAAGTGTGTACTCACACAGGGAAGATTATTTCAGTGTGTCCCCGCGAGTTCCGGAGGTCTCGTAACTCCGATTTCGAATATATGAATACTTTTGTATTCGAATCTACACAACAAAAGTCAGGATCGGTTATTGCTTAAAATAAAAACAATCATGGAAAAGAAACTCGAGATAGGTGCAGAGTCTAAGCCGAGGTATGAGTTCCGGTCGTTCGGGCAATGTTTTTGCGGTGCCAATAAACGCATGGCGAGGCTGAGCGAACCTGTCCCCGAAAAGGTGTGGGAGCGCACGAGCGACGAGATTTACATAGTCTCGCGCACCAACGACAAGAACAACACTAAGATCCGCGACGGGAAAATGGACATCAAGACCCTCGTGGCAGTAAAGAACGGGCTCGAGCAGTGGAATCCGCTGATGAAGGGCGAATTCCCCATGCGTCGCGAGGTGCTGGAGCGCGAGGTATTCCCGGCATTCATGGTCGACATGCCCCGGTTGACGAAAGAGATGTATACATTGGATGAATTTCTCGACATGGTGCGTGCCAACAAGGAGCTGGCAGCCGTGAGGGTGCATAAACAGAGGTTCGGGTATATGGTCAACGGAACTATCTGCGAGGTGGGCAATGTGCTGATCAACGGCGCCAGGGTATCGACCATAAACAGCGAATCGACCGAGATAGAAGATATCGAGAAAACGATAGCCGACGTGGGCCTTCAGGGGGTGGAGAATATCAACTATCTGCAAGCCATAAAGCGCGTGATCGGCATGAGCGACCGCGAGCTCGCCAATAGCGAATGCCCTTGCAGTGGTAGTTGTTCTTGCGGATGTGGGTGTAAATGTTAAGGCAATGTCATAGTTTGAGGCAATGCAAAACCGCATACATCAATATCGACCATAAAGGTGCATCAACTACGGCAAGCGTACTATTTCATAGACTGTAGAACTATCGGGATTTTTAGGCGTCGGTCACGTATAAAGCAGCGCTTTCTGTCGTGAAGTAAAATATTGATAATGTTAATACCTAAACATGGTCGATAAATAACTGAGAGGAAGCAATAAAAGAGGCCGTATCTCTTACTGTCTGTTTTGCCAATCACGCTGTCGTGACTTCTCGTCGATAGACGCATATTGTATGTAAGAATCGCCTCGATAACTATGGAGCATGCTGCCAAACAAATAATTTGTCGATAAATATCGACGCATATTCGACTGAATACCGGTAATTTTTAATCGTCTAACAATCAATTCCCCATTTTATGAATCAGGAAATAGAGCGTAAATTTTTAGTCGACGGCGACTTTCCGCATACCGACGGTGTGCGCATAGTGCAGGGATACCTCAGTTCTGTGCCCGAGCGGACCGTACGCATACGCATCAAGGGCGACAAGGGCTATATCACGATCAAGGGCATGGGCAACAGTAGCGGTGCGAGCCGGTTCGAGTGGGAGAAAGAGATCCCGGTCGCCGATGCCGAGAGTTTGCTGGCCATCGCCGAGCCGGGGGTGATCGACAAGCATCGCTATCGTGTGCCTGCCGGCAACGGACGCACGTTCGAGGTCGACGAATTCCATGGCGACAACGAGGGTCTGGTAGTCGCCGAGATCGAGCTGGGGTCGGAGGGCGAGGCGTTCGCCAAGCCCTCGTGGTTGGGTCGTGAGGTCACGGGCGACACGCGTTACTACAACTCGATGCTCATGAAAGCGCCGTTTACGAAGTGGAAAAAATGATGGCCATTTAATAGTCATGACGACACAAAACCGTCAGTCCGCAGCAAATGCAACATAAGTGCCGCTGAGTCGCCGACGTGTTTAACCGTAAATTAAAGCCCTTTCCGGTCATAAAGCAGAGCTCCCTCAAAATGATACAGTTAATGGCGGGACCGATACCTGCAAAAGACAATTAATTACGCAACAAGCTACTCTGCCTGCACACCTCGGTCTTCAAACAACCTAACGACACATATATGCAAAACCCCGACATACTCGACATGCAGAACTACCGCCTCGACAAGCTGCCAAAGATAAACAAGAGCAGCTTCGAGAAGTGGATGGCACGACTGGGCGGTCCGTTGGCCGTGGTGGTTTTCGTGCTTATCTATTGGTTTGGTAATTTCGGTTTTCTCGACAATCTCGACCCTTCGACCCTCGATCCGGCAGCGGCCAAGACGGCACTGCAACGCTACGACCAGGTGGGATTGGTAGATTTCATACGTATCAACTACGCCATACTCGCAATCTTCGTCGCGGCCGTGATTCTGTGGATCACCGAGGCTATCCCGAATTATCTCACGTCGCTGATCCTTATCCTGGCCATGGTGCTTACCGGCGTCACCTCTGACTCGGTGGCCTATGCTCAGTTGGGTCATCCGGTGATGTGGCTGAACATACTGTCGTTCGTACTGGCAAGCATGCTGGTCAAGACACAGGTGGCTAAGCGATTCGCACTGTGGTTCGTGATCAGATTCGGAAAGAGCGCCACTTGGGTGATCTTCAGCTTTATAGTTATCAACATCGTACTGTCGGCATTCATCTCGGCAACGACGGCCAAGGCAACGATCCTGTTGCCGATATTTATGGTCATCGCAGCGATCTACGGTGCACGCGGCGGCGACCACCGCAATAACTTCGGCCGCAATCTGGTGCTTCAGAACCTGTTCCAGATCAATGTCGGGGCAAGCGGATTCCTCACCGGATCGGGGGCCAACCTGTTGGCGGCATCGATTATCGCCGGATCGATGGGCATGGAGATGTTCGGCTATCAGGACTGGTTCGTGGCTGCATTCCCGCTGATGCTGATCCTAATCGCCATCGGCTGGTTTGTTGGTACACGGATCATATTCCCCATCCCGAAGGAGCAGCGGCGTCCGCAAATAGAGGGTGGTATGGATTACCTCGCGCGCGAGTTGGAGTCGATGGGCAAGATGAAACCTGTCGAGTGGCGTGCCATAGCTATCTTCGTGAGTGTGCTGGCGCTGTGGGCAACCGACAAGCAGCATGGGATCGACCAGACGGCGGTGGCGTTCATGGGTGCGGTGGTGGCTCTGTTGCCCGGCATCGGGATCGTGAAGTGGAACGATGTCGACATTCCATGGCACCTGATGCTATTCTCGGCAGGAGCCTATACCCTGGGGGCGGGACTCGAGGCCACAGGAATAGCCAACACGGGAGTAGACGCAGCGTTCAACTCGATGGGACTGGGGGTCGACACTCCGTTCTGGGTGATCTATCTTATACTTACGGCAATGATGCTGTTCAGCGCAGTGTTGTTCCAGAGCAAGACTATGAGGGCGTTGATTTTCATTCCGATAGCCATCGGAGCCGAGCAGCGGTTCGGCTATCCGCCCATGAGTCTGTCGTTCGCACTGGCGCTGCTCATCGAGCATGTATATGTATTGCCGTTCAACAGCAAGCCTGCCGCACTGCTCTACACCACGAACCAGTACAGCATAGTCGACGGCTTCAAGTTCGGTTTCACGATGATGGTCATCACATACGGAATGATAATCGTGTGGGGCGAGACGGCACTCCGATGGTTGGGATACACGGTCAACGGAATTTTCTTTTAAGTTTCGGATTCGTTAAGTAATGTATATCTTTGCTTAATTGAAATCGGTCGGCAGCAAAGTTATAACATCGTTCGATTCCGCAACTGAAAGTGTATTTACGACCTGACGGTATACTGTAGCTTTGTCAGACACATTGTCATGCTTGCAATTGGCGAACATGTCCGATCTTAAGAACACAAGAGGCGCAGATTCTACTTGTAGGCCCGGCATAGCATCAGGTGGTCTCTGTGTCGGCTGGTAGCGTCGGTCGATCAGAGGCGATGTTTCACCGGGTATTCCGGAATATCCGAATGTGCCTCGCGCAGCGTCCGCAAGTTCTTACACTACGTGCAAAGTCCTCCTCGCGGCTCGGCATAGTCCAAACTTGTTTGGCCTCTGCTCTCGCTCGCAGCGTCCGCAAGTTCTTGCACTACGTGCAAAGTCCTCCTCGCGGCTTGGCATAGTCCAAACTTGTTTGGCCTCTGCTCTCGCTCGCAGCGTCGGTTCAATTGTATATTTTTTTTAACCATAGGGTTATGATCGATATTACCGTCAAAGTTCACGACCGCTTCAGCATCGAGTTCAAGGTCGGGTTCGTGGTGCGCCGCAAGCTCAAGCACAATGATTTCGCCATAAACACGTGGATCTTCGTGCCCAACAGCCTCGATATCAATGCGTCGACCTACGACAAGGGGCAGTTCTATCGCGATGTGAAGTCGAACGTCAGGCTTATAACCCCGCGCTTCCTGCTCCGCGATATGGTGGGTGGACACGCCGTGCCGCTCCACAATCTGCGCAAGGCGATGGAAGCCATGGCCGCCGACCCCACGCGTACCAATGTGCGGGAGTACGAGTACCAGATCAAGATGTTCGCCGCCATCTTCAAGAGCGCTCAACGCGACGAGGCGAAGCACATAGTCAATGCCGACGACTACGACCGCCCGGAGCTGTTGAGCTCCTATATATCGAACATCCGCGCCATAACGTCGGAATATCGCGCCATGAGGCCCATTATCAACGCCCCGACAGTGACACGTGCCGTTATGGAGTACTACTCTTTCGGCGACGAGTTCATGAGCGATATCATCGGCCTTCAGGCTTTCGACCTTATCGACCGCCTCGGCAGAGACCCCGATCTTATCGCACTTATCGCCGACGAAAACGACTACAAGCGTGCGCAGGGTTATCCGGTGGTCGAGCGCGGCAATCGCGAAAATAACCGCTATCTGGTGTTTCGCCACGGAGTGCTGAAAAAGTATGTCGAGAGCGATCTGTTCCTCGTCGCACGTCGCCAGAAGGACGGGCGTATAGCCGAACAATTGCTGTACAGCATCGCCGCCGGGGTGTCGATGGTCTTTGCAACGGCCGTTGCATTCTGGGGGCAGATGAGGTTCGGATCTGTGGCCACGCCGTTCTTCTTCGCACTGGTGATCAGTTATATGCTCAAGGATCGCATCAAGGAGGTGCTCCGTTACTATTTCGCCCACAGTCTGAGCCATCGCTATTTCGACAACAAGACAGTCATCGGAATCAAAGAGGCCGAGATCGGATGGATCAAAGAGGCTGTCGACTTCGTCGGTGAGCGCAAAACGCCGCCACGTGTGTTGGAGCTACGAAGCCGCTCGTCGTTCACACAGGCCGAGAACCGCACGATGGACGAGAAGACGCTACTATACCGTAAGCTGGTGCACATCGACCGTGAGACGATGGACGAGCACAACAAGTACAGAATATCGGGCATCAACGACATTATGCGTCTACACTTCACGCGTTTCGTCGAGAAGGCCGACAATCCCGAGGTGCCGCTCCAGATGCTCGACGAGGCTGGCAATATCCTGACCATCGAGGGTGAGAAAGCGTACTATATCAACATAATCCTCCAGATGAAATTCGAGGAGCAGATAAAATACAAGCGTTACCGAATAACCTTCACCCGTGCAGGCATCACCGGCATAGAGGAACTGCATTGATCGTTCAGGGTCTTCGGTCGAGTTGGTTGTGATGGTGAGTCTATTTGTGTCCTCTCACAATTCAACAACTCCCTCGACATGAGACTCTTCTGTTGTAATGTCGACGGCTTGCATTACCTATAATATTGTCTAAGCAACAGCGAACGGTATCGAAACAAAAAGGGCGCCCATAACGGCGCCCATATTTCATTAGTATATAAATATTTCTACTTCTCACCCAACATACGCATAGCGACATCGAGGATCGTGGTATCGTCGAGCGTTACCACACCGCCGTCGGGACCCTTCTCGTAGTGTACACCCTGCGGAGTTCCGTTCTCGAAGTGGCGACCACCAAAGTAGTTGCGCACCGAATCCTCGTCGATCCCCAACTCATCGGCTATACGTTTCGTGCTGCCGCTGGGCAGTTTATCCTTAATCCGTCGCAGTTCATTGAATGTTATGACCATAATACAAGAAGTTTAGAGTTGTTATTGGCTAAAGGTAATGACAAATATACGGAAACGCAAATAATTCTTCAATTTTTTTACATTGTTCTGTAAAATGGACCCACAGGCGATCGAAAGGCTATCAAAAAAGAGAAGTCCCGCTTTATGTCAATAAATGTTATCTTTCCCGTATTCGGTACATCTACACCTCGGCGATTCACGGTCAAACCAGTTTTATATGCGCATCATCCGTGATGAACGTTAAATAGGCTTTGTGCTGCCTCAACATAGAGACATCGACTACAAAAAAGGGGGGGCTTTCGGAGTCTCTCTGTCTAATGTTATATAAATATAACTCTCCTTGCCGGCGATCTCCTTGATCGCCGCCTGAGTGGCGGCGAGACGTGCAATAGACGTTGTACTGTCTTTACTATAAACATCACCCATAACAAAAAAAAGGAGACACTAAAAGTCTCCCTTTCGAATGCTATATGAAATATACGTCTATTTGCCAGCTGCTTCCTTGATCGCTGCCTGAGCGGCGGCGAGACGCGCGATAGGCACACGGAACGGCGAGCAAGACACATAGTCGAGACCCGAGAAGTGGCAAAATTCCACCGACGACGGCTCACCGCCATGTTCGCCGCATATACCGCACTTCAGCGCCTCACGCGTAGCGCGTCCTTTCTTAACCCCTTCGCGCACCAGGGCACCGACACCCACCTGATCCAGAACCTGGAACGGATCGTGATCCAAGATTCCGCGCTCGAGGTACGTAGGCAGGAACTTACCTATATCGTCGCGCGAGAACCCGAGGGTCATCTGCGTAAGGTCGTTCGTTCCGAACGAGAAGAACTCGGCCACCTGGGCTATCTCGTCGGCCGTAACCGCAGCACGCGGCACCTCGATCATCGTACCGACCATATATCCGATCTCTTCGTCGCGCTCAAGGAATACCTGCTTGGCCGTGTTGTCGATGATCTCTTTCTGGTATTTAAGCTCTTTCACGTTGCCCACCAGCGGCACCATGATCTCAACATTCACGGTTATCCCTTTCTTGCGTGTGTTCAGTGCCGCCTCTATAAGGGCGCGGGCCTGCATTTCGGTGATCTCGGGATAGGTATTGCCCAGACGGCATCCGCGATGGCCCAGCATGGGGTTCACCTCGTGCAGCGACTCCACCTTGGAGTGTACCGTCTCGAACTGAATGCCCAAGTGTGCTGCCAACTCCTTTTGGTCCTTTTCGGTGTGGGGCACGAACTCGTGCAAGGGGGGATCGAGGAGGCGCACCGTAACGGGCAGACCGTTCATGGCCTCGAAGATACCCTCGAAGTCGCCCCTCTGCATAGGCAGCAACTTCGCCAGCGCCGTTCTGCGACCATCTTCGTTATCGGCCAGGATCATTTCGCGAACAGCCAGTATACGGTCGCCCTCGAAGAACATGTGCTCTGTACGGCACAGACCGATACCCTGGGCACCGAAGCTTATCGCGACTGCTGCGTCGTTGGGTGTGTCGGCATTGGTGCGCACCTTCATACGTGCATATCTGCTCGTCAGATCCATCAGCTTGGCGAAGTCGCCGCTCACTTCGGCATCTTTCGTGGCCACCTTGCCGAGATAGACCTCACCCGTCGATCCGTTGAGCGAGATCCAGTCGCCCTCCTTGAGCATCACACCGCCTATGGTGAGCGTACGGGCCTTGTAGTCGATCTTCGCATCGCCGGCACCCGACACACAGCACTTACCCATACCGCGCGCCACAACTGCCGCATGCGACGTCATACCTCCGCGTGCCGTAAGGATACCTGCCGCAACGTGCATACCCTTCAGGTCCTCGGGCGATGTCTCGATACGCACCAGGATGGCCTTCTCTTTCTTAACCTCGGAGCACTTCTCGGCATCCTCGGCGAAGAACACGATCGGGCCTGTAGCGGCACCGGGCGATGCGGGCAGACCCTTGGTCATAACCTGCGCCTTCGCAACCGCCTCCTTGTCGAACACGGGGTGCAACAACTCATCCAATTTCTCGGCTTCACAACGCGTGAGAGCCGTTTTCTCGTCGATCAAACCCTCGTCGAGCATATCCATCGCGATCTTTACCATCGCGGCGCCGGTGCGCTTGCCGCTACGCGTTTGGAGCATCCACAACTTGCCGTCCTGAATGGTGAACTCCATATCCTGCATATCGGTGAAATATTGCTCGAGATTGTGCTGTATTGCGTTCAGCTCGCCGTACGCCTCTGGCATAACCTCCTCGAGCGACGGGAAATTAGCGGCCCTGTCGGCCTCTGTCACGTTCTGCGACTTGGCCCAACGGCGCGAACCCTCGAGGGTGATCTGCTGCGGCGTGCGGATACCGGCGACCACATCCTCGCCCTGTGCGTTGACCAGATATTCGCCGTTGAACAGGTTCTCGCCGGTAGCGGCATCGCGCGAAAAACATACACCAGTAGCCGAATTGTCGCCCATATTGCCGAACACCATAGCCTGTACGTTCACCGCCGTGCCCCACTCTGCGGGGATATTGTTGAGCTTCCTGTAAAGAATAGCACGATCGTTCATCCAGCTCTGGAACACCGACATCACGGCACCCCACAATTGCTCCCACGCGTCAGTCGGGAAATCCGAGCCGGTCTGCTTCTTGACCGCCGCCTTGAACCTTTTTACCATCTCGCGCAGGTCGTCGGTCGTAAGGTCGGTATCGTTCTTCACTCCCTTTTCGGCCTTCAGGTGGTCGATGATCTCTTCGAACGGATCTTCGTCCTCTTTGCTTTCGGGTTTCATGCCGAGCACCACGTCGCCATACATCTGTACGAAACGACGATACGAGTCCCATGCGAAACGATCGTTGCCGCTCTTCTTAGCGATAGCCTCTACTGCCTCGTCGTTGAGACCCAGGTTGAGGATCGTGTCCATCATACCGGGCATCGACGCCCTCGCCCCCGAGCGCACCGACACCAGCAGCGGATTCTTATTGTCGTTGAACTTCATGCCCGTGTGCTGTTCGATATCGGCGATAGCCTTCTCGACCTCGGGACGGATCATCTCGACCACCTTATCGTGGCCATGTTTATAGTACTCTGTGCAGACATCGGTCGTGATCGTAAACCCGGGAGGCACGGGCACCCCGATAAGGTTCATCTCGGCCAGGTTGGCTCCTTTGCCGCCCAGCAACTCCTTCATTTTACCATTTCCCTCGGCCTTTTTATTGCCGAAGGTGTAGACTCTCTTTACGTTTGACATATTCTTGTTTGGATTTATTTCAGGCTGCAAAGATACTAAAAATAATGATGAATTTAAATGGTGTATACAGCGAGAATTTTATTTAATCACAAGGAGAAAATCACGAGGCTCAGGACAGCCAACAACAAGCCGCGGCGGAGATACAGCTACACCCAAAAAACGGGCCGTCCCGTCGGACGGCCCTATGCAGTAAAGGTGGTATACTCCCTGTGCACGCGATCGTTATGCTCGGTTTCTCTTTAAGGAGTGAAGCAAAACGTGGGACATTACTGCATTATCCGATCTGAGGCTTTAGCCGGCCCTGCAACTCGATAAAGAGTAAAGCCCACGCGATACGTGAGATGTTTACTGATTATCCAGAGTTGCAGAGAAACGGCTAAA
>QMCE01000113.1_pt1 | contig 33573 bp, 30 predicted proteins | sample 1821851 | NCBI WGS metagenome assembly QMCE01 (sample SAMN09453174, study PRJNA476694) | Termite gut metagenome, whole genome shotgun sequencing project. | isolation source: worker | host: Odontotermes sp. | place: South Africa:Pretoria | collected 2016-01-28 | reverse complement strand
AGCCCGAAACCATAGAACTGTTCAACGGCCGCGACCTCGACGGCTGGGTGGGCTATCTGGCCGATCCTTCGCTCGATCCGGCCGAAGAATTTACCGTGCAGGACGGAGTTATCCGCCTGAGCGGCAAGTTGGGCTATCTCCACACCGAAAAGGGCTACACCGATTACAGGTTGGAGGTGGAGTGGCGCTGGCCCGAAGAGGCGTCGAACAGTGGTATTTTCCAGCGCGTTCAGCCCGAGTATCAGGCGTTGCCCGAGTGTTTCGAATGTCAGCTTCAGGCTGGTAATGCGGGCGATCTGGTCGGTTTGGGCGGTATCCGGACAGCAGAGACCGCCGATGCCACCGGGGAGATCACCGTGACGAAGAAAATGAACCCGTCCAATGAAAAACCCCTCGGCGAGTGGAACCGTGCGGAGATCGTCTGCCGCGGGGATGTTATCGACGTCTATATCAACGGCGAACATCAGAACCACGTCACAGGAACCTCCCGCTTCGAGGGCTATGTCGCCCTTCAGAGCGAGGGCGGCCCGGTGGAATTCCGGAATGTGCGGCTAACGCCTTTAAAATAGATACTATGAAACCAATTCTTACGATTATGGCAGCACTGTTTTGCGCACAGGTCGGCGCGCAGATCCCGGCCTGGCCCTCCGATATTATCGAGACCGCCGAAGGCAAAGACCTTAAAATAACTTTCTTCGGCCACGGAAGCATCGCTTTCGAGTATGAGGGCAAGCATATTTACATCGACCCCGTTTCGGATTTCGCCGACTACTCGCGTCTTCCGAAGGCCGATCTCATCCTCGTCGGCCACGAACACGGCGACCATTTCGATCCGAAGGCGATCGACGCGCTCTACACGGATGGAATGACGGGTTTCGGCAACGCCACCGCGGTCGACTCGTTCGAGTACGGCAGTCCCGAGATGATAATGGCCCACGGCGATGTGAAAAAGTTGCTCTACGTTACCGTCGAAGCCGTTCCGGCCTACAACACCTCGCCCGAAAAACTGAACTTCCACCCGAAGGCGCGCCTCCACAACGGCTGGATACTCACTTTTGGCGGCACGAGGGTTTACGTCGCGGGTGACACCGAGGATACCCCCGAAATGATGGCTCTCGAGGAGATCGACATCGCCTTCCTGCCCGTCAACCTGCCCTACACCATGACCGAGGAGCAGGCGGCCCGTGCCGTGAGAGCCATCCGGCCGAAGATTTTCTATCCCTATCATTACGGCCAGACCGATCACAAGACCGACCTTTCGAAACTCGCCCGACTGATAGAAGGTTCGGGAGTCGAGATGCGCATACGTCCGCTCGAATAGGCGGAAGCAAACCTACAAAAAGATGCGGGACCCCTCGAAGGATCCCGCATCTTGTCGTACTCGCCAACCGCTACTTCTTTTTTGTACGAGCGGCGGCCGGTCGTGTTTGCCGCGCCGGTTCGAGTTCGACCTCGACCACGATCTCCTCGTTACGCTTGCGTGCGGCGGGATGGGAGGTTTTCGCGGCGTGTGCTCTTGTGGAACGGGTTGCCACAGCTTTTGTGGTGTGCCCGGGGGTGTGTCCCGAAACGCAGTTGCGGGCCTTTCCGGAAGACATCCGCCTGTGGGCGGTTCTTTCTCCGATGAGCGAACGTATCGCTCCGATCACCCCCTGGGCCACCGAAATTCCCGTTCCGACCCCGCCGACAGCCCTTCCCAGGAATGAACCCGGAGGAGCAACCATCGAAAGCAGGTTGTCGAAGCTGAAGGTGTGGTATACATCGTCGATGAGACGTTCCTTTGCAAACCACTCCCGCAATTCGAGTTCGCTGCGCGCCTCCCTGAGTTCGGCCACGGAGCTTATCTCGCTCAGATAGCGTGCTTTTCTAATTTCGCGTCCCATGTTTGTAGTCGTTATCGGTGAAAAACAGATCGACGAACCAGCGAACCATCGTGCCTCCGAACATCCGGCGGCCGAGGAAGTAGAAGATTATCCCGATCAGGAGGAACCCTCCTCCCGAAATAAGGAATCCGAGCGACGGGTGCCCCAACATCTCACCGATCCACAGCGCGAGAGCGATCATCAGGAACACCACGGCGAAGAGTATCACCACGAAGGCGATGGCCCTTCCCAGAGCCAGAGCGGCGATGGACGAAAGCCTGTCCACCGTCCCGAGGCGCAGTGATGCCCACTTGAGGCGCAGATAGTCGAGGGTCTCTTCGCCCAATCCGCGCAGTTCATCAAAACCGTTTGCCATGACTTTCGGGATTGTTTAGCAACCTACCGCCTTTTTTGCGGCGCCGATCTCGTCCTCGACCCTTCCTTTGGCATCTTCGACGAAATCTTCGACCTCGCGCACGGCGCGGCGGGCTTTGCGTTTGTAGCGGTCGATCTCGTCTTCCACATACTCTTTTGCAGCAACGGCTTTGTCCTTAATCATATCGACCTCGTCATCGACGAAATCGCGGATCATACTGCGGGTTTCCGCGCCCGAACGGGGGGCGAATAACAGGGCGACACAGCCGCCGATCAATGCGCCGGCGAAGAAAGCTCCCACGGCGGCGCCAGGATTGGAATGTCTCATAACTAAAATTTATTATTAAAAGATTAGACTTTTGCACTCCCATATTACAAATCTGGTTCCACAAATCGGGGTGTTCTGAAAATTTGTTATCTTAGTGGGATTTTATGGCAGAACCCTTACACAATAACACACTCTGCTTCTCGGGCCACCGTTATTACGCCGCCGCGCCGGACGACGAGGCTCGTCTTGCGGCCGCGGTGGAGGCGGCCTTCGCGGATGGCTACCGGACGTTCATTTCGGGAATGGCCTCCGGTTTCGACCTTGCGGCGGCGGAGGCTGTGGTGAGGTTGCGGGCACGGGCTGCGGAGGTCGTGCTCGTGGCCGCGATCCCGTTCGCGGGTCAGCCCGGGGGCTATACACCCGCCGACCGGGTCAGATACGACGCGATTTTAGCGGCGGCGGATCGGACGGAGGTACTGGCCGAGAGGTATTTCCACGGCTGTTATCTGCGCAGAGACGATTGGATGGTGGAGCGTTCGGGGCGCGTAATCTGCTGGTACGACGGATCGAGCAGCGGTACACGCTACACTGTCCGCCGCGCTTTGGCCCGGGGTCTCGAGATAGTCAATATTTTCCGCGCCGCGGACAGTTTGTTTTAGGGCTGTTTGTAGTCGGGCCGCATGGAGACGGTCGTCGCGGTCGGGAAATCGGCGGGCACTTTTTGAGTCACTTTTCCTGTTGCGGCCCATTCGCATCCTCTCAGAAACGTCACCTGAAAGCCCGTGCACTGCATGGCGGGGCTATCCTCGGGCGTCGGACCGGCGTGGCCGAGCATTGTGTGGAAAATGCGCGCGTGGCCGTAATCGACCGTGAAGATCAGAGGCTCCTCGCGTCCGCTGCCTCCCGTTTCCGGCGAGGAGTATGCCGTGTAAAGCAACGACTTTACGTTGGCGGGGCCGCGCATACGGTCGTAGAGTTCGTCTTTAGCGTGCTTCCAATGGGCCGGTAATCCCTCCATTATGGGATGATCCGTCTCGAAGGCGTTGAGAACGTATTCGTGTTGGGCGCCGTGCGAACCTCCCCGTCCCGGAGAGGGGTCGAGAATGATCTCGCCACCCGAGACGTAGAGCCATGGGCCGTCTTTTTCATCCCGGCCTTCCCAGCCGCCGAGGGCTGTCATGCGGTTGAATTCGTCCCACCGGGGAAAGGCGTTGTCGCCGGCGTGATATATCACAAGACCGCCACCGCCCTGCACATATTCGAGAAATGCCGCGTTCGTTTCGCCGCTCCAACTGTCGCCGTTGTAGTCCATCACCACGAGGTCGTACTTCGAGAATTCGGGCCGGAAAGTCTCCATGTCGCCCCCTTTTCCGGGCGATGTGGCGATATCGACGGCGAATAGTCCCGAATTTTCGAGTATCCGTTCGATCACCACACTGCTCACGGGCCAGTTGTGGTTGTTCTGCCCCGTGACGATGAGGGTTTTGATGGGTTCTTTGGCCGCGGGCGAACAGTGGGACGAAGAGAATGCGCACAGCAGGGTGGTTGCGAGCATGACGATCGAAATTTTCATGGTTAAGGTTGTTTTCGGTTACGATATTTATTTTTTTCGGTTTCTCTTGACTCTTCTGCTCCCACCTCGCTCGGAATGACGACGATCGGCTTGTCGAATCTCCGGATCGTTAGTACAGGGTGGTTTTATTTCAACAGTTCCCGGGCGTGCCTCATCGCGGCGTCGGTGATGGCGTTCCCGCTCAGCATTGCGGCGATCTCGGCAACCCTTTCCTCGGGAGAGAGAGTGCGGATATGGGTCGAGCCGCCCTCTTTGTAGACCTGAAAGTGGATGCCCTGTTTGGCTGCGATCTGCGGCAGGTGGGTTATGTTCACTACCTGGCAACGCGCGGCAAGACGGGCGATCACCTCGCCCATGGCGTCGGCCACCCGGCCCGAAACCCCCGCGTCGATCTCGTCGAAGATCACGGTGGGCTGTCCCGCCGAGAGTGCGGCAAGTGTTTTGAGCGCCAGCATCACGCGCGAAATTTCGCCCCCCGACGCTATCTTCTCTACGGGGCGTGGCTGGGCGGACGAGTTGGCCGTGAACAGGAACCTCACCCTGTCGCCGCCGACGGAATGCAGTTCGGGGGCCGCCGATATCTCCACTATCAGCCGGGCCTCGGGCATTCCCAACCCCCGGAGCATCTCCACGACCGAACGCTCCACCTCCGGAGCCACCGTGCGCCGCGCTTCGGAGATTTGCGCCGCAAGCCGCGTGACCTCCGCTTCCGTTTTCGCCGCTTCCGCTTCGAGCGCCGCCACTTTTTCGTCGCCATGCTCTATGGCGCTCAGTTGCCGCTCGAAATCGGCCTGCAAGGCCATAAGTTCTTCGACCGAAGCGACACGATGCTTATGTTGAAGTGCGTAGATGGCATCCAGCCGCGAGGCGACGGCCTCCAGTTTTTCGGGATCGCCTTCGATACGTTCGTACTCGGCCGCCATCTCGCGCTCCATATCCTGCATATCGAGGTGCGCCGAAGCCAGGCGTTCCGCGAAACCAGCCGCTCCCGCATGAATTTCGCGAACCTTTTCTATCGTGCCGCGAAGAGCCCGAAGGCGTGCCACGATGCCGGTTTCGTCGGCGCCCAACTCTCCGGCGACCGAACCGAAAGCCTCCCGCAATTCGCCTGTGTGGGAAAGTTCCTTCTGCCGCGCTTCGAGTTCGTCCTGTTCGCCCGTCGTAAGCTGCAGGGCGGCAAGTTCTTCGGCCTGATGCCTGAGCCACTCCTCGTCCCTTCGAGCCTCCGCCGCCGCGGTTCGCGCTTCGGAAAGTTCTTTCAAAAGCGCGCGCCAGGTGGCGAAATCGGTGCCATAACACTTCACGAGAGCGCTTTGACCCGCCACGGCGTCGAGTATCGAGGTGCGGAAACCGTCGCCCAGAAGCAACAGGTTTTCGTGTTGCGAATGTATGTCGATGAGACGCCCGCCCAGCTCCCTCAGTACGCCGAGGCCCACGGGCAGGTCGTTCACGTATGCGCGGCTCTTGCCCGAGGCCGAGATCACGCGGCGCACGGTGCTCACAGGCTCGAAATCGAGGTCGTTGTCTTCGAAAAACGGCTCCAGCCCATAGCCGTCGAGCGTGAAAACCCCCTCCACGACACATGCACGCGAAGGGTCTTTCTGCACTCCCGCTTCGCCTCGCGCCCCCAGCAACAGCCCCAACGCACCCAGCAGAATGGACTTTCCCGCTCCCGTTTCGCCGGTGACGATGTTGAGGCCCGGACCGAGCTCTATTTCGAGCCGGTCTATAAGTGCGTAATTCTCAACGGAAAGCGAACGTAGCATTATCGCGTAGCTAATTCGTAATTACCTCCGTCGGCTTTTCCCGCCCCGCGCTTCGCGCGACTTGCGGACCTCCGTCGGTGAATACTTCGTAATTCGTTATTAATACGACCGCTTCGGCGGCGACCCCTTCCTCGCGGCCGATGAAGCCGAGCTTTTCGGTGGTCGTGGCCTTGACCGACACCGCGTCCATGTCGATTTCGAGCGCGGCGGCCAGTTCGCGCCGCATATCGTCGATGTAAGGGCGTATCTTCGGGGCCTGAAGCATCACGGTACAGTCGACGTTGCCGATCTCCCATCCGGCATTCCGGACAAGCGCGGCGCTGCGGCGCAAAAGTTCACGCGAGTCGATGCCCCGGAATTCGCCCGAGGTGTCGGGGAAGTGGAGTCCGATGTCGCCCAGCGCTGCAGCGCCCAACAGAGCGTCACACAATGCGTGGATCACCGCGTCGCCGTCGGAATGCGCCACGCACCCCTTCGTATGGGGTATCGTCACCCCGCCCAAGCGCAACGTGAGCCTGACTCCATCCTCGTCCGTCTCCGCCAGACGGTGAACGTCGTATCCGTGTCCTATCCTCGTGTTCATAATGGCTCAAAGATAGGAAAATTTTGATTATCTTTGACCAAATAATTATCGACTATGACACTGACTGAAATACTCAAAAAGCGGCGGAGTGTGCGCCGATTCGACGGGCGGCGCGTTCCGCACGATGTGCTCGAGTGGATTTTGAGCCTCGCGCTTACGGCACCATCGTCGAAAAACACCCGCTCGACCCGCTTCATTGTGGTCGGAGACCCCGAGATGCTCGAACGTATCTCGCGGATGAGGGATTTCGGGGCGGCGTTCCTCGCCGAGGCTCCATGTGCGGTGTTGGTGATGGGCGATACGTCGGCGACCGACCTGTGGCTGGACAACGCGGCTATTTCGGCGACCATCCTGCAACTCGCCGCCGAGGAGGCGGGTCTGGGTTCGTGCTGGGTGCATGTCAACGGCCGTCCGCAACGGCGCGAAGAGCCCGACGGGCCCACGGCCGAGGATTACCTCAGGGAGTTCATGCCCATTCAGCCTGAATACAAGCCTTTGTGTTTCATTGCGTTGGGTTATCCGGCCGACACACCTAAGCCCCACGCCGAACGGGACGAGTCGGGCAAGATAGTTTGGCTTTAACTAGTTGAAAGTTGAAAGTTGAAAGTTGAAAGTTGAAAGTTGAAAGTTGAAAGTTGAAAAGTGAGCTACGCATGAATTTATCCGCGTTAGCCAAACTTTCCACTTTCAATTTTCAACTAAACGGGATAATCGGTAGAATAGTGCAGGCCGATGCTCTGGTGTCGCGCATTTGCCTGTTTTATAATCAGATACCCCGCCGTTATCATATTGCGGAGCTCACATAGCTGTTTCGACGGGGTGGTCTTTTTGTACAGCTCCTCGGTCTCGTACCAGATGATATCCAAACGCCGCATCGCTCGTTCCAGACGCAGATTCGAGCGCACGATGCCCACATAGTTGCTCATTATCTGTTGCATCTCCTTGACATTTTGAGTTATAAGCACCATCTCCTCGGGGGCGGCGGTGCCCTCGTCGTTCCAGTCGGGGATGCCCTCCTGAAGATCGACGCCGTCCAGCCGGGCCAAAGCGTGGCGCGCGGCCTCGTCGGCGTACACCAACGCCTCTATCAATGAGTTGGAAGCCAGTCTATTGGCTCCGTGGAGACCCGTGCATGAACATTCGCCCAAAGCGTAAAGCCGATTGATGGAGCTTTCGCCGGAGAGGTTCACCTCGATGCCTCCCGTGCAATAGTGCGCCGCCGGAACCACCGGTATCATATCGCGCGTGATGTCGATGCCCCTCGACAGGCATTTTTCGTAAATGTTTGGGAAATGGTCGATTATCTCCTGCGCCTTACGCGAGGTAACGTCCAGATAAACAAATTCGTAGCCGTGGATCTTCATCTCGTGGTCGATGCTACGTGCCACTATGTCGCGCGGTGCGAGCGAGCCCATCGGATGGTATTTGCGCATGAACTCCTCGCCGCCGGGAAGCCGCAGCACCGCTCCGAATCCGCGCATAGCCTCGGAGATCAGGAACGACGGCCTCTCGCCCGGATCGTACAGCGAGGTGGGGTGGAACTGTATGAACTCCATGTCGCGCGTGAGGCCCTTTGCCCTGTGAACCATAGCGATACCATCGCCGGTGGCCACCTGCGGATTGGTGGTGGTGGCGTAGACGTTGCCCACTCCGCCCGTCGCAACGACCGTGAAGCGGGCGCGGAAGGTCTCGATATCGCCCGTGCGCAGGTCGAGCACATAAGCCCCGAAGCAGACTATCTTCTTGCTGTGTTTGGTCACCAACTCGCCCAGATGGTGTTGGGTCAGAAGGTCGATGGCGAAGTGTCGTTCGAGGATCGTGATATTGGGATGGCGGCGCACCTGTTCCACGAGCGCGCGCTCTATCTCGGCCCCGGTCAGGTCTTTGTGGTGCAGGATGCGGTGTTCGGTGTGGCCCCCCTCGCGCGCGAGTTCATAGGTGCCGTCGGGTTTCTTGTCGAACTCGGCGCCCCATGCGACCAGATCGTTTATAAGCTCGGGCGCACGGCGAACCACCAGATTGACCGCCTCCAGATCGTTGATCCCGGCCCCAGCCGCAAGCGTGTCGGCTATGTGGCGTTCGAAAGAGTCGGGCTCGTAAGTCACCGACGAGATGCCCCCCTGGGCGAACCGGGTGTTGCTTTCGGTGACGGCGGCTTTCGTCACAATGGTCACACGCCCCTTCTCGGCGGCCTTCAAAGCGAAACTCAGTCCCGCGATGCCGCTCCCTATCACTAAAAAATCCGTATCCATCATAACGCAAAATTAGGAATTTTTGTCATTGCTTTTCGTATGTGCCCTCAATTCTTTGATTGCCCGGTCAAAGTCACTTTCGTATTGCAACAGTTCCCGGTGGCGGTAGATTTCAAATTCCCGTGTCGCTTTTTCGACGGCCTGTTCGTGCGACACCGACCCTGCGTTAGCCAGCAGGGGGCGGTTGCCCATTGACAACATACTGTCCAGTTTCTCGATCCACTCGCGCATGGTCATCGGTCGCTGCTCTAACGCCTGCAACTCCGCGAAGTCGAGGTATTGCGACACCAACAGATTGAGCACCTGTAATTCCCGCTCCGACAGATAATTCTTGGCGATCTTAACATCATCTTTTGTGATGTAGTCGCCTTTGAAATTGGTCATCCCGACCATCGGCTTGTCGGCATCGACCCGCTCGTAGATCACTTCCGCTGCAGTGTGCCTGTGGGCGGCATAGTGCATCTTGTTCTGCACCGTTGCGAAAAATCGGCGGGTCATGTCGGCTTTAGGATCGTAATCCACCGATGTGGCGTAAATATCGGTCACCTGCTGATACAGATTGCGTTCGCTCGAACGAATGTCCCTAACCCGCTGAAGCAACTCACGAAAATAGCGGTTGCCGTTACCTTTCAGCCGCTCGTCGTCGAGGGTGAAACCCTTGTGAATGTATTCGTGGAGCCGCTGTGTCGCCCACTGCCGGAACCGTGTCGCCACCTGCGATTTGACCCGGTAACCGACGGCGATGATCACGTCCAGATTGTAATTCGGGATATTCCTGCGCACAGAACGGTTACCCTCCATTTGAACTTGTAAGAAATTCTTACAGGTTCGATCCTCCTGCAACTCAGCCTCTTGATAGATGTTCCGAACGTGTTGAACCACATTCTCGCGCGTTGTGTCGAACAGCATTGCGATCTGCTGTTGCGAAAGCCATAAATCCTCTCCGTCAAAACGGACATTTACATTTGTTACGCCGTTGTCGTCTTGATAGAGTACGAATTGGCTGTCGGTTGGTTGAAGTATGATTTCCTTGACAGACATAAATTATGCTTTCCTTTCGTCTTGTTTACCAATATTGAGCTTGAACATGTCTGTATTATATGCGACATAGATATTCTTTTTTATCTTTTCTCTCAAGCTCTCTTCGATATTTGTTTTTTGCAAAAACCTATCCTTGATCGCCTCTTCTTCTTCCATGCGATCGGGGCCCTGGTTTCCATTGAAATTTTTGTTCTTATTATATTCGAACAAGATCATTTTACAATCTCCTTTTAGGGTTTCGCCAACTAATTCCCACCACTTTTTGTCAGTATCGCCAAAAGACAATCCAAAAGTACATATCAAATTTGCTTTACTTAACCATTGTCGACATTTTGCGTCATGAGCCGAGCGATATGAACTGTTACAATCAGATTTAACATACCGATTTGTAACTCGTCCTTCTCCACGAAGTTTTTCATTTGCAATTTGAGAATCATCATTTACTCCAAAAATAAGCCTGTCGTCCGTAAATCCGTGTATATGTTCTATTTCGGACAAGTTGATGTCATAAGTTCCATGGCTGCTTATTTTGCCTTTTTGATTATTTATCAAACGCTCGACAGACATTGAATAATTAAACGTAATTATCCTAATATGCCAACCGGAATTATTCCACTGCGACCTATATTGATTAATTTCAGAGATATCCGTCGGAAATAACCTGCTATGAGGGTTCATCAGATACCCATGAAACACACTCTTTTGATCTTTGTCGAAAGGCCATTTATCTTCTTCAAGTTTAATATATTTCGAGAGATTATCAACCAAATGCCCATGAAGTTCGACAGCCTCTTCAGCACTTAAGTATTCCAAGTAGTTGCCGATTGCAAGCTCCAAATCGGACCATTTATCATATTTTTTATAACGCTCCTTCTCCAACTCTTGCTTGAAAGTTTTCACAACATCGGTGTCATTGTCGGACGATAATTTTAGGTAGTGGTTGTAGAAATCTTGGTAGTCGGTTTGCATTCCAAGATTTTTGTCGAATCCGTTGCCGATTAAATACACAATGTTCATAACTATTGTTGTTTAATATTATTGGTTTCTTCTTATGTAATAACATTGACCATGCGTCGGAAAGAAGAAGAGATAATACCGCCACTCTCGGCGATAAACCTCTCTTCGATATGACATTCAGAGACAGGTTTATTTAATGAAATGAATTAATCATGAAAACCAAAAGTATAAAAAATAGGCGATACCAACGTGAATTATCTCCCCTTTTTGTAACTTTGTCCATATGGCGGATGTCGAAAAGCGTTGGGCGGAGCTCTCGCGTAAATACCGGAACTATATAAAGCTCGAAAAGCGTTTGGCGGCGAACACCGTCGAGAGCTATATGAGGGATCTGGCGCAACTGGCGGCTTTCATGTCGGCGCAGGGAGTCGCACCCCGGTGGGTGACGGCGGCCATGATCGAGGCTTTCATGGCGTCGCTCTACGATCTGGGCGTCGAGAAAACCACTCAGGCGCGAATTCTGAGCGGCACGAAAAGTTTTTTCAACTTTCTGCTTCTGGAGGAGGTCGTCGATACTTCGCCCGCCGAATTTATCGAGGGGCCTAAAGCGGGGCGCAAGTTACCCGAGGTGCTTTCGACCGACGAGATAGACCGTATTATCGCGACTTTCGATCCTGCCACCGATCTCGGTATGCGCAATGGGGCGATGGTGGAGGCGATGTACAGTTGCGGATTGCGCGTTTCGGAACTTGTGGGGCTGAGGCTGGGCGATCTTTTTTTCGACGACGGCTTCATTCGGGTCACAGGCAAGGGCGACAAGCAACGGCTCGTTCCGGTGAGCGGTGCGGCGCGGGGCAGGATCGAGGCGTGGCTCGCCGTTCGCGACACGGGTGTGGGCAACGACACGCTGTTTCTGAACAACCGGGGACGAGGACTTACACGCGTGATGGTATTCACGATGTTGAAAGGAGCGGTCGCGGCGGCGGGTATCACCAAAACCGTGAGCCCGCACACCCTGCGCCACAGCTTCGCCACCCACCTGCTGGAGGGCGGCGCGAGCATCCGGCAGGTGCAGGAACTGTTGGGCCACGAAAGCATTCTCACCACCGAGATATACACCCACCTCGACACCACGCACCTGCGCCGCACCATAGATGAGCACCATCCGCTGTCGCAAAGAACAACACACACACTAACCCGATAAAGTTTTATCCGAACATGAGAGCAAATTTATTACTGCCTGCCGTTTGCGGGCTTACCGTGTCGGTCTGTTCATGCACACCGAAAGGTCAAAATCCTCCCGACGATGGCGGAGACGGCAAAAAACCTGTGATGGTCGTGGAGCAGTTCCTGCCCATAGCCGATCCCTCCATCCTCTATTACGACGGGACATATTACGCGTACGGAACGAGTTCCGACGCCGGTTTCGAGGCGTATTATACCGAAGACGAAAATCTGAAACAATGGAAAAGACATCCGCGTCTTATTCTGGCCAGGAACGACTCCTATGGTGACCGATGGTTTTGGGCCCCGGAGGTGTATTACAACAGTGCGAACAAGACTTTTTATCTCTACTATTCGGCAGAAGAACACATTTGCGTCGCAACCGGACCGTCACCGCTGGGCCCGTTCACACAAACGGTCAAGGAGCCGATGCGGAGCGAGAAGTCGATAGACTCTTCGCTGTTCATCGACGACGACGGGACGCCGTATCTTTTCTTCGTACGCTTCACCGACGGCAACGTCATCTGGGCCGCCGAGCTCGAAGACGACCTGATGACGATAAAGGAGGAGACGCTGACCCGGTGCATCACAGCGTCGCTACCATGGGAGACCGTTCAGGCCAAAGTGGCCGAAGGTCCCTCGGTGCTTCGGCGGGGCGATACATATTATATGCTCTATTCGGCCAACCACTATGAAAATGTGAATTACGGGGTGGGATACGCAACGGCCGCTTCGCCTCTCGGGCCCTGGACAAAATCGGACGGCAATCCCATATTTCAAAAACCCAAGGCCGGTCTCGTGGGCACGGGACACGGAGCTCCGTTCGTTGACGCCGAGGGTAAATTGAGGTACGTTTTCCATGCCCACTCCTCCACGACCGCGATCCATCCGCGCAAGATGTACATTACCGACATGTCTATCGCAGGCGGAGACGTGACCCTGAACAAGGACACTATTATTTCCCCACTGTGGGTAAAATAGCGTGAGTTAAGCGAAGTCCCGGATCATTTCGAAAAACAGGTAGCAACCCGATCGAGATTGCCGTTGGCTTTAGCCGACGGATTCGAGAGTATTCGATTTAAAACGGACTTTAGCCCAACTTCCGATCATTTGGGCTAAAGCCCGGGATTGGGAGAGGCTCCTGCTGTCCGTCGGTTAAAACCGACGGCAATGGATATCGAAACTGCAAGTAACACAAGTAAGATAGCCAAAAGATTCGAAACGAGTATCATAGCCTGCCGGAAGGGACAGCCGGGGTTAAAATAAAAAAACCGGAGCAAGCGATCTGTGTCGCACCGCTACGACCCGTTACCCTTGCTGCCTTCCGGCCCTGGGGGATTCGCGGGGAGCTGGTCGCACAGGACTTACTCCGGAGACGCAAATATAGGCAAAAACCGCGACCCGCCAAAATTTTGACTATCTTCGTGGCGTTTATACAATGAGAGCTTGTTTGGAATTTCCCACTCTTGCTCTTTTCCGCTATTTTCGCCCCGTTCTTCACCCGCTCCGCCCCCCATAGGAACCACTATGCGGGGCTTGTCGCGCGCAAAGAACAGGACGAAAATAGCTGTAAAATAGCTTCGGTGGAAAAATCTAAACAAGCTCTAAGAAATGAAAAAACGTACAAGAAATATTCCGATCTCTTTGGCTCTCGCCCTGCTTGTGGTCGCGGGAGCGGCCGTGGGTTCTGTGCTGTATGTCGCCCGGGCTAATGCCGTGGTGCATCCGGGTTCGCTGTATGTTCCGACGGGGACCGATTACAAGACCCTCGCGGATTCGCTACGGGCGGGCGGAAAGATCCGTTTCGCAAAGCCTTTCGAGCTGTACTCGAAGCGAATAGGTCTCACCGAGCGCGTGAAGCCGGGCCACTATACCCTGCGGGAAGGGCAGAATGTGATCGAGATCGCGCGGATGCTGAACCTCGGAGAGCAGACTCCCGTGAATGTGGTGGTGCGCACCTCGCGCCTGCCCGGCGTGCTTGCCGCGCGGGTGGCCGCCCAATTGGAGACCGACTCGGCGTCGATCCGGGCCGCGATGCGCGATCCCGCCCTGTTGGACGAATACGGCTTCGAGAGTGAGCTCGAAATGTTCTCGATGTTCATCCCCAATACCTATGAAATGTGGTGGACGGCGACCCCTGCGGAGTTTGTGGAGCGCATGAAAAGGGAGTACGACCGTTTTTGGAACGAGAGCCGCCGCGCGAAACTCGCACGCACGCGCCTGTCGAGAATGGAGGTGATAACGCTCGCCTCGATCCTCGTGGAAGAGACCCAAAAGACCGACGAAATGCCCACCATGGCGGGGGTCTACATAAATCGCCTGCGAACCGGAATGCCGCTTCAGGCCGATCCCACGGTGAAATACGCCCTCGGCGATTTTGCCCTGCGACGCATTCTGAACCGCCACCTGCGTACCCCCTCGCCCTACAATACCTATGTGAACCGAGGTCTGCCGCCGACGCCCATCACTATGCCCTCGATCGCGGCTATCGACGCCGTGCTCGACTTCAAGGAGCACAGGTATATCTATTTCTGCGCGAAAGAGGATTTCTCGGGTTATCACAACTTCGCCGAGACCTACTCCCAGCATCTCGCCAACGCGCGCCGGTATACCGCCGAACTAAATAAAAGAGGAATTTTGCGGTGATAGCGGCGGTTATGCTTCCGCTAATTCAAAACCGGGACAGTCACATACGTCAAGTATGCTTTTCATCGAGCGTCGCCTAACCACCACTCTGACCGCAAAATATCTTTAAGATGGGGCGGAGTCGGATTCCGGGTTACGCGCAGACGGCCTCTTTGGGAGTATCCTCCTTTGCGGCGAGAGCACGATCGAGTTCCACCGAGAAGTCGCTCAGTACGTTCATGTAGTTGATGAACGCCTCGTAGGCCGAGCCATAAGGGTTGAAATAGGTGTGTACATCGCCGTCCGACAGCCATTTGGTCGCCATGTAGTAGAAATGGTCGGAGTTCTGCATGAACCTCCATACGAAGTCGAAATCGGGGCTTGCAAGTCGGCGAACCTTATCCCCCAGCGCATACAGCTTCGAGAAAGCCTCGTCCTGAAGTTCGTTGCCGAGCCATGCTGTCACATCCCTCTCCTCGTCGGCCCAGCTCATCGCGTGGGGCGAGTGAAGAACGCCGACAGGCTGATGTTTCCGGGCCGTCTCCGAGACCGTCGCGAACTCCAGGCCCGACCCTTTGGCAAGCGCGACCTTCGGAAAACGGGCCATGAAGTCGAATATCCCGCTGTCGGCCCACTGGTGCTCGCCGAAAGTCTCGTAATCCATGAAGAGGTTGACCACCTCGCCCGGATTGGAGGAGTCGGCCAGCCAGCCGACATACTTTTCGGCGCTCAGGGGCCACTCGTCCCAACCGCGGTTCGAGAAGCGGAAGGCGATGTCGTCCGAAAGTTTATAGTTCCGCAGTAGCAGGCGCAGTTTCTGGTCGAGGGCGCCGGCGTATACATAGTTGGGCGATTTCCATCCCAGAACGTGTTTGGCTCCCTCGGCCAGCATGACCTTGAAACCCATTGCCGCGACCTCGGCCCCGATAGCGTCGGAGTAGACGAGCTCGGTGTTGCGGAACGCCGTCGGTTTTTGTCCGAATTCTTCCTGCATCAGCGCGGTGTGACGCTCCACTTCGCGGCGGAACTCGTCCATGTCGGCAAGCGAGGCCAGCGAATGGGAGTATGTCTCGGCCAGAAACTCGACATTACCCGTGGCCGCCAGCTTCTTGAACGACTCCAGCACCTCGGGAGCGTAGGCCCTGAACTGCTCGACAGCCGGGCCCGAGATGGAGAACGTAACTTTGAAAGCCCCCTTGTTCTCGCCGATGAGTTTCAACAGCAGCGCGTTCATCGGCAGATAGCACCTGCGGGCGACCTTCTGCATGATCGAGCGGTTTGCCGCCTCGTCGAGATAGTTGTGGCTGCGGCCCATATCGAAAAAGCGATACTTGCGGAGCCTCATGGGCTGGTGGACTTGGAAGTAAAGGCAGATCGTTTTCATATTTTCACATTATGGGTTGGTTTGCTAACTCTTTGTTCATCGAACCTGTGATTGTGAATCTATCGCGGCCTGGTAAACCTCTTTCACTTTGGCGGCGGCGTTGTCCCACTTCAGGCCGGTGACCTCTTCGAGTCCCTTCGACGAGAACATTTTCGCCAGAGCGGGGTATTGCACGAGGGCGTAGATCGCGTCGGCCATCGCGTCGACGTCCCAATAGTCGACCTTGACGGCGTACTCCAGCACCTCGGCCACTCCGCTCTGCTTCGAGATGATGACCGGGACGTTCGACTTCATCGCCTCCAGAGGCGAAATGCCGAACGGCTCACTCACCGAAGGCATGACGTAGACATCGCTCAGGGAGAACATCTTCTGCACGTCGTCGCCTTTCAAAAACCCCGTGAAGTGGAATCTGTCGGCGATACCCAGGGCCGCGACCCGGCGAACGACGTGGTTCATCATGTCGCCGCTTCCGGCCATCACGAAGCGAACGTTAGGCACTTTCTTCAACACTTTTGCCGCGGCTTCCACGAAGTAGTCGGGTCCTTTCTGATATGTGATGCGTCCCAGAAAGGTCACTATCTTGTCTTCGACCCCTCTTTCGACCTCTTCCGCCGGAGAACCGGCAAATCTCACCGCATTGTGCACCGTGACTACCTTGCCTGCCGGAATACCGTACTTTTCGATGACGATGTTGCGGGTCAGGTTACTCACCGCGATCACCCGGTCGGCGGCCTCCATTCCGGCGCGCTCGATGTCGTACACCGTGCGGTTGACGTTCTCGCCGCTACGGTCGTACTCGGTGGCGTGCATGTGGACGACGAGGGGTTTGCCGCTCACCTCCTTTGCCGCGATCCCGGCGAAATATGTGAGCCAGTCGTGGGCGTGGATCACGTCGAACTGGCCTTCCATCTGTTTTGCGACCTCGGCGGCCACCATTGCATAGCGAGCCACCTCCTCCATCAGGTTTTCGCCGTAACGTCCCGAGAAGGCGAAACGTCCCGTCCAGATATCGCCGCCCGGCATTGTGACGGAACCTGTGCGTTGCCACTCCTCGCGTTTTTCGAAATACTCCTCGGGCGAAGCGTAAGGGATCATATTGGAGTCGATCTCGATGAACGTCATCTTGTCCCAAAGGTCTTTGTGGCGCTCGTCCCTGAATCGGGTCACCACGTCGGAGGCGTTCACCACCCTCACGAAACGCTGGTCTTCGTCGCCATAAGCTTTCGGCACCACCATTTTGACCTCGACCCCGTTTTTGGCCAACCCCCTGGTCAGCCCGTAAGTCGCCGTGCCAAGTCCTCCCGCAATGTGGGGCGGGAACTCCCATCCGAACATCAAAACTCTCATTTTTCTTTTACTGTTTTCTTGAACATCTTTTTACATCCATCGCCGCGACCCACCTGCCGATTTTACTCTCTATTTCTTTTTGTGGTTTTCGATCATCTCGTTAATGCGCAACACAGCTCCCACGCTCCATGCCTGCGAAATGGCTCCGCGCTGGGTGTGGGGCGGATCGCCGTCGTAGATCTCGGGGATGGAACCTATGCCGTAGCTGTCGATATCCTCCTCGAAACCTGCAAGTATCTCCTCGGCCCTCTCCGTGAACTTATCGCCCAGAACGTCGAAACAAGCCTTCACATAGTGCTCCAGCGGCCATGGCCACACCGTGCCCTGATGGTACGCGCGGTCGCGTGTAGGCTGGTCGCCCTCGTAGCGCCCAACGTAGAGGGGATTCTGGGGCGAGAGCGTGCGCAGGCCCTTCGGGGTGAGAAGATGCCTTCGGATGGTGTTCAACACATCGAGTTGCTGCTCCTCGCCGAGCATCTTATAGTGCATGGAGCAGGCTATGACCTGATTCGGCCTCACGAAGAAGTTTCTTCCGCCCGCCTCCCACAGAGGGCCGTTCTCCTCGATGCCGGGATTCACGAAGTCGGCGAGATAGCCCTTTTCCTGCGACCAGAAGGTTTCGGTGAACGAAGCCTTGATCTTTTCGGGCATCTCTTTCCATTCGTGTACGAAATGTGTGTCGCGGTGTTTGGCGGCAAGCTCCAGTGTCCAGCACACGGCGTTGTACCACAGTGCGTTGATCTCCACCGCATACCCTTCGCGAGGTGTAACGGGAACTCCGTCGACAACGGCGTCCATCCACGTCAGAGCCAACCCGGGGCCTCCCGCCCACACGAGGCCGTTGTCGTGTACCTCGATGGTCTTTCTCCCGTTGGAGCCATCGTTTCCGATACCGCGGCGGAAGGAGATCAGAATGTCTTTCATCTTGCGGCCGTAGTCGGTCCATATCCTGTCGGCGCCCAGATGCCCTTCGAGTTGCTGCAACGTCCAGAAGAACCACAGCGGCGCGTCGACCGAGTTGTACGCCTCGCCCATGTTCGGGAACAGACCGCCGGACATTTCGCGGGTCATGGTGTCCACCACGTCGACACACGCCTCGACGTCGCCGCGGGTGAGGGTGATACCCGGAAGCGCAATAAAGGTGTCCCTTCCCCAGCGTCCGAACCACGGCCAACCGGCTATAACCTCGGTGTTGTCGCCGCGGCGCGATATGAACTGGCGCGCCGAATGCCTCAGGCACGACAGGAAATCCTTTTTATCGCTGCGGCGGGCGATCTCGCTCTCGAATATCTTTTCGATCGTCTCCGACGACCACATCTCGTCGAGCGCGGCGGAGAATATAACGCTTTCGCCCTTTTTAATGTCTATCTCGAAATATCCGGGCGTCAGCAGGTCTTCCTGGAAGGGATATCCGCGAGCCTTCTCTTCGAGATATTCGAACTTGTAGTACCAGTCCGGAGCCGCCACGAACTCACACGCGTCGCAGTCGACCTGCATGTAGAGCCACGGAAAATCGTTGTACAGACGGCAACGCACCCCTCCCCTGGCGGGATACGAGTGTCCGTCGGCGAACATGTTGGCCTCGCTCAGGGCGTGCTTGCTCCGGAAGGCGAGGAACGGTCTCAGGCGCAGCTTGGTCTCGCTAGTGGCTTCGAGTAGCGTGTAGCGGATCAGAAGCTGGGTCTTGGAGTGGATCCAGAGCAGCTCCTTTTTCAGCACCACTCCTCCGACACGGTAGGTTATCTGCGGCGTCGGGGTGTAGTCGAAGTCGGTTATGTATTTGTGTCCGCGCGGCTCGTAGGTTCCGGGGAAACGGTGGATCGCCAGATTGAACGACTGGTCGTGCTGGATCACCGTCTCGTCGAGCGACGAGAGCATCACATAGTCGTTCTCGGTGTTGTCTTTGGGGCAGACCACCAGGCCGTGGTATTTACGCGTGTTGCAACCCACGATGGTGGTAGACATATATCCGCCGCTGCGGTCGGTGGCGAGCATTTCGCGACGAAGCGAATACTCGAGGTTTCCCAGACTTTGTTTGTCAAATTTCAGAACCGACATAAATTTTAATGATTAATGGATAATGGATAATTCGACTGACGCAACACATTTAAGTTCCACTCCAAATATACCGAATAATTATCAATTATCAACTGTCAATTATCAATTATTTTCAGGCCCATTTCACCAGAGGGAAGTCCATCCGGTGGGCCAGCATCGCGTTTTTGGGATAGACCCTGATCGCGAAATCGAACGAACCGGTCCGGGAGGGCACCATGTCGACTGCGTAAACGGCGTTGCCATCTTCGATCTTGACGAAATCGAGTTGCTTGGAGTCCTGCACCTTGACCGGCTGTCCCGGCTCGACCTGGCTCGCGATCACGAACTCGACGCCGATATCCTCGGGAGAGAGAGAGGCGGTGTCGAGAGTGACTTCTATACCGTAGTTCTTGCCTATCATTATCGCTTCGCGGTCGAGGTTGAAACGCTTCACCTGAATCACCTTCACGTCGTTCCACGCCGCCGTGACCTTCTGCTTCCACGCTGCAAGCGTACGAGCCATGCGATAACCGTCGGCCTCGATGACCGCCGAACGTTCGGCCAGACGGCAGTAGAACCGTTGCTCGTAATCCTCCATCATGCGGTTGGTGGTGAAGTCGGCCGCCACGTCGGCGATACAGTTCTTGACCCACCTCACCCAGCCGTGCGGGATATTGTCCTCGCCGCGGTCGTAATACAGGGGAACGATCTCGGTCTCGATGGTGTTGTAGATCATCTCGGCGTCGAGTTCGTCCTGGAAGCTCTGATCCTGATAGGTGCGTTCCATCGGGAGCATCCATCCGGCGCCCTCCTTGTAACCTTCGACCCACCAGCCGTCGAGCACCGAGAACTGCATCACGCCGTTCATCACACACTTTTCGCCGCTCGTGCCGCTTGCTTCGAGCGGACGGGTGGGAGTGTTGAGCCACACGTCGACCCCCTGAACCAGGCGCCTGGCAAGTTCCATGTCGTAGTTTTGCAGGAAGATGATGCGGCCCACGAACTGCGGCATGTTCGACACCTCGACTATGCGTTTGATGAGATCCTGTCCGGGACGGTCGTTGGGATGCGCCTTGCCCGCGAAGACGAATCTCACGGGACGCTCCTTGTTGTTGACGAGGGCTTCGAGCCGCTCGAGGTTGCGAAACAGGAGATGGGCGCGCTTGTAGGTGGCGAAACGGCGTGCGAAACCTATGGTCAGCACCTCTTTTTCGAGCATCTCGCGCACTTTCACCACGTGGCCCGGATTGTCGTAGCGCGCCTGCGCGGGGTCGGAGACTCGGGTGTCGATAGTTCGGGTCAGACGGCTCTTCAGCACCATGCGCTCCTCCCAGAGGCGGGCGTCGTCGACGGCTTTGATCTTCTGCCACGCCGCGCGGTCGTAATCGGGTAGCGCGAACCCTTCCGGGAAGGTCTTCGAATAGAGCTTCCGTAGGTTGGAGGCCGCCCAGGTGGGGAAATGCACCCCGTTGGTGACGTAACCTATGTGTAGCTCGTCCTTATAGTATCCGGGCCACAGGTCGCCGAGTATCTCCTTCGACACCTCGCCGTGGAGCCAGCTCACGCCGTTCACCTCCTGCGATAGGCGGCAGGCGAGGGCCGACATCGAGAATTTTTCGCCCGGATTTCCGGCCACCGTGCGCCCCAGGTCCATGAACTTCTCCCACGAGATGCCGAAAATGTCGGCATAGTGGCTCAGATACTGCCTCATCATCGACTCGTCGAACGAATCGTGGCCCGCCGGAACGGGAGTGTGGGTCGTGAAGAGCGAGCCCGAGCGAACCACCTCGTAGGCCTCTTCGTACGACAGGCCCTCCTCCTGAATGAGGTTTTTGACGCGCTCGATACCGATGAACGCCGCGTGTCCCTCGTTGCAGTGGTAGACCTGCTGTTTGATACCCAGAGCGTTCAGGGTGCGGATACCGCCCAGACCCAGCAACATCTCCTGCTTGAGGCGGTTCTCCCAGTTGCCGCCGTACAGGTGGTGGGTTATCGAGCGGTCTTCGTCGAGGTTCAGTTCGTGGTCGGTGTCCAGAAGATAGAGATCGGTGCGTCCAACTTCGCATTTCCACACGCGCGCCGTCACCGTGCGTCCCGGCAGTGCGACCTGTACGCTCACCCAGCCTCCTTTCGCGTCGCGCACCGGAGAGATGGGGAGTTTGAAGAAATTCTGCGCCTCGTAGGTCGCCTCCTGCGCACCCGCCGACGAGAGTTTTTGGGTGAAGTATCCGTAGCGGTACAACAGGCCCACCGCGACCATCGGAACGTTGCGGTCGGATGCCTCCTTCAGGTAGTCGCCCGCGAGAATGCCCAAACCTCCGGAATATATCTTGAGCGAGGCGTGAAGGCCGTACTCCATGCTGAAGTAGGCGACGGAATTCCCTTTGCGATCCTTTTTGGCGGCCATGTACTCCTCGAACATGGCATGGGTGGCGTCGAGCTTGGCGAGGAATTCGGCGTCCTTTTCAAGCTCCACGAAGCGGGAGTGATTGAGTTTGTCGAGGAACTCTATGGGATTGCGGCCCGTGTCGAGCCACAGTTTCGGGTCGATGTACATGAACAGTTCGTGAACGTCCGTAGTCCACGACCACCACAGGTTACGCGACAGCGCTTCGAGAGCCTGAAGCCTCGGCGGAAGGTTCTTTTCGACCATCAGGCGCGTCCAGGCCGGGGCGCTCATGTCCCACGGGCGGTGGACGGTGACTTTGTGCCTGTCCCACGAGGCGTGATCGTCGCGACCGAGCCTTGCCGTCGCGTTGTCGCAGGCGATGCGGTAACCCTCGGCGTAAAACTCGAAGAATTTCTCCCACTCGGCCTTCTCCGCAAGCTCACGGGCGTCGCGACGCGCCACGGCCACTTCGGCCGGGGTTTTGGAGGCGAAAAGGTTTATCAGCGAGGCGATCTCGGCGGTGGCTTCGGCGTCGTTGTCGTCGGTGCGCTCCACCACGCGAACCCCTTCGCTACCGGAAGCCTCCTTCTTCGCCCACGCTCCGAAACCCGCGAGGGTGGTGGTGAGGGTCGGCACCGAAAACGCGACGCTTTCGAGCGGGGTGTAGCCCCACGGCTCGTAATAGGAGGCATAGACCGTCAGGTCCATACCCGCCAGAAGCTCATAATAGTGCATGTTGAAAATGCCGTCGCCGCCATCCAGATAGGTCGGAACGAAGATTATCTTCACGCGGCTTCCGGGGTCGAGCAGCACGCTCCCCGAAACCGAGCGCACTATCGGATCCCACTCCTGATTCGTCAGATAATGGGTCGAATACTTCAGAACGCTTCCGTCGATAGGTTGCGAAGGGTCGGCGAGATGGGCTGCAAGGTCGCGGCGGTGGCCTTCGTTGCCCGCGGGAACGGTGATGTAGGCGAGTATCTCGCGATCCGACCTCTCGGCGGCAAGCTGTTTGAGCGAAGATAGGAACACGTCGAGCCCCTTGTTCTTGAACTCATAGCGTCCGCTCGTACCGACTATCAGAGGTTCTTTTTCATATTTATAGTCCCAGAGGGCTTCCGCGACGCGGATCATCTCAGCCCGGGCCGCCGCCCGTTTCGCATCCAACTCCTCGCCCTTCCACACGAAATCGTCCTCGAAGCCGTTGGGGGTAACAAGGTCGACCTCGCGTCCCAAAAGATATTTGCACTCTTCGGCAGTGATGTCCGACACCGTGAGGAACGCGTCGCCGAATGCCGCCGCCGTCTTTTCGAGCGAATGTTTGGCAACGACACCGAAACGGCGCGCCATCTCGTCGGCGTTGAAATTCTCGAGATCGCCGTAGAGCGGATATCCGTTGCCGGCCAGCGAACGTCCCATAACCGTGGCGTGGGTAGTGAAGACCGTCGCCACCCGCGGAGTGTTCTTGCGCAGGTAGAGCCCCCCGCTGGAGGTCATCCATTCGTGGAAATGGGCCGCCACCGTGTCGGCCGGAGTACAGAAGGTTGTGACGTAACTCTCGATGACCAGACCGGCGGCGTGGCCGAACAGCACAGGTTCGATATAGTCCCACTGTCCGGAGATGCTGTCCACCTTGTAGGTCTCCCACAGGAACTTCAGCACGTTGTCCTTACCGGCGAACAGCGAGGTGAAATCGACCAGCACGACCACCGGCTCTCCCTCCACTTTCCAGCGTCCGACCTTTATGCGGATGCCCTGGCGGTACATCTGCGCGCGCCACTCTTTCAGAAGTTCGGTATCTTCGGCGAATTCGGGATTGTCGCCCTCGCGGTGGATGTCGGGGCCTATGAGTATGTAATTGCCGCCGAGCGCCCGGTTCGCGACGAGGGCTTTGGTGGCGACCACGGTGTGGATGCCGCCCACCTTGTTGCACACTTCCCAACTAACCTCGAACAGGTGATCCAGCCCTGCGAGTTCATTATGTTTTGTTTCAGTCATATTCTTTAGAGTATTTTGGTTTGAAAATCCGATTCCGAATAGAGACGAATTCCGGTTGGCGCCGCAAAGGTACGAAATAGTTTCCGGAGTTTTTAAAATATTTTAAAAAATTAATTCAATCTTAATTTTTTGAGCCTGTTTGGAAATGTTCACGAAAGCTCTAATCTTCGAAAAGAGAGGCGATAATGTAGTCCGAGAGCAGGAACTTTTCGGGCGGGATCGCTATCCGGTCGCCGTTGCGCACCAATAGCCTCTCCTTAATGAATCTGTCTCGTAATTCGTAATTCGTAACTCGTAATTTATCTATCCCGTCGGCAGTGCGCAGCCCCGTCATTACGCGCTCGTTGGCAAGTTCCCGGTCGGAAAGGGTTTCGCCTTCATATATGGTGTCCCTCGAAATATTATTGCCGTCGGTTTTAACCGACGGACAGCAGGTTGCAATGTCTTCCCGGGCTTTAGCCCAATCATTGATTTGGGCTAAAGCCCGGGTGTTTATCGCATCCTTGTTCCGTCGGTTAAAACCGGCGGCAATATCGGTCCGGAGCCCGAACGCCGCGAGATACTTTTCGATATCTGCGGGCACCCACTCCCTGCGCCTCTCCCCGTCGAAAGAGTGGGCCGAGGGGCCGATCCCCAGGTACGGTTCCCCGCTCCAATAGGCGCTGTTATGTACGGCGCGCCGTCCCGGCAGGGCGAAATTGGAAATCTCATAGTGTTCGAAGCCCGCGTCGCCGAGTTTTTCGCGCAGCATCCCGAACTGCTTTTCGCTCACTTCTTCGGTTACAGGTTGAAAGGGTAGTTCCCCTCCTGTGCAGGGGTGGCGCAAAGCGCCGGGGTGGTCGGTGCTATTTTCCCCATACATCTTCCAAAATACCGTTCCCGGCTCGATAGTGAGATGATACGCCGAAATATGCTGTACCCCCAATGCGATCGCCTCGTCGAGGGTGCGCTCCCACTGCGCGGGGCTCATCCCCGGAATACCGTAGATAAGGTCTATCGAGATGTTGTCGAATCCCGCTCTTTGCGCCATTCTGACGGCGTTTCGGGCCCGTGCGGCATCGTGCCGGCGGTTCATCAGCCTTAGCAGGCCGTCGTCGAAACTCTGAACGCCGATGCTCAATCGATTGAAACCACCGCGTCGGCCTGGGGCCGCCACCATATCTGTCGCCGAGCAATGCTCGGCACTTTCAGCTCCCCTGTCCGCTTCTCTCGAACAGGCTACGCCCCCTCCAAAGGAGGGGAATCCCACCGACTCACGTCGACGCCGGGATTGTGTGTTAGCAGGTTCCCCTCCTGTGGAGGGGTGGCGCAAAGCGCCGGGGTGGTTGGCCAACCGAGCCAGGTATTCATCGGTGAGATCCTCCGGATTTGCCTCCAATGTTATCTCCCGCACACCCGAACAATCCCACAGTCCGGCGGCGTGATCCAAAAGTTCCTGCAGTCGTTCGGGTGGGAGTAGCGACGGTGTGCCCCCGCCGATATATATAGTTGAAAGTGGAAAATTGAAAGTTGAAAGCAGGCTGCGCGCCGTCATCTCCCGTTTCAATGCTTCGACATATTCCGCGATCCTTTCCGGCGAGGTGGTGGAATAGAAGTCGCAATAGGCGCACCTCGACCCGCAGAACGGGATGTGTATGTAAAGTCCGGCCACGTTACAAAATTACGAATTATTTGCAAAGCAAATAATCACCGATCGAGCGCCGACTGTCAGACGCAGTCTGGTGGAGGCATCTTGCGAGGGCGGTAATTACGAGTTCTCTGGCAAAAAAGGATTATTAAAAAAACTTAAAAACGATTGTTAATCGGGTAACAATACAAAAAGTTTACTATCTTTGCCCGGTAATATGGGAATTCATAATTCATAACTTATAATTCATAGCTCACAATGATCGATTTAAGCAAGTACGGCATCACCGGAGCCGTCGAAATCATCCACAACCCATCCTACGAGGAGCTCTACAAAGCCGAAATGGATCCGAAGAACACCGGCTTCGAAGTCGGCGTGGAAACTACCACCGGCGCAGTTTCGGTTAAGACCGGCATCTTCACCGGCCGTTCGCCCAAAGACCGCTACATCGTCAAGGACGCCGAAAGCGACAAAAACATCTGGTGGGACGGCAACATCAACAAGCCCGTCCCGGTCGAAACCTACAACCACTGTAAAGCACTCGTTCAGAAGGAACTCAGCGGCAAGAAACTCTATGTGGTCGACACTTTCTGCGGCACCAACGCCGATACCCGCATGAAGGTACGTTTCATTATGGAGGTCGCATGGCAGGCCCACTTCGTGACCAACATGTTCATCCGCCCCTCGCACTATGAACTCGAAAACTACGGCGAACCCGATTTCGTCGTGATGAACGGCTCGAAGGTCACCAACCCCCAGTGGAAGGAACAGGGTCTCAACAGCGAAGTGTTCGTGATGTTCAACCTCACCGAAAAGGTGCAGATCATCGGCGGAACGTGGTATGGCGGCGAGATGAAGAAGGGTATGTTCTCGATGATGAACTACTACCTGCCCCTCAAGGGTATGGCTTCGATGCACTGCTCGGCCAACGTGGGTGAAAAGGGCGACGTGGCAGTATTCTTCGGTCTTTCCGGAACAGGTAAAACCACCCTTAGCGCCGACCCGAAACGCTACCTTATCGGCGACGACGAGCACGGCTGGGACGACAACGGTGTGTTCAACTACGAAGGCGGTTGCTACGCAAAGGTCATCAACCTCTCGGAAGAGAACGAACCCGACATCTGGAGGGCTATCCGCCGCGACTCGCTTCTGGAAAACGTCGTCGTGAAAGAGGACGGAACTCCCGACTACTCCGACGGTAGCGTCACCGAGAACACCCGTGTTTCGTACCCGATCTACTTCATCAACAAGATCGTTCTTCCGTCGAAAGCCGGTCACGCATCGAAGATCATCTACCTGTCGGCCGACGCATTCGGTGTTCTGCCTCCGGTTTCGATCCTCGACGACGCTCAGGCACAGTACCACTTCCTGTGTGGTTACACCTCGAAGCTGGCCGGTACCGAACGCGGCATCACCGAGCCCGTACCCTCGTTCTCGCCCGCGTTCGGCGAAGCGTTCCTGACGCTCCACCCTACGGTTTACGCCTCGACCCTGTCGAAGAAGATGAACGAGCACGGCGCGACCGCATACCTTGTCAACACGGGTTGGAACGGCACCGGCAAACGTATCTCGATCAAGGATACCCGCGCGATAATCGACGCGATCATCGACGGCTCGATCAACGAGGCTCCCACGACCCACGTTCCTATTTTGAATTTGACGGTTCCGACCAAACTCAACAACGTTTCGGAAGGCATCCTCGACCCGCGCGAAACCTATTCGGATGTTGCGCAGTGGGAAGAAAAGGCAAAAAGCCTCGCCGCGAAGTATATTAAGAACTTCGAGCAGTACACCGATACTCCCGAAGGTAAAGCGCTGATCCCGTCGGGACCGCAGCTCTAATACTTTTCGGATCAAATAGCAAAGGCGCTCATCGTGAGCGCCTTTCTTAGTTTATCTCCGTAGTGTCCGTAAGCGGAGATTGCAACCACTACGAGCTTGTCTTCCTCGATCTCATAGATCAACCGCTGTCGATGATCTATGTGTCGCGACCATTTCTCGCCTTCCACATGGCGTATCCGCTCGGGCTGTCCGGTACCTGAACGAGGATGCAAAGCAAGCTCTGCCAGAAAGATGTTTATTTTACGACAAGCCGCTTATTACCACCTCGGAGATGCCTGTCTATATCCTTGAGAACATCAGGCAGAACATTCACTTTATAGGTTTTCATAAACCGAGCTCTCGTTTAACATCTTCCCAAGATGGATATTCGACACCGTTCTCCCTATCGATCCTGACCTGTTCAAACCTGCGGTCAAGTTCTTCGACATTGCGCCTGTCGGCCCAAAAAACGTCACCCGAGGGGCTGATGTCGAACGGGTTTACACGAAATTCGGCAGGTATTTTAAGATACTCACGCAGTAAAGTTCCGTCAAGCCAACCCATTATAGGGTCATCTTGCGAAATAATATTCATCAATTTTTTACCGCGCTTGACGGCAACACGTTCCTTCTCGGCCATTTCAAAAACGGCTTTCGTCTGATTCCGGAGTTCTCTCGTGGTTATGATCTTCATGGCTTTTGCGGTTTTGTGTACACATTTGAATACACAAATGTATACACACTTCTCAAGAATTCCAAAATTTTATTCCGGCAACCGGAATATCTCTTCGACCGGAACGCCGAAATAGCGCGCCATGCGCAGAGCCAGTGCGGTAGAGGGCGTATAGATACCGTTCTCGATAGTGTTGATCGTCTTGCGCGTGACACCCACCGCCGCCGCAAGCTCCTCCTGGGTGATGTTTTTAATCGCCCGTTGCACCTTCAGGGTGTTTCGCAGTTCGTTATGTCCCATGGTTTTAAATCTGTTTACGGTTGTACGCGTCGCGATAACGGGGCACGACATATTTAAGAACGACGAAGATATTCACTGCCGCAATGACCCCCGCCACTATTCTTACAACAGGTTCCGACGCGAGCATCGCGATACCGTTCATGTCGCCTCCTCCGACGAAAAGCGAAAGAACACACATGTAGAGCGGATCGACGATCAAAAATACGATAGTCGTAAAATAGGCCACGGCCCGGGCGTAAGCCGACCTGAAAGTCAGGAGTTTCGGCGTCATTGCCAACAGCGCATAACCTACGGCGAGAGTGGCGACCGAAGAGATCAGATTGAAAATACCGAACTCGACGTCGCTCATCGACTCCCTTACAGGCTCGATCTGAATACCTATGCCGCCGATTATGTTGACCCGGCGAAAGGCTCCGATACTCACGGCATACAGCCAGTGCGCTCCCTCATGCACGACGAAGTAGAGAATGGCGGCCGCGGCGAGTGTACACCACTTTCTTATGTTGCGTTTGTGATCCATCTCGCCCTGAGTTTATCGTGAACGGTCGTAAACGATCAGCGCGACCGATTGTGCCAGCGTGCCTGCGAACAGGATCGCAAGACAGCACACCGGGGCCGGAATGTCAACCTCTCCCAACCAGGTGACGGCTCCCAGTGTCAGTCCCACGACCATCACTGCATAGTATGCCCACACGGCCGATTTGTTGGTGTAGTGGCGGAACATCTCGTTGTTAAGGGCTTCGTTGAGTTCAGTGTCGCGGCGGATCATACCCGTCAGAGCGATGAACGCGCCGTTCACCGCACAAGTCAGGATTGCGCCGATGCCGCAGATCAGGATAATGAAACTGCTCCAAAAAGGCGTACCTTCGGGGACGAGGGCCCGTGCCAGCACCCCTCCTACGAAAAGTACCAGCGCGATAGTGCGCCAAAGGTTGAAGCGGTAGCGCCGCTTGTCGATGCGTTCGATCTGTTCGATGGTTTTTGTAGCCATATTTTGTTTATTTTACGTTATTTAAAGAGTTATGTAGGTTGCATAATATAACAATAACGTTACAAAGATGAGAACTATTATTCTAACTACCAAATTTTTTATTAAATTCGCAAAAAATACCCCATACCCAACCATGGAAAAGACCGACTACAAGGCGGCACAAGATCGCTACACGAAAATGGAATACCGCCGCTGTGGACGAAGCGGCATTCGCCTGCCCGCCGTTTCGCTCGGCCTGTGGCACAACTTCGGCAGCATAGACAACTATGGGAATTACAGCGCGATAGCTCTCGAAGCGTTCGACGCGGGCATCACCCACTTCGACCTGGCAAACAACTACGGCCCCGCGCCGGGTTCGGCCGAAGAGAATTTCGGCCGCATTATGCGCGAAAGCCTCCATCCGTACCGCGACGAGATGATCGTCTCCACCAAGGCGGGCTATCTGATGTGGGACGGCCCCTATGGAGAGTGGGGTAGCCGCAAATATCTGATGGCGAGCCTCGATCAGAGCCTTAAGAGAATGGGATTGGAGTATGTCGATATTTTCTATTCGCACCGTCCCGACCCCGACACTCCGCTCGAAGAGACGATGGGTGCGCTCTCCGACGCCGTGCGGCAGGGGAAAGCCCTCTACGCGGGCATATCGAACTACAACGACGAACAGACCCGCGAGGCGGTCGAAATACTGAGGGCCAACGGCACGCCGTGCCTCATTCATCAGGCGAAATACTCGATGCTGGTGCGCTGGGTCGAGGATGCGTTGCTCGACACTCTGGAGCGCGAAGGAGTGGGACTGATTGCCTTCTCGCCGCTGGCGCAGGGGATGCTGACCGACCGTTACTTGCACGGCATTCCCGAGGATTCTCGCGCGGCGAAACCGAGCGGTTTCCTGCAACGGAGCGAACTCACGCCTGCGCGCCTCGAACAGATCGCGCGACTGAACGCCATAGCCGCCGAAAGGGGCCAAACCCTCGCCGAAATGGCTCTCGCATGGCTGTTGAAGGACTGTCGCGTTACGAGCGTGCTGATAGGCGCAAGCTCGGTCGCCCAACTTCGCGACAACCTGAAGGCGCTGAACTCCCCCGACTTCACCACCGGCGAACTCGAAGCCATTGAGGCGATCTTGCGATAACCCGTTCCTGCAAAAACGACATCCCGCTTTCTTCTCGAAGGCGGGATGTCGTTTTTTGCATACCGAAATCACAGCTGGTAAAGATACCGCCGAATACTCTTTTTCGGGGTTTTTTCGAATTCGGTGGGGTAGATCACTATGCTTGCCACGCGCTCGAACGGTGCGACGAGAGTATTCAACTCCGCAAGGTTGCGTTCCATGATCTCGGGGATCGCTTCGTCCGAAACACCTTCGGTCTGGGCGGTGTCGTAGTCGGGATAGACCAGAGCGACCAAACGCCCTTCGCGCTCGACAACCAGCGACTCCATCACTAAATAGAGGTTGTTGAGCTTGGCCTCGATCTCCTCGGGATAGATGTTCTGACCGCTCGCCGACAGGATCACCGTTTTCGAACGGCCGCGGATGTACAGGGTGCCGTCGGGGTCCATAGTGCCGATATCGCCGGTGTGGAGCCATCCGTCGCGCAACACCTCGGCCGTGGCCGCTTCGTTCTTGTAGTAACCGGCCATCACCTGCTCGCCCCTCACGATGATCTCACCTGCGACATGCTCGGGGTCGGGAGAATCGATCTTCACCTCGAGATAATCCTTAAGATACATGCCCACCGAACCCGGCTTGAAGCCCGTCCAATAGGTGTAACTGATAAGAGGCGCGGTTTCGGTCATACCGTAACCCACCGTGATCGGGAACTTGATCTTCATAAGGAACGCCTCGGTGTCGGGGCTTAGCGACGCACCGCCGACGATGAATTCGCCCACCGCACCGCCGAACACATCCAACAGCTTCTTGCGGATGGTCGAGTAGACGGCCTGATCGATGAGCGGAATTTTCAAAGCCCACCTGAGCGGCCCCTTTTCGAGCATCGGCGCCACCTGTTTGCGGTAGATCTTTTCGAGGATCAGGGGCACGCAACATATCAGGTGGGGCTTCACCTCGCGCATGGCCTCCATGAGTATCTTCGCGGCGGGAATTTTGCCCAGTAGCGTGACGTGAGTTCCTTCGGCGAGCGGACAAAGGAAGTCGAACGCGCATCCGTAGGCGTGGGCCAGAGGCAGGAACGACAGCACGCGCGAACCTTTGAAGAATATATGTTCATCGATGGCGAACTGAACGTTGGCCGTCAGGTTGTTGACCGTCAGCATCACCCCCTTGCTGTAGCCGGTCGTGCCGCTGGTGTAGTTCAGAAGACAGACGTGGTCGTTCGGGATGTCGGGATATTTGATATCGTCGGCCGAAAATCCGTTGGGGTAGACCTCGCGATAGTGCTTGGTTATGTCTTTCTGGAATTTGGTCAGGCTGTGCCCCTCGCGCTCGTAGATACAGTGGAAGTCGGTGAGCGAGAACACCGCCTCGATGCGCTCCACCTGCTCGGGTTCGATCCCGTCCCAATAGTTGTCGCCCAGGAACAGCAGACGGCTCTCGGAGTGGTTGATGATGTGAATTATGTCGTTGTTGTTGAAGTCCTGCAGGATGGGTACGATCACCGCGCCGTAGGTCATGGTCGCCAGATAGGAGATGCACCACCGGGGATTGGCCCTGCCCAGAAGAGCGATCTTGTCGCCCTGCCGGATCTTGGCTTTTTCGAGCAGCAGGTGGATCTTGGCGATCTCCTTCGCCATCTCGTAATAGGAGAAAGTCTCCTTCTTAAAATAGTCCGTCAGCGCGGCAAGCTCGCGGTTATCCCGAAAACTCTTTTCGTAGATCTTGATGAGGTTAACGTTCAGCATGGAGGCAGATGTATTTTGGTGTTCGGGTGTAAAAATAGTAAAAATAGTTGAAACATCAATCTTTTGCCTTCCCGGCGGATGCAAAAAGGCCGGAACTTTTCGATCCCGGCCTTCGTAGGTTTTTCCGTGTGAACGGATCTATTCCGTCTGGACTTTCACCATGTCGAAGAAACCGCTGATCTCCTGCTGGTCGATCGCCTGGCGGACGTTATAACGTTTCACCTGATCGTGGTAGCCGGGCATCGACATCTTGATCTCGATGGTCACGTCGCGAGCGTTTTCGTATGTCAACCCGAGGATGTTGAACGAACGGGTCTCTTCGTAGGGCGTGGTGGTCAGGTAGAGTTCATTGGTGTTTTTCACTTCGTCGGGCACGCTCGAAATAACGCGCCAGAAAATGCGCGAACCCCGCGGCGCCGAGTCGAAATACCAGCGGATTATGGTGCGTTCCAGAGCCGTACCGCCCGGATTGTCGCGGGTCACCACCTCACCTGCCCGAACAGCGGGAGCGGTCTGAGGCGGCGCCACCGGTTCGGCCTTGACTATGGGAACCACATCCCATTTATCGGTTTCGTAATCGTAATAGATGGTTTCGGGATAGTCGTAATAACCCCTGTTGATCGGATCGGGTATCCCGTCGAGGAATATTCGCGGGGTGTCTCTCCCGAAACGAAATCTCAAAGAGATGTTCGCGTCCCTTCTGTTGACGCTGATCGCCGTGCGGCCGGAACTCATGGGGGTGAAGACGCGGTCCCTGCCTTCGCGTTGAACCACGATCTCCGCCGTCCGCGGTTCGGTATAGACCACGATCACCTGCTCCTTGTTTTTGTCAGCATACGACGCCTGCGGGAACAGCAGGCCACCCAATATAACGAACGCCAATGCGCCGACGATCGAGAAACGGAAATGTTTTTTCATTTGGAACGGTTTCTTTATGCCGCGTGCTCCACGGCGATTATTTTGTGAAATAAATAGTTACGGGTATTCGGTTCGCCCGCAAAGATAGAAATTATTTTTTACGATGTACAACTTTTCGGACCGCAACGCGTAATGGCGTTGCTCTTCGGGGCTCAGGCTTGCAAAATAATCAATTTCTTCGACATTCCAACCCGCTGCCCGCAAACGATCGGCATAATCGCGCCCGTAAATGCGCCGGTGGTCGTACTGGCCGAAAATACGGGTGCGCTCGGCGGGGTCTGTCACGGTGTCGTCTTCGAATGTGTCGGCGCGCGTCTCGTCCACCGGCGAAAGCATCACTCCCCAACCCCCCGGCTTCATCACCCGGTGCATCTCGCGCATGGCGAGACGGTCGTCGGCCACGTGTTCCAGAACGTGGTTGCAGAATATTATGTCGAACGTGCCTCCGGGGAAAGGGATCTCCTGCACATCCATCTTTACTTTCGCCAGCGGGCTTTCGAGGTCTGCCGTAATATAATTGTCCGGCGGGAAAACCTTCTCGAACTTTTTCGACAGACAAACCTCGGGAGCTATGTGCAGAATCTTCGGTGCGGTTTGTAGCAGGTCGGTCTCGCGTGTGAGCCACAACCACAGAAGGCGGTGGCGTTCGAGGGCGAGACAGCGCGGGCAGAGGGCGTTTTTGCGCGTGGTGACATAACCGTATG
>QMCE01000455.1_pt1 | contig 33622 bp, 33 predicted proteins | sample 1821851 | NCBI WGS metagenome assembly QMCE01 (sample SAMN09453174, study PRJNA476694) | Termite gut metagenome, whole genome shotgun sequencing project. | isolation source: worker | host: Odontotermes sp. | place: South Africa:Pretoria | collected 2016-01-28 | reverse complement strand
CCTCATTCTGGCTTTCTGAGCACCCTCGCGGTGATTAGACTCACTATTATTCCTATAGCCGTGATATTGGAAAGGCGCCACTTTTGGCATCATTACCATAATTAGAGGGTTATATATCAACGGAGCAGGCCGTCACGGGGTTCGTGACGGCCTGCTCTTTTTTGTTTGTCAGTTCGTGGCAAATTTTCCCAACTCCACGTAGAGCCTCTGTATCGGCAGTCCCATGACGTTGTAAAACGAGCCCTCGACGCGCTTGACGCCCACGTAGCCTATCCATTCCTGGATGGCATAGGCACCCGCCTTGTCGAACGGCTTGCAGGTATCCACATAATATTCTATCTCTTTGCGGTCGAGCTTGCGGAATGTCACGCGGCTGGCGGCGGCAAAGCTCTTTGCGCGGCGCGAATCGCGGATACATACACCCGTTACAACCGTGTGCCCCCTTCCCGAAAGGCGGCTTATCATGCCTATGGCATCGTTCCTGTCTGCCGGTTTGCCGAGTATCACGCCGTCGAGAATGACCACCGTGTCGGCCGTTACGAGTATCTCATCCCCGGCCAAAGGCCACGGGTAGGCGTCCGACTTCAGGCGCGCCAGATATTCCGGCACCTTTCGCGCAGGGGTATCGGCCGGCCAGACCTCCTCGACCTCATACCCGTCGGCCACGGTGAACCGCAGCCCCGCCCCCGCCATAAGCTCCCTGCGCCTCGGCGAATGACTTGCCAATATCAGCTTTTTATTTTTCAGCGATATCATTTTATCTCGAAATTCAACAGTTCGCGCCCCATAAGCGAGGCTTTCAGGTTGTCGCCCGAATGTACGGGTCCCACACCGGCGGGCGTACCCGTATATATAAGGTCGCCCATACGCAGGGTCATAAATTGCGAGACGTAGCTTATCACTCTGTCCACCGGGAATATCATCATCGACGTATCGCCCCTCTGTCGTGTTTCGCTGTTCAGCGACATCTCGAAAGTAAGTTTCTGCACGTCGCCGCCTATATCCTCGAGGGGGATGAAAACCGGCGACAGCGCGGCTGAGTGGTCGAACCCCTTGGCTTTTTCCCAAGGCAACCCGGCGGCCATAGCCTCGCGCTGGAGATCGCGGGCGGTGAAGTCGATACCCAAACCCACTTCGTCGTAGTAGCGGTGTGCGAACCGCTCCGCCACACACTTGCCCACTTTTGTGATGCGTACCACAAGTTCGGTCTCGTAATGTACCTCGCGGCTGAACGACGGCAGGTAAAACGCAGCGTTGTTGCGCAGCAGCGCCGTGTCTGGTTTGAGGAAGAATATCGGTTCGGCCGAGGGATCGCCATTGTCGAACTCACGGATATGGTCGGCGTAATTACGGCCTATGCAGATTATTTTCATACAATTACGAACTACTAATTATCAATCGGACTATTACATATTTTACAAAGGCTTGTTTAAATTCGTAATTCGTAATTCTTCCACCATCCGTGCGGCGAACCTGTCGGATGCTCCCGCCTCGCCCACCACGCGGCGCAGGGCGGCGAAATCTTCGAGCATCGCCTCACGTTTGCCTCCTCCGGGAAGTATGGCCCCAAGTTCCGCCTCGGCATTCGGGATCGTCATGTCCCACTGTATAAGTTCGCGCACGACCTCCCTGTCCATGATAAGGTTCACGAGTGATATGAACTTCACCTTTATGAGCAGCTTGCCGACCTGTGCCGACAGTCCGTCGGTCTTATAGCAAACCACTTCGGGGGTGCCGATCAATGCCGCCTCAAGGGTAGCGGTACCGGAAGTGACCACGGCCGCCTCGGCAAAACATAGCGCTTCGTAGGTCTTACCGCACACGAACTTCACATCGCTTCCGGCAAGTATCTCATCGTAGAGCCGCCCCTCCAGCCACGGTACGCCCGCCACCACGAACTGATAAGAGGGAAAACGGGACGAAAGCTCCACCATGAAAGGAAGATTGTTGCGTATCTCGCTCGCGCGGCTTCCGGCAAGCAGGGCTATCAGAGGTTTCTCGCCCAGAGCGTTCTCTTTCAGGAATTCCTCGCGCGATGGAAGTTCCGCACGCCTTTCCTCGACCGAATCCATAAGCGGATTGCCCTCATATACGGCCTCTATGCCATGTCTGCGGAAATACTCTATTTCGAACGGGAATATTATGAAAAGTGTATCGACATATTTCTTCAGTTTCTTTACGCGCCCCTCTTTCCATGCCCACACCTTGGGTGATATGTAATAGAATACCTTTATGCCGTGTTCCTTAGCGAACCGGGCGACCTTGAGGTTGAATCCCGGATAGTCGATGCAGATAAGGACGTCGGGCGCGAAATCCAGCACGTCGCGCTCACACTCCCTGAGTTGCGAAAGCACGGTACGCAGGTTTTTCAGCACTTCGGTTATGCCGAAGAACGAAGCCGCCTTATAGTGTTTGGCAAGATTCTCCCCCCCGCCGACTTCGGCCATACGGTCGCCTCCCCAGAAACGGAACCTGGCTTCGGGGTCACTTTTCAGCAACCCTTTCATAAGGTTTGCTCCGTGAAGATCGCCGGACGCTTCGCCGGTAATAATATAATACTTCATTTCAATAAATTAACAGCTTGCAGTTAATAATTAAGTTCAAGTCGGCTAATCGAACATACTGTTGGATAAAGCCACCTGAAGTGAAAGCACCTGTTGCCAGCCGACGACAGAGCCATCGTAATGAAATACCGAACCTATATGGAGTTCGATGCCGTCTTTCGAAACGGGATTCCAGTATATTTCCAGTCGGTTGTAAACGCCCGAATCGGTGCGGTAGAACGGGTCGCCGTAATAAAGCCCGCAGCCATACGAGGGCTGCTCCGCGACGGTACTTGTGTAATAAGGCATCAGGTTGTCGCCCAGATATAGTGTGTTGCTAACACCCACGCCCCATTTCTCGGCGCACAGGTCTATCTGAACCCCGCCCGGCGCGACATACCTGTCGATATAGCGCCGGTCGTTCTGGAACGACTGCATCCACCCTACGCGAAGTGACAACTCACTGAGATCGATCAGTCCGCCTATATCTACGCCTGCGTAAGGGTAGAGCAATATATTGTCGACTACCCCACGCTCGATCTCACTTCCGGCATGGTGGTACATATTCTGATTGAACCCTATATGGAACATATCGAGTTCGAGCCGCCCGGCCATGAAGATCATGAACTTTTCGCGCTGCGCGCCGGAAATGCGGCTGTTCCAGTCGCAACCGAACTCAAGAAAGCCCCTGCGGCCATGATATTGGAGCAGAACGCCCTCGATGTTGTTATCGCAGAACCGTATCGAATCGCTAAAAAAAGCAAAGGGATACTCTCCGATCATGTTCTTGCGCGGTAAAATGCCGGCGAAAGCTTTGAAACGCCTGTCGGAATAGCGGTAATAAAAAACGCCCTCCGGTAAAGGAAATTCCCGTTGGCCGAAGTCTGCCCTGAGGTCTATCCCTGCCATAAGTGCATTTCCCTCACCCCACTCCAGACCTACCTGCGGCGAAAGCTTCGCACCGAAAATGGTGCCGTCGGGGGCTATCGCGCTGCCGTATTCGCGGTTATCGAAGCGGCCGTCGAAGCCTATCTCCCAAAGAAATTTCTGCGCTCCGGCCGACAAAGCCAGAGTGGAGGCGCATATGGTGACCAACACTATTCTTAAAGTTTTGGGCATGGCAATATTCGAATTATTCCTATCTTTGGCAGGCGGATTTTCCGCCCCTACGGACAACAAAGATAGAAACTTTACACGAACAACGACGCAACGATGAAAAAAACGCCCAATGATATGCTGGGCAGACCTACCCCGGAAGAGTTTTCGCGTATGGAGAAGATGCCCCTGACGGTGGTCCTCGACAATATACGCAGCCTCAACAACGTGGGCTCGTTCTTCCGTACCTGCGATGCATTCGGTGCGGAAAAGATATTGCTGTGCGGGATAACCGCCACTCCGCCCGACCGCGAGATCCACAAAACGGCGCTTGGCGCCGAACTTACAGTTCCGTGGCAATACTTCAGCCAAACCACACTCGCTCTCGAAGCGTTGCGGGACGAAGGCTACACTCTCGTTGCCATAGAGCAGGCTGAAGGAGCCGTGCCGCTCGGCCGTTTCGAACCCGAAAGCGGTAAAAAGTACGCATTGGTGTTCGGTAACGAGGTGGACGGCGTGTCGCAGGAAGCGGTCGATATGTGCGGCCGGGCTGTCGAAATACCACAGGTGGGGACAAAGCACTCCCTCAATGTCGCCGTGTCGGGCGGCGTAGTGTTGTGGCAGTTCTTTTGCCGCATGGCCAAGATATCTGAGTCCGTCTAAAAATATTTTATTTATCAAAAAACTCTGATACCTTTGCCACACAATCTTAACAATACAGGAAATGTCAACAGAAGGAACTCTCAGGCCTGTTACGACGCTCCGGCTGGCGGAGATGAAACAGCGCGGCGAAAAAATAACGATGCTTACCGGCTATGATTTCTCCATGGCTAAAATACTCGATCTGGCCGGGATAGACGTCATATTGGTAGGCGACTCGGCAGCCAATGTCATAGCCGGTTACGAGACCACCGTGCCGATGACGCTCGACAACATGATATACCACGGACGTTCGGTCACCCGTGCAGCCAAACGCGCACTGGTGGTCGTAGACCTTCCGTTCGGCTCCTATCAGGGTAACTCCAAGGAGGCGCTTTGCTCCGCCGTGAGAATAATGAAAGAGACCGAGGCCGACGCCGTAAAGCTCGAAGGCGGCAAAGAGATACTCGAATCGGTCGACAGGATACTCAGCGCCGGGATACCGGTAATGGGGCACCTAGGACTGACCCCTCAGTCGATCCACAAGTTCGGCACTTACGGTGTGAGGGCCAGGGAAGAACAGGAAGCTGAAAAACTTATCGCGGATGCCCGCCTGCTGGAGAATGCAGGCTGTTTCGGTGTGGTGCTCGAAAAGATCCCCGCCAGCCTTGCGGCCAGGATAGCGTCGGAACTCACCATTCCCGTAATAGGCATCGGCGCGGGAAACGGCGTCGACGGGCAGGTATTGGTCGTGCACGATATGCTCGGCATAAACACCGACTTCTCACCGCGCTTTCTGAGACGCTATGCTAACGTGGGCGAAATAATGACGGACGCTTTCAGGCGCTACATCGACGACGTCAAAAACGGCGACTTCCCGAATGAACAGGAGCAGTATTAATTAATTGACAATTAACAAGACGGGAGAATAATAATTATCAACTAACTTAATACCCGAACAGCTTAAGGAACCATTCCGGGGCGCGGCAGGGGCGGCGTGTTTCGGCGTTCACGAACACGAGTACCACACGGGCCGTATTGATCAATTCCCCCTTTTCGTTGAATACTTCATGGTCAAAGGTGAGTTTAACGCCTGGTTTTTCGGCTATGGTAATGCGTACGGTCAGCAGGTCGTCGTAATAGGCGGGCGAGATATAGTCGATATGCACCTCCTTGACGGGAAGCATCACCCCCCGTTCCTCCATTTCCTTATATGACAAACCGGCCTCGCGCATCATCTCCGTGCGGGCAAGTTCGAAGTAGTTTACATAATTGGAGTGGTGCACCACACCCATCTTGTCGGTTTCCTTATAGCGAACCCTTACCTGAACATCTTTTTGTAGCATCGTTCCAATATCTAAAATGTTATAATCATATTCTTCTTCGGTTCCCCGCCGCGCCATCCTTCGAGGCGCACCGCCCGTCCGGGTGTTATCGTGAGCGTATCGCCGCAGGAGTCCGTCCCGTCCCCCACCCTCACCTTATAATGTCCGGGAGGTGGAATAAGCTTTATCGTGTCGCGGACGTCGACACTTCCGTTGCCGTCGATATCGGCTATTATTATATAACTCCTTGTCATCAGTTCCGAAGCGAGGGTTATATCTCCTGCCATTATAGCGTTGCGCACCTCCGTGGAACTGACTTTGCACTCTCCGGCCTGCTGGCACGGGATCTGCTCGACCGCAAACCCGAGCCGGGCGCTCATATCCTTCAGGGAGGAATAGCCACCCTCCTGATCGCGTCCGAAACGGTGGTCGTAACCTACAACGAGACTCTCCATTCCGACCTTATTCACCAGCGCGCCCACGAAATCGGCATACGAAGTCTTTGCGAACTTATCGTCGAAAGGCACTATGACGAGGTTGTCTATGCCGGCTTCGTCCAGCAGAAATATTTTTTCGGGAACGGTGTTCAGCAATCTCACATCACCGCCCCGCGGCAATACCTGACGGGGGTGCGGAGAGAAGGTCACCACGACGCTTTCACCGGCCTTCTCCTTCGCGATCCTTCCGACGCGCTCCAACAGAGCCCTGTGGCCGCGGTGCAATCCGTCGAAAGAACCCACCGTGACTACCGGACGGGAGAACCGGGGCAGGCCGTCGAGTGAATGGAATACGTTCATCCGTACAGGAAAAATTAGCCGCTCCTACATATCGTTCTCCTCGGCGGCCTTCACGAAGTAGGCCACCTTTTCGAGCAGCGTGGTTATATCGAAATTCTCGACCGCTATGCCGAGCGGGAAGTTGAGTGGCTTGGAGGTGAAGTTGATAACTCCCCTTATGCCTGCGTTGACTATCGGTACCACCATTTCGTCTGCCACACGTGTGGGTAGCGAGAGCAGCACTATGTTGATATCCTGATTGGCGGCCTCCTTGTGGAGGTCGTCTATATGATAGCAGGGAACATCGTCGATAACCGTGCCCACCTTCGAGGGGTCAGTGTCGAAAGCGGCCACTATCTTAAGTTTAAGTCCCTTGCCGTTGAAATACCTGGTAACCGCCTGCCCCAGGTGTCCCATACCTATTACAGCTATGTTGACCTGCCCCGGGCTGTCGAGTATCTTGCCGATGAAGTCTATGAGAACCTGCACGTCGTAGCCTTTCTTGGTGTCGCTCGAAAAGCCGATAAGCATCAGATCGCGCCTTACCTGTACCGCCGTGATGCCGTGTATGCCCGCCAGAACATGGGAAAATATGTGGGTTATACCCTGCTTGCGGCAGTTCAGGAGCGTGCGGCGGTATTCGCTCAACCGCTCGATAGTTTTTTCCGGTATATTGTTAAGCATTCCTCCCATAGTTTAATGTTTTTCTGTACCGTACCCCGTCGATCAGATCATTGCACGGTTATGGTGTAATCATTTCTATACGTGACCAATACCCATTCGGTGTTGATATTATTGCCGCCGGGATCGTACCTGAAATCATATCCGGACTGCAGAGGTGTGCCAACACGCCCGAGTCTCGTCTCCCAATTACCCCCGGCCGACAGCATCGCTCCCGCGAACAGCTTCACGGCGTCGTAGCCCCTGTATGAGAACAGCGACGGAAGTTCGCCGAATGCAGCTATGTAACGGCGGTCGAATGCCATCACCGCATCGTTGCTGCGGTCGGCGTGATAATTTGCGACGAACGAAACATTGAGTTTGAATAGCACACTCCTGTTGATATTGTCGTAACGCATCCATTGGGGGCTACCTATGACACTGATCCGGCCTGTGCGGATGGAGCGCGACTGGCGATTGTTCTGAACCGAACTTATTGCGGCAAGCACGAGTTCGACATCCGATTTATCGGACGACAGTACCACGAACAGATTCTCCCTGCGGCCGCTTACCAGAAGCGAGTCGACATAGTCGGCGGGCATACCTTTGTTGTAAACCACCCTTTGGTAAGGGACATCGCCGGCGATCCTCTGCATTTCGCGCTCGAAGGCGGAGTCGGTCAGGTCTGTGGTTATGAAAACTATATTCTTGTCGGGAGTGAACATCCCCTTCAGCTTATCGTACCTGTATTCGGCCGATGGCGTAAGCTGATAAAGCAATCCGCCATACTCCCTGCCGACCGGAGCCAGCGGCGAGACGACCGGAACTCCGTGTGTGCGTGCAAATTCCATTACGGGCGGCAGACACTCTTCATATACCGGCCCTATGACAAGGTCGGTGCCGGCGAAATCGTAGCTGCCGGTTATTACGCCCGTTCTCTCCGCCGAGCGCTGTGTGTCGTATAGATTCATGGTAATGTCGCGCCCTTCTACCTTAAAATCTTCAAGCGCCAGCAGTGCTCCCTGATAGAACTCCACGAAGTTGTTCTTTCCGGCCACGACACCTCCGGTTGCCGGCGACAGTGGCAGCAGCATGGCGATATCGAGCGCTTCGGAACCGTCGTAACGGGGATCTGCGGAGATCGAATGAAAAAGATCGCGATATTGCGGCTGCCGCTCATCGTCAGGCTCGTCCAGCAGTGTCTTTTCCCTATTCGTTGCGGGATCGGGTATCTTGAGTATGGCTCCGGCGCGAAGGCCTCCGCTAAGGTCATTGCTTTCGATTATGCGGCCTTCCGCGACGCCGAATTTGCGTCCGATCGAATAGACGGTCTCGCCTATGTCCACCACATAATATATGTAACCGTCGGAAACGGCGGTAAGCGTCTCTGCAAAACCGTCTATCGAGGCGAGCACCTCCTGGGGCGAAGTCTCCCCTATTTCCGAGCGGCGGATCCTGAGTGTCTGTCCCTCATTCAGTTTCGAAGGATCGAGACCGGGATTGTCCTCCACAAGGACATTTATGGAAATGGAAAATTTTCTGGCTATGGAGTATGCCGTTTCGCCCTTAGCCACGGTATACTCCTCGAATGTGCGTGCGATCTTGCGGGGCGACATATCGAGTTTCGGAATATCCTTGCACGGTATTTTGATCGTCCGTCCCGCCTGAAGACCCTCTCTGACCGACGGATTATACACTTCGATATACCGGATGGCAACCTCGTAAAGCCGTGACAGCGACGACAGCGTCTCACCTTTCTCCACCTTGTGAAGATAATAATAGGCTCCGTCCACCTGCACTATCTCGGAGGATTTGACATTGGGTCTCTGCGCCACCGCCGTGCCCGCCACGACCGTCAGTGCGGCCAGTATCAGCAACCACTTTTTCATTGTCGGATCATACTTATTTTTTATTCAGCGCGGCGTCCCTGAGCCTGATCTCGGTTATCACCTTTTGGGTGTATTTCGGGAAATCGCCGTTCATCATCCACGAGTAATAGCTCGGTTCCTCACGGAACACCTCCGCTACGGAGCGCCCCTTATGCTTGCCGAATCCGAAGACCTCGACACCGTCCTTATCGTAAAGTATGCGCCCCGCATAGTCGGCGCACTGGCTCTGTGTGGTGTATCCGGCAAGGAAATCGACATCGTTCTCAAGATCGGGATAGCGTTCCAATTGTGCTTTAAGCACTTCATAGGTAGCCAAAGTATCGGCTTCGGCCGAATGCGCGCCTTCGAGATCGAGATCGCAGTAGAACCTGTATGCCGCCACCAACGTGCGCTGCTCCTTCTTGTGAAAGATGTTCTGCACATCGATGAACTTCCTTTTCTTCAGGTCGATATCCACTCCCGCGCGAAGAAACTCCTCGGCGAGGACTGGAATGTCGAACTTGTTGGAATTATATCCCGCCAAATCGCAGCCCTCGATCCAGGTCGCCAGGGATTTAGCCAACTGCTCGAATTTAGGCTCGTCCTTAACATCGGCATCATAAATGCCGTGTATGGCGGAAGCCTCCGCCGGAATGGGCATCCCCGGATTGACGCGGCGCGTTTTTATCTCCTCGTCGCCGTTCGGAAATACCTTGACGAGCGATATCTCTACTATGCGGTCTTTCGACGAGTCGACGCCAGTGGTCTCCAGATCGAGAAAAACGATCGGCCTTTTCAGATTGAGTTTCATGTAGCTCAGAGGTTTGGGTTGTGCGACCTCTTGTTATGCGTTAATAAGCATAGGCATGAGTATTATCAGTGTCGAACTGCTCTGCCTGTCGTCGTAGAGCGGTTTGAAAACGCCCGAACGGGTCGAATCGGCAAGTTCCACCGACACGTTGGGAGTCTCGATATTGGCAAGTATCTCGACAAGGAAGGTCGATTTGAACCCTATCGAAATGTGGTCGCCCTCGTAGCTGCACGGCAGACTTTCGTGGGCGGAATAGGAGTAATCGAGATCCTGCGCCGTGAGCTTGATGACATTGTTCGAAATGTCGAGCTTTATAAGATTCGTAGCCTGGTTGGAACATACCGCAACGCGCTTTATGGCATTGAGGAACTCCATACGGTCGGCGATCACCTTGTTGGGGTTGTTGGTTGGAATTACCGCGTTGTAGTTCGGGTAATTGCCCTCTATCAGACGGCATATGAGCGTGCTGTTGCGGAGCGTAAACATGACGTTCTTGGCATCGAAACCCACTTTCACCCTGTCGCCTTCCTTCACGAGTATGCTGCGGAGCAGATTGGCGGGCTTCTTGGGCAGAATGAACGAGGCGGCAGTATGCTCTCCTTCGGCATCGACGGTGTATTTAACCAGCTTGTGGGCGTCTGTGGCCACAAAAGTGTAATTTGCCGGGGCTATGTCGATGAAAATACCGTTCATAACGGGGCGCAATTCGTCGTCGGCCGTGGCGAAGAGCGTCTTGCTTATGCCCGTCAGCAATGTTTCGGGGTCGAACTCGAGTTCCTGCCTGTCGTCGGCCAATGCCGGAGCAGCCGGATAGCTGAGACCCGAAGTGCCCGGCAGGGTTATCGAACCGCTCTTCCAACTCATTTTTATCTCCCACTTGTTCTCATCGGCCTCGAAAGTGAGGGGCTGTTCCGAAAACTCCTTGAGCGAATCGAGCAACAGCTTTACAGGAGCGGCTATGATGCCCTCTTTCTCTATCTTTTCGGGCTTTATAACTCCGGTAAGGGTCGTTTCGAGGTCGGAAGCCGTAACGCGAAGCTCGTCGCCCCTGGCCTCCAACAGGAAATAATCGAGAATGGGAAGTGAATTCTTGCTGCTTATAACCTTTGCCGTGGTCGAAAGGAACGACAGGAGAGCCGAGCTCGATACTACGAATTTCATATGCTTGTGTTTTAGTTTGTAATTACATTTTAACTTTCAAAGATACTACTTTTCCGCAAGATTTCAAAAATGCGAAATCAAACGGTCTCCGATAACAACATATTTTTGTAATTTTGCCCTTGTTAATAATCCCATAATTGAAAAAAGTCAGTTTTCACACTCTGGGCTGCAAGCTCAATTTCTCCGAAAGCTCCACCCTCGCCCGCCGGTTCGAGGAGGGTGGTTTCGTACGCACCGCGTCGGGAAAGGATGCCGACATATGCGTGGTGAACAGTTGTTCGGTGACCGAGCACGCCGACAAAAAGTGCCGCAACCTCATCAGGCGGCTCCATCGCGACAATCCTTCGGCGATAATCGCCGTCACAGGGTGTTACGCACAACTACGGCCGCACCAGGTAGCCGCCATAGAGGGAGTCGACCTGGTAGTCGGCAACAATAACAAAGGCGAACTTTTCGACCGCGTTGCCGCGCTGGCCGGAAAAAACGGGGCTAAGGTATACAGTTGCGAGACCGACGAGCTTACAGGATTTTTCGCCGCCTTTTCGAGCGGCGACCGCACACGTTCGTTCCTGAAGGTGCAGGACGGGTGCGATTACAAATGCTCTTACTGCACCATTCATAACGCGCGGGGATCGAGCCGCAACGTGCCCATAGCCGACCTAGTGTCCGATGCCGTAAAGATAGCGGCGGCGGGACAAAAGGAGATAGTCATAACAGGCATAAACACAGGCGATTTCGGCAAAACCTCAGGGGAAAGGTTCATAGACCTTCTGCGCGCACTCGACGGCGTGGAAGGGATAGAGCGCTACCGGATATCTTCCATTGAGCCCAATCTTCTGACCGACGAGATAATAGAGTTCTGCGCCTCTTCGGCCAAATTCCAGCACCATTTTCATATACCGCTCCAAAGCGGCTCCGATAATATTCTCGGCCTTATGCGCCGCCGCTACACGGCTTCGAAGTTCGCTGAGCGCATAGCCGCCGTGAGGAAGCATATGCCCGACGCCTTCATCGGCATCGACGTGATAGTCGGCTTCCCGGGCGAGAGCGAGGAGGATTTCATGCGGACATATTCGCTACTGGAGTCGATCGCCCCGGCATATCTTCACGTGTTCCCGTTCTCCGAACGCCCCGGCACCTCCGCTATGGATATGCCTGGAAAAATAAGCCCCGCCGTAAAGACCGAAAGGGCTGAAAAGCTGGGCACCTTGTGTGAAAGACTCCACAGCGACTTTTACCGGGCAAATGAAGGCAGGCACGCCGAAGTTCTCTTCGAGAACAGCAACAAGGGCGGCTTCATGTACGGCTTCACCGGCAACTATATTAAAGTGCGGATGCCCTACGACCGCTCACTGGTCGGCAGATCGGCAACAGTGACCCTCGCCGCCTCCGACGAAAAGTGCGAAATGTCGGCGACGATCGTCGGTTGACGACCGACAATTTTCGGAGGCGGATAATGCGGTAATTCACGTGGTTTTCCTATCTTTGTCCCATATACGTCGATCATGAGAAAAAAAATAACCATCGGATTCCTGAGCCTTGCGCTGCTGCTCCTTTTTGCGGGGGCGGTTACGGTGTATGAACTGAGCGAACTGCGGTCGAGCACACACCGGATCATAGAGCAAAGCATAAACGACCCCGGTGAGGTGGGACAGATGCTCGCCGATCTTCGGACGCGCAGCAGTGCGACCATCGACCAAACCGTCACTTCGTGCATCATAGCCACGGCGGTGGCGGTATTTCTTGTGTTGCTGTTCCTCTTTTTCATGGATATAGGCTACGCCAAACCCCTTCGGAAAATAAACAAGGGGCTGAAAGGATATCTGGAAACAAAAATACCGTTCGACGATTCGTTCGACAGCAGCGACGACATCACATCGCTCAAGGAGATGGTGTCGGACCTGATAGAACAATCGAGAAAAACAAAGATACAGACCCCGTCCAAATAAATCTCCGACATGAAGATCCGGCTCGGCATAATTTCGAAATACATCGGGATGGTCCTCCTGCTCGATTCGGCGTTCATGCTGGCCTCCGCGACCATATCGTGGAGCAACGGTATGGACAGCGGGCTCGTCCCGTTGCTGCTCTCCTTCGTGCTGACGGCCGCGCTGGGGGCGTTCCCTTTGATATTCGTCGGGAAAACAGGCGAAATAAGCTCCAAGGAGGGTTATATTATCGTATCGGGGGCATGGCTTCTTTCGTGTGTGGTCGGAACGCTGCCCTACCTGATTTGGGGCGGTGAATTCGACATCGTCGACGCCTGGTTCGAAAGCGTATCGGGTTTCACGACCACGGGAGCCACGATACTCAACGACATAGAAGCCCTGCCCAAAAGTATGCTTTTCTGGCGGTCGTCGACGCATTGGATCGGCGGTATGGGTGTCGTGATGTTCGCGCTTACCGTACTCCCCTCGCTCGGCAAGACCAAAATGACCCTTTCCAGCGTGGAACTGTCGCCGCTGTCAAAAGACAATTTCAAATACCGCACGCAGAAAATCGTCCACATACTGCTCTATGTGTATGTCGGCATGACGTTTACCGAGGCGGTATTGCTCAGGGTGGCCGGAATGGATTGGTTCGATGCGGTGAACCACTCCTTCTCCACGATAGCCACGGGCGGCTTCAGTACCCGCAATCTCAGCATAGGAGCCTACGACAGCCTGCCGATAGAGTCGGTGATAACATTCTTCACATTCGTGTCGGGATTGCACTTCGGCCTCATATTCGCCACCCTTATAGGCAGCCACCGCAATATATTCCGCTCCGAGGTCGCCAGATTTTACCTTTTCAGCATACTTGCAGGGACGGCCATCATATCGATAAGCCTATGGAATTCGGGCACGTACGACAATTTGGGGTCTTCCGTGCGGCATGGTGTCTTTCAGACCGTAAGCATAATCACGACCACCGGGTTCGCCACCGCCGACACCACGCTGTGGACTTCGCTGGCCATGATGGTGCTTTTCCTGTTCATGCTGCAGGGCGCCTGTGCCGGGTCTACGGCGGGAGGGCTGAAATCAGACAGGATGCTACTCGCATTCAAGGTAATCAGGACAAGAATCCGACAGCAGCAACACCCCAATGCCGTCATGCGGATAAAACTCCACGGTGTCGCGCAGGAAGAATCGACGATAAATTTCGCGATGCTATATATCGTCCTTTATGTTCTGCTCATTCTGCTCGGAACGATCGTGAACACTGCGGCGGGGGCGGACTTTGTAACCGGGCTCACTTCGGCTGCGTCGTGTATGAGTAACGTCGGGCCTGCCTTCGGAGAGGTGGGATCGTTCAGTAATTTCGCTTCGATACCCGACCTGTCAAAATTCACATCCACGCTCCTCATGTTATTCGGACGACTTGAGATATTCGGGCTAATACAGTTGTTTATAATTAAGTGGTGGGTATGACATGAAGTTGCGCTTTACATACATAACGTTCCTGATGCTGCTCTCCGCGACAATAGTTTCCGGACAGCGTCCCGTGGCGCGTATAGCCGAACTTGAAGAAAACAACGAATCTTACGGCGTTATGATGCGTCGCTACGACGCCCTTTCGCTCCGTGAGGACAGCGTGGAAACAAGGATAGAAGATATCCGCAAACTATTCACCGGCAACGTTCCGGGTAAAGAGAAATATTCCGACGAACTGATCGGTCTTGAGATAGAGCTCTACCGTCTCCGCGACACCATGGACACCGTCGCACGCGAAATAAATGCTCTTGAACAGGAATGGATCATACAAAACGCACGAAGCGGTCATCACGGCGGGAGTCTGGATACCGTCCCGGCGGGAGGAACGGCTTATCTGGTGAATAACGATTTCTTCAAAGAGGCACTGCCGCCCGAAGAGTACCGGCAGTTGCTCCTCAAACAGGAGATGGAGCGTGAGACGGAACGCCTCATAGTCGAAATAAAAGAGAATTACGATCGTATGGCCGCAATGAGTTCGGTTTACCGCGATGCCGGCAAAGAGCAGGCCGACAGCCTGTACCTGTTGTTGGGCGGCCTTATGGAGGAGAGCGACAGCCTCGAGAAACGGATGCGCGAAATATGGGACGACCTGTTCGATTCCAAAGTATACCTCTACAACTATATTCTCGACAAAACCGGTATGACGAACACGATGGCCGATATGGAACGCCTTATGGTAGAGGTGAGTCTCCGTAGCGCGGAGACCCGCGGACGGTATATGTACGACGCCGTGGCCTCCTACCCTTTCCGGAAATCGTTGCTGCTGCATTACGAAACAGCTCTGGCATCTGAGCGGGGGCTTACCCTGGCGGCGGATTCGCTTAAGAGAGCGGCGGCGGCGATCACCGCGCCAGCCTACTATCTGTTGCATCCGATAGACACCGAGGAGCGCCTGTTCCTCGACTATGCCGACATAGCCGTCGCCAAACCGCCCGTATACAATACCGCCAACCCCATACCGGGAACCGAGATATATGAAAAGGGGACGATATACAGGATACTCCTGGGCGTATATTCCAAACCGCAGGCCGTAGGGCTGTTCAGGGGCGTATATCCGCTGTCTGTCGAGCGGAAGGAGGACAGGAAATATTACTACTACGCCGGCGGGTTCCCATCCTATGAGGATGCCGAGGCCGCAGTGGACAGGTTGAAAAAGACAGGGTTCGCCAATCCGCGCATTGCAGCATGGCACAACGGAGAGTATTTCGATACCGACAATGCCAGGAACACCCCACGGCAGTCAGCAGGCGGGATGATAAAGTACCGTGTGGAGATAACGGGCGCCGTGTACAGCCTCAGCGAACAGGTGCGCACCGTGATCGAAGAGGCCGCCCCGGGCAGGGAGATATCTAAAGTGGCCGGACAGGATGGCATCTCCACCGTGTTTGTCGTAGGCTCGTTCGACGATCCGGGCACGGCAGGGGCCGTTGCCGCCGCCATAATATCGGCCGACCCCTCCCTCGGCGCGACAGTGGTTCAGTGATCGGTCAACAGTTATCGGCTATCAGTCGACAGAGATCGGCCGGCGGGTATGATATTGTTGAAAATTTAGTTATCTTTGTAGGGTGGTAATAGCGTTGCGGTTTTTCGAAGGCGGTATTATCGCGAAGGATACATCACGTACATATTTATTCAAGAAACCATTATGACAGAGATCATTATTTTCGTTGTTCTGGGCGTACTCCTTTTGGTCGTCGAGATGCTCGTGTTGCCCGGGTTCACGGTGGCCGGTATCGCTTCGTTCGGAGCCTGCGGATATGCCGTTTACAAAGGGTTCGCCGATTTCGGCACTCAAGGCGGGCTTTTGACCCTCGGAGCCGTACTCGTGCTTAGTGTCACCGTCGCCATATTCTGCCTGAGGGCCAAGACATGGAAAAGATTCTCGCTCGGGAAGAACATCGACGGCACATCCATGGAAGTCCCCGAACAGGACGGCCTGCAGGCAGGCAACCGCGGCACGACCATAGGCCGTCTGGCACCGATGGGCAAGGTGCTCATAAACGGCAAAACTTACGAGGCGAAGTCTGTCGACAGCTACATAGACCCCAGGCAGGAGGTCGAAGTTACAGGTTTCGAGAACTTCAACGTGATCGTAAGAAAAGTCGCAAACTCCAGCGAATGACAATTTAACTTTATATATTTATGGAAAACATCGGATTATTGATCGCTATCGGAATCGGCGCCATTATAGTATTGTGGCTCTTTTTCTATTTCGTACCTGTCGGGCTGTGGTTCTCGGCGCTCGTGTCGGGAGTACGCATATCGCTCCTCCAACTCATACTTATGCGCTGGCGTAAGGTACCGCCCTCGGTTATCGTCTCGGCAATGATAGAGGGAACCAAAGCGGGACTCACGCTCAATGCCAACGAACTCGAAGCCCACTACCTCGCACGCGGTAACGTGGCCAATGTGGTACACGCCCTCGTATCGGCGCAGAAGGCCAGCATAGCACTCGACTTCAAGATGGCGTCGGCCATCGACCTCGCCGGACGCGACGTGTTCGAAGCCGTGCAGATGTCGGTAAACCCCAAGGTTATAAACACTCCGCCCGTTTCGGCCATGGCAAAGGACGGTATCCAGCTTATCGCAAAGGCGAGGGTGACGGTGCGCGCCAATATCAAACAGTTGGTAGGCGGCGCGGGCGAAGAGACAATTCTGGCTCGCGTAGGCGAAGGTATCGTATCGTCGATAGGATCGTCGATATCGCACAAGACGGTGCTTGAAAACCCCGATTTCATATCGAGGGTGGTGCTCGAAAAGGGTCTCGATGCCGGGACAGCGTTCGAAATACTTTCGATAGACATAGCCGACATCGACGTGGGCAAGAACATCGGTGCACAACTCCAGATGGATCAGGCCAATGCCGATAAGAATATCGCACAGGCGAAGGCCGAAGAGAGGCGCGCAATGGCGGTAGCCACCGAGCAGGAGAACATAGCCCTCGCACAGGAGGCACGCGCCAAGGTTATTCTGGCCGAAGCAGAAGTGCCCCTCGCCATGGCGGAAGCTTTCCGCAACGGCAATCTCGGAATAATGGATTACTACAAATTCCAGAACATTCAGGCCGATACGAAAATGCGTGACAGTATCGGGAAGAAGTGACTTTTCAGTTAACAGTTAACTGTTTGATGAAAACGGGCATTGCGAGAATCAATGCCCGTTTAATATTTCTAAGAGGTTGCTTGAAATTTGCGATTCATATAAACATTTCCTTACAAAAAATCACTAATTTTACCCCTGTGAAAATCGTTGTATTTACAGGAGCGGGGATCAGTCGTGAGAGCGGGCTCGCCACTTTTCGCGACAGCGACGGACTGTGGGCAAACTACCGCATCGAAGATGTATGCACTCCGGAAGCTCTGGAGCGCAACCGCGAGGGTGTGATAGACTTCTACAATATGCGCCGACGCGAAGTACTGTTTAAAGAGCCGAATGCGGCACACTTGGCGCTGGCCGAACTGGAGCGGCATTTCGATGTCGATGTGATCACCCAGAACATCGACGACCTGCACGAGCGTGCCGGCTCCACACGGGTCACTCATCTGCACGGCGAAGTGCGCAAACTTCGCAGTTCACGCGACGAGTTGGCGACCGTACCTGTCGAAGGCTGGGAGCAAAAGTACGACACGCGGCATCCAGACGGTTCGCTGTTGCGGCCTTTCGTGGTCTTTTTCGGCGAGAGTGTCCCGATGCTCGACTGCGCTATCGAGGTCGTTTCTGGCGCGGATCTGATGATCGTCGTCGGCACATCATTGCAGGTCTATCCGGTGGCTTCGCTGGTACATTACCTGCGCCCCGGCACACCTATATATCTAATCGACCCCACTACTCCCGACCTGCGCGCTGAGAACCTGCACATCATTCGCAAGCCGGCGTCGGTGGGTGTCCCGGAGTTGGTCGACAACCTGCTTGCGAAGTCATGAAACATCTTTAATGCATAAAGTAAAATGATCACTAAACCACTCGTCGACAGAGAGTACCTGCTCGAAAAATTCCCGGGTAAGGGCGGCTGGATATATACCATTATTCCCGAAATCGCACCCGATCCCCATGCTCCGTTCGGATGGGTTAAGGTTAAGGGTAGCATAGACGGGGTCGAGATACGCGATTACCGTTTGATGCCTTTCTACACTGGTTCCGAACAATTGTTCCTGTCGGTGAAAGCCGAGATACGAAAGAAGATCAAAAAGGGCGAGGGCGATACCGTCCACATCGTACTGTATCGCGACGACGACCCGCTCGAAGTTCCCGAAGATCTGTTATTATGCCTCGCGGACGATTCAGAAGCATTGCAATTCTTCAATTCGCTCGACGGGGAACAAAGGCACCGGTACATCAGATGGATAGATTCGGCGAAGAGCGACAAAACGAGAGTGGAGAGAATGGCAAGGACGGTAACCTCGCTTTCACGGCACATGAAATTTGCAGACCGGCAAAAATAAATAACACCCTATGAATCGACTTATTGCCTGCTGCGGCTTCGACTGCGAAAAATGCGAAGTCCGCATAGCCACTATTGCCGGCAGCGACGCCCTTCGCAAAGAAGTCGCCCGAAAATGGAGCGTAATGGACAACGCTCCCCGGATGACCGCCGACATGATCTACTGCCACGGATGCCGTACCGAAGGGACTAAATTCGGTTATTGCTCGATGTGCGAGATTCGTTCCTGCGCTTTGGGCAAAGGTTTCGAGACCTGTGGTCAGTGTGCGGAATCGGATACCTGCCTCACGGCCGGAGCCATTGTCCGGAATATTCCAGGATAAACAATATGTTCACACGCAACAATGCCCGATCTCTTTGCCGACAGCCAAAGACGACGGCAATGAATTATTTTCCATTCTCAATCGTACCAGGCAGCGCCCTACTCTATAAATCTGATCAGCATTGTTTTGTCGGTTAGGGTTATACTTCGCCCATGTGCACTCAACAATCCCTCTTGCCGCATACGCGTCAGTTCGCGTTCGAGAGACGGGCGGGCTACACCGAAATACTCCGCCAACGCACTTTTGGAACGATCGAGGACAATGGTGTCGGAACCCTGTTTTTTCGCCAGACCGAGCAGGTAGGCGGCTATTTTCTGCCGTATGGTATGTAGCGACATCATATTGAGCTTGCGGCTGAGGCGGGTGGCGAAATCGGCCGAAATATCGAGATAGTTCTTCAATATCGTTTCATTCATCGAGAGCATCCGCAACACCGATTGCCGCGGAATGACCACCGCCGTGACATCTTCGAGCGCGATCACCTGCACCGGAAAGCGGTTTTCCTGCCCGAACAGAAAGAGGATCGCCAACGGGCTGGGCGCTTCTATGTCCTCCACTTTCGCCATATGTCCCGACGCATCGGTCATTTCAGCTTTTACGCTGCCTGTCAGGAGTATGATCAACCTGTTAGCCGGTTCGTCCTGTATCGCAAGTATCTCACCTTTCCTGAAGGTCGTTTCGACGATCTTCAACTCCGCGAACATATGCCCCATTTCGGATTCGTCTACCGAAAAGAAGAGCGGGATCTTTGTTAAGGCCGACAGATTCATGGAGCAAAGTTACGATTTTTTCTTCGACTGTAACATTTGTTACGGTTTTTAGTGTGCCGTGACGGTAATTTTGCATCATAAACTAACAAATAACCTCTAAAATCATGGGAATGTTTTGTTTTCAATGTCAGGAAGCGGCCGGAGGTAAAGGCTGCACTATTAAAGGCGTTTGCGGAAAGGAACCGCAAACCGCAGGATTGATGGATGTATTGCTTTATGCCGTGCGCGGCGAGGCTATCGTAAACTGCGCCCTGCGCGGGAAAGGCATACCGGACGAGCGTGCCAGCCGCCAGATCCTTGATGCGCTTTTTTGCACCATCACCAATGCCAATTTCGACGACGCGGCAATTGAGGCACGTATCGGAAAAGCTTTGGCAATGAAGAACGAACTCATCGGCACGGCTAAAAAGCACGGTATTGCACTACCGGGTATGCCGGAAGTCGCGTTCGATCCCCGGCCGTCGGAATATGGATCCGCCGCCGCAGAAGCGGGTATACCGGACGGAGAGAACGAGGACATACGCTCGCTTAAACAGATGATCGTCTACGGAGTAAAAGGCGCTGCGGCTTATGCGGAACACGCCCTGAATCTGGGTTTCGAAGACGCGGCGATCTACGAAATGGTCGAAAACGCACTTGCGGAGGTGAGCCGTGCGGATATAGGTGCGGACGAACTGGTCGCCGTTACGCTTAATGTCGGCGAGTGCGGCGTAAAGGCGATGGCGCTTCTCGACAAGGCCAACACCTCGACATATGGCGACCCGGAGATCACAAAGGTCAACATCGGTGCGGGCAACCGCCCGGGTATTCTCGTCAGCGGCCACGACCTGAAAGACCTCGAAGAGCTTCTGGAACAAACCGCAGGCAAGGACGTGGACGTGTATACCCACAGCGAGATGCTGCCGGCGCACTATTATCCGGCATTCAAAAAGCACCCGCATCTCGTCGGCAACTACGGCAACGCCCGTTCAACGGGCCGATCCTTTTCACGACCAACTGCATAGTGCCACCGCTCGACGGCGCGACGTACAAAGACCGCATTTACACCACCGGTTCGTCGGGTCTGCCCGGGGCGGTGCATATCCCCGACCGCACTAACGGCAAGCCCAAGGACTTCTCGGCCATCATCGAGTGTGCCAAAAAGTGCGCTCCTCCGAAAGAGTTGGAGCAGGGCGCGATCACAGGCGGGTTTGCTCACGCGCAGGTACTCGCGCTGGCCGACAAGGTGGTCGATGCGGTGAAGTCCGGAGCCATTAAAAAATTCGTGGTGATGGCAGGTTGCGACGGCCGCATGAAATCGCGCTCCTATTACACCGACTTTGCGGCCGCACTGCCCGAAGATACCGTAATTCTGACGGCCGGGTGCGCAAAATACCGTTACAACAAATTGCCGTTGGGCGACATAGGCGGCATACCGCGCATACTCGACGCCGGACAGTGCAACGACAGCTATTCGCTGGTATTGATAGCCCTCGCCCTGCAAAAGGCATTCGGTCTGTCCAGCGTGAACGACCTGCCGATCGTGTACAACATAGCGTGGTACGAACAGAAGGCGGTGATAGTACTGCTGGCCCTTCTTTCGCTGGGAGTTAAGAACATCCACCTCGGCCCGACGCTCCCCGCGTTCCTTTCGCCGAACATCACCAAAGTGCTCGTAGACAATTTCGGCATCGGCGGGATCTCCACCGTCGAGGATGATATGAAAGAGTGGGCGCTTTAGAGGTTGTTTGGATTTTTCCGCCGAAGCTATTTTTTAGTTATTTTCGTCCCGCTTTTTGCCTGAAACGAGACACATAGCGGTTCCTATGTAACGAGTTTTAGGTGAAAAACGGGATGAAAAGAGCAAAAAAGAGCGAAAGCGGGAAATTCCAAACAAGCTCTTAGAACGGCAGCGATATTTTCGCTGCCGTCATTTTATAACTATCTTTGCATTCGATGGAAGGTTCGGCAACAAATAAGGTTCGGGAAATGTGGGCGAGGCAGGGTATCTCGCCCGCCGACATCGACTATGGGAGGTGGGAGCGCCGCCGAGCAGAGCTTATACGTATGGCTGAATTGAGCGGGGGGTGCATTTTCGCAGTCGATGTTTACAAGGGAGTTTACGACTATGCTTCCGACGGGTTTACCCGCTTGTTCGGGGTCGACCCCGAACGGTTGCGCAATATCGCCGGGCAGGGCGACTTTATCGAAGAACTTATTCATCCCGACGACCGCGCCCGGCTCGCCGACCTGCAAATACGCCATGCGAAATTCATTTACAGCCTGCCGCCTGCCGAACGCAACGACTACCGCACGATATATCAGATGCGTATGCGAGGCGCCAGCGGCCGGTACATCAACATCGTGAGCCGTCAGCAGGTGATCGAGACCGACCGCCGCGGCAGAGCGTGGATAGTGATGGGAATTATGGAACTCGCACCAGACCAGACCAATACCGACCTGGTGAGGTGCTCAGTACTGAACCTGCGGACAGGGCAATTCTTCAACCCTTACGCCTTCTCGCAGGAATCGACTCTGACCGACCGCGAGTTGGAAGTGTTGTCGCTCATTGGACAAGGCCTTCTCAGCAAGGAGATCGCCGGGAAATTGGGCGTCAGCAAACACACCGTCGACAACCACCGCAAGAACATCCTCTCGAAGCTGGAGGCCGGCAACGCCATCGAAGCCATCAACACCGCACGGGCGGCGGGGCTGATAGATTAAGAGTATATGACTTGATTACTCTGTTCATGGCTTCCACAATCGCGAGGGTAGCTATAAATAGCTATTTACAGTACGCGCGCGACATATTAATTTTGCGCTCTTATGACTGAAGAACAATATCTGGCGCACGTTTTGGAGCGCATCCGGGCGGCTATCGGAAGCGCGGATACCACGGTAAAGGAGAGGGTGCGGACCCTCGACGAACAAAAGCGGTACCTGTGGGACAACAAGGATATAGACCCGCAGGAGATACGCTCGGTACGCGAAAACATCCTCAACATATACGCCATAGGCGAAAGTGTCATCGCCCGGCGCGAACGGCTGTCCCGGATGCTCGACACCCCCTACTTCGGACGCATAGACTTTCGGGAATACGTACCTGACAATCGTGAGAGTCTGCCGGAGAGCCGACCGCAACCCATCTACATAGGCGTTCATACCTTCCACGACTTCGACACCCGCACAAGCCTCATCCACGACTGGCGCGCGCCCATAGCGAGTATGTACTATGACTGCGAGTTAGGGGCGGCAACCTACACCTCTCCTGCAGGCGAGATCGCAGGGGAAATTTCACTCAAACGGCAGTACCGCATATGCGACGGGCGGATGGAGTATATGCTCGAAAGTTCGGTGACGGTTCACGATGACATACTGCAACGCGAACTGAGCGCAAATACCGATGACAAAATGCGCAACATAGTGGCAACCATCCAGCGCGAACAGAACCGCATCATTCGCGACGCCGACGCGCAGACGCTTATAATACAGGGTGTCGCCGGGTCGGGCAAAACCTCCATAGCACTGCACCGTGTGGCGTACCTGCTCTACACCCACAAAGACACGCTCTCATCGAAAGACATACTGATCATCTCGCCCAACAAGGTTTTTGCCGACTACATCTCCAACGTGCTGCCCGAACTCGGCGAGGAGACGGTTCCCGAAACGGGTATGGCGGAGTTGCTGTCGGGGGTGTTGGAAGGCAAATATCGCTACCAGACCTTTTTCGAGCAGGTCGCCGAAGTGTTGGAGAAACCCGCGCCGGGGCTCACGGAGCGAATCGCCTGCAAATCGACCCTCGAATTCGCAGCCTCGCTCGACCGCTTTATCCTGCACCTCGAGAACGACTGTTTCCGCCCGGTCGACTTGAAGGTCAGGCATATCACTATTCCACACGAATACATCGGCGAACTGTTCCGCCGCTTCCACCGTATGGCGATCCGCGAGCGTTTCGAGCCAATGGCCAAAATGATCGCCGATGAGTTGGATATTAAATACGGCATCACGCAGACCACCGCCGAGCTCAACCGTCTGAAACGGGAAATTAGCGGAATGTTCGCAGGCGGCACGGGCAAAGCGGGTTATACGGGCGATCTGAAACTCTACCGCGACTTTTTCGAATGGCTCGGCAAACCGGAGATGTTCCGGATGCGGCGCGGCAACACCATCGAATACTCCGATCTCGCACCGCTTGCCTACCTGCGCATCGTTCTCGACGGAGTAAAACCGCGAACGGGTGTCAAGCACCTGCTTATCGACGAAATGCAGGACTACACGCCGATACAGTATCGCGTTGTACAACGGCTTTTCCCCTGCCGCAAAACGCTCCTCGGCGATGCCGGCCAGTCGGTCGATCCTTACGGCTCCTCGACCTCCGATACGATAGCGCGGGGGTTTGCAGACGCCAAGGTGATGAAACTGTGCAAAAGTTACCGTTCGACATTTGAAATCACCGAATTGGCGCAACGCATACGCCCCGGCGACGAGTTGGAGCCGGTCGCCCGCCATGGAGAAAAACCTGCGATCCTGGGATTCGGTAGTGCCGGCGAGGAGATAGTCGGCATAGTACGACTCATCGCCGGTTTCCGTCGATCCGGCTATAAATCCCTCGGCATAATCTGCAAAACCGAATCGCAGGCCGCCGAACTTCACGAACGGCTTCGCGCCGAAACCAACGCCGGCTCGCCCAATCCCGACATCTTCCTGCTCACCAGCCGTAGCCATGCCTTCGCCCGCGGCGTGGTCGTCACCTCGGCGCATATGGCCAAAGGTCTGGAGTTCGACGAGGTGATAATCCCCCACTCCACCGCCCGCAACTACCGTTCCGAGATCGACCGCAGTATGCTCTACGTAGCCGTCACCCGCGCTATGCACCGGCTGACACTGACATATTCCGATCGGGATACTTGCTTCGACCTGGGGGTTACTTGAGGTTACTTGAATTACGCAAATTTTTAGAGGTTATTTTGAATCTTCATCTGCCATCTATGGCACATTTGCGCAATAGTCTGCAAACCAAAGGGCTGCAACGATTGCAGCCCTTCGGTTTACAGAGTTTGTCCGGAATTTTCCGTCTAAACTGTTTTTTAGCAAAGTATCGACCGAGTACCTAAATCTTCTTCACGAATATTGGGTTGGAGTAGAACCAGAGGTCTTCAAAGGCCGAAGCGGCACCTGCCTGAACATCGGCTGTCGGCTGGTCGACCAGCGGGTTGCCATCGCCGTCGGTCTCGCCCGGGGTGTTGAGGCCGTGGTTCGTGCCGCGAAGGCGGAAGTAGGTGTCGCCGGCAAGCGGATGTGTGTATTCGATCTTTATGAAGCCGTCGCCGAGGTCTTCCCACTGCATACTGGTGATGCCTTTGGTGTCGGAAACGCCGCCGACAGCATCGAAGCGGGCAACGACTCTCACATCGTCATAGGTAGCTTTGGTATATTCGGACGAACCCTGGGCTACCTTGGCGCGCATTCCACCGGCGATAATATCGACGTGGTCGAGCGTGGGGTTGGTCAGCGACGAATAGGTGTTGTTGTTGTCCGTGTTTGGGTCACGCATGATGACGGTCACCTTGACGTCGTTATTCGAGGTAACGAGCGTCTGTCCCATCGTGGCCGTCGAGACGGAGAATTGCAGGTTATCGATAAGGTCGCCGTGTACGGTGTAGATATTACCGGCGCGGAGGCCGTCAACAAACGCCTGAGCGCTCTTATCGTTCATCGAGATATAGGTTTTCTGATATTCGCCCGGATAGAAGTCGCCGGTGCCGCGATTGACGTGCGCGTGGTAGTCGGAGTTTGCTACAAGCCAGAAACGACGGCCTTCCGAGATCATGGCATCCCACAGGCCGCCTATCTTGGCCGACTGAACGCCCACGCCACCGAACGTGTAGGTCTTCTCATACGATGAAGTGTTGCCATAGCCGCCGCGGCCTGTCGAAGCCTGATGTCCCGGAACGCTCTCGAAACCCACAAATACATCGGGGGCTACATCGTTCAGTTCGCGATAGTGTTCTATCTTCCACAGGTTCTGACGTTCGGGGTGTGCGGGCACGAGCCAGCTCGTGTGGGGGTGGTTCTTCTGCATCCAAGCTGCGGCCTCTACCGATTTCGCGTGGCCTGTTTTGGTCGATTTCACCCAACCCTGTTCTGCGCCGCCTATCTTATCGTTGTCGCTATTGTCGAACATATATTCGAACTGTGCCATTGCGCGGGCATTGTTGCCGCCGTCGAACTGTCCGGTGATGACACCCGACGAGCAGTGTTCGTGTCCCGGAGGGTTCCATTCGAGGCCTTGAACGGCAAGAATGGTAACGCCGTTATTTTGGTTGAACTCCTGAATCTTACGCCAGCTGTAATTCATGATGGATTCCCAGCGCCACATATTGCCGTTGTTGGGCGTACCGGCTGGAATGATGCCCTGCGAAGTCCATGTCGGCATCGTGAGTCCCTCCGTGTCGCCCTCGGAGGCGTTGTGAGGGTCGGAACCGCCATGCTCGGAGTTTACGATTATGTCGAGGCCGTATTTCTTGCCCTGATTCAGTACGAACGTTATGGCCTCCGAACCGTCGGTATAGCCGGTGTGGTTGTGAAAATCGACCGAATAGTATTTGCCCGTGGGGGTGAAGACGCCATCGTCGAGGGTTACATCGTTCCAATCGGCGATAACGACATCGACATCGCAGTCGGTCTCGTTTACCGGACGGACGGTGACGATGTAATTATTGTTGCGCCTCACTTCGACGGGAGCGCCGTCTTTCTTCAGCAGCACGTTGTAGAGTATCTCCCTGCCGTTGTAAAGCCCTTTTACAGCCAAAGTCGTGGCTGCCGCCGCACTGTTCTCGCCCACATATACCTCGCTGCCCTGCACGGCGGGATAACCCACATAGTCGCTGTCGCCGAACGAGGGGAGTTGCGCACGCGAATACAGGTAACCCCACGAAGGAGTTCTCGAAACGGCCACTTCGGTCACATCGAAATTACCGGCTCCTACAACGCTCAACTTGGCGACCGCCCTCTCCATGGGAACGGTCAGCGTAGTGCTGTTAACGGCAACCTTGCCTGCCATTACGAACGGCGTCGAGGGTGCGGTGGCGAAGTTCACCTGCAAGTCGTCGAACTCGGCGGCTGTACTGTACGAGAGAGTGTGTTCGCCCTTGGGGTTGGCGATCAGGCGCAGTTCCTTCACGCCCTCGATCAACGATACGGTGTTGCCCGAAGTTGCGGGAGACTCGATTATGGGTAGCGTCTGGATGACGTTGCCCTCGGCGTCGATACCGAATATGGCCACGCGGGCGATACGGTTCTCATCGGCTGTGGCTGCCGAACGGGTCGTTACATCCGACATGGGTGTCGTGGTGAAATTCAAGGTCACAGACCTTTCCGGGGTCGGCCGTTCCGTTGTGCCGCCATCCTTTGCGCATGAAGCCATACCGAGTACGGTCGCCGACAGGACGGCCATTGCCATTGTAAATCGTGTTTTTTTCATAGATTGAAATAATTAATTGGTAAAAGTGGTTTAATTCGATGCCCAAAAGTATCCAGCTATGTTGACAAAGCAGATACGAATAAAAGACGGTTTGATTAAATTAACGTGAGTTCGGGATAATAAAAACCATACATTTTCTTGTTTTTCAGGCTATTGTTAATAGTTTTTCTTATTCCGAACCCACGTTAGCGGCTTTTAAAAGCCGCCAATGTTTTCGATCACCCCTCCCAAGCCCTCCCCTAACCGTATGGGAGGGAGTAGTCGCAGCCTACGGCCGCTCCGGAACAGGTCTGAGTCCGGAATAAGCTGCGCTTATCCCAAACTCAGGTTAAAGTTAGGGCGTGCTTGGATTTTTGCGCCGAAGCTATATCTTTGTAGATTGTTATTCTTAGAAGCAGAATTGAATATGAACAAAAAATCAAAAATCAATATCCTCATGCCGCTGATAATCTCGGTGGCGACAGTGCTCGGTATATTCATTGGTTTCTTCGTCGGAAGTCTCGGCGTCGACTCGCAGGTGCGCAACATAGCCAGGGAGATATCGCGCGGCAACAACAAGCTGACGCAGACCCTTTCGCTCATCGAAAGGTATTACATCAGGGACGTGAGCGCCGACTCCATAGTGGAAGCCCTCATGCCCGACCTGATGAGCGGGCTCGACCCCCACTCGGTGTATATTCCCGCGGGAGATATGGCCAGGGCCAACGAGTCCCTCGACGGCAAGTTCGACGGTATAGGTGTGATATTCAATATGGCTACCGACACGGTCATAGTCATCAACGTGATCCCCGGCGGCCCGAGCTACAAGGCGGGCATACAGAACGGCGACCGCATAATAAAGATAGGCGACTCTCTGGTGGCCGGACAAAAGATACCACAGGACAGCATCGTGACCATGCTTCGCGGCAGGCGCGGGACCGAAGTGACGCTCTCGCTCCAGAGGCGGGGGATCGCTTCGCTCGTTCCGGTGACCGTCACCCGCGGCATAATTCCCATAAAGAGCGTCGACGCGGCCTTCATGCTTACCCCGGAGGTAGGCTTCGCACGCTTGTCGGCATTTGCACGCAACACCCACACAGAGATAATCAAAGCCCTCGAAGAACTTCGCTCGCAGGGTATGACCAAACTCGTATTCGACCTGCGCGACAATTCGGGCGGATTCCTCGATCAGGCGATATTGCTGGCCAATGAATTCCTTCCCGAAGGAAGTCTGATAGTCTACACCGAAGACCGTTTCGGCAACCGTATGGAGGAATTCAGCGACGGACATGGACAATTCATGGATATCGACCTTGCCCTCATCATCGACGAAGGCAGCGCCTCCTCGAGCGAGATCCTCGCAGGGGCTATACAGGATAACGACCGCGGCACCATAGTAGGCCGCCGCTCGTTCGGCAAGGGGCTGGTGCAGACCCAACTGCCTTTTGCCGACGGTTCAGCCATACGTCTTACGACGGCGCGTTACCTGACGCCCACCGGACGCTCCATACAAAAACCCTACTCCGCAGAGGACGGTGGCGACTACGAGGATGATCTTTACAACCGCTATATGCACAGCGAAATGTTCTCGGCCGACAGCATCAGGTTCGACGAGAACCTTAAGTACACGACCCCCGGCGGCAAAACGGTTTACGGCGGCGGCGGCATCATGCCCGACATATTTGTTCCGATCGACACAACCGCCTCCACGCGGTACCTCGATGAGGTGGTCGGCCGCAACATACTTTACCGCTACACCATGGAATACGCCGACCGCCACCGCGAAAGGATCAACGGCATAACCACCGTCGAGGAACTGTCCGAATTTCTCGATGCCGACAGCAACCTGCTCTCCGATTTCGTCGATTACGCCCGGCGCAACGGGGTACAACCAGTTCCGGTCGATATACGCAAGTCCGAAAAGCTGCTAATCGCACAACTCAGGGCATACATAGGCCGCAATACGCCCCTCGAAGACAACGGATTTTATTACAACATATATTCCATCGACAACAATATTCTGGAGGCGGTCCGGGCAATTACCGATTAAAATGGATTAAAATGATACGATCGTTTATTTCAGGTGTGATATGCGCCGCAATGCTCTGCATTTCATGCGGAGGCGGTACTGGCAGGGCTGCGGCAGACGGCAAGGAGATATATACTCCGGTATACGCCAAAGGATTCGCCATCTACGGGGCGGGCGAACACTCATCCGTACTGGAGGTCAGGAACCCCTGGCAGGGAGCCGAAGGCGTTTCGACGAAGCTGTTCATATCGCGCCGCGGCGAGACCGCACCCGAAGGGTTCGACGGACAAAGCGTAAAGGCGCCGCTGGGCAGTGTCGTATGCCTGTCGTCGACCTATGTCGCCTATATCGACGCTTTGGGGGAGATCGACGCTGTGAGGGGGGTATCCGGCGCCCGCTACATAACCAATCCGCTGATCGGCCTGCGTTACGCCGAAGGCCTGGTGCATGACGTGGGATACGATACCAACATAAATTACGAACTGTTGGCGAGCCTGCGCCCCGACATAGTCTTCATATACGGCGTCGGCGGAGAGAATACGGCCGTCACAGGCAAACTACGCGAGTTGGGAATAACGGTGATGTACATAGCCGACTACCTCGAAGAGGAACCCCTCGGCAAAGCCGAATGGATAATCCCGTTCGGCGAGATGTTCGACAAGACGGAACAGGCCAAAGCCACATTCGACGGTATAGCGCAGCGTTATGAGATACTCCGGGACAAAGCCGCCTCCCTGACCGGCAAGCCCGGAGTGATGCTCAACGCGCCGTACCGCGACGTATGGTTCGTGCCGGGCGACCGTAGCTATATGGTACGGTTGATAAACGACGCCGGAGGCCGTTACGTATGCGCGGGCGAAGACTCGTCGATAAGCCGCCCCATAAGCGGCGAGGCGGCCTATGCCGCCGTCAGCGAGGCCGACGTGTGGATAAACCCCAACCAGGCGACGACTCTCGATGAAGTCAGGATACAGAACCCCAAATTCGCCGATGTGAAAGCCATAAAGACCGGACGTGTCTATAATGCCACAAAACGGAGCACCCCCGGAGGCGGCAGCGACTTCTGGGAATCCGGCGCCCTGAGAGCCGACCGCGCCCTCGAAGACCTTATAATCTGCCTTCACCCCGAATCGGATATAGTGCCAGACAAGGAGACATATTACTTCGAGCAACTGAAATGAGTTGAAATGAATGTGGCGTTTTATTAACTCTCAATAAAACATAATACGTGCGAAGCACACCGCAACTCCAAACTAACAATACCGTGACCCGCAAAACAACCATACTGTTCATAGTCATATCGGTACTGACCGCGGCGCTGTTCGTCGCAGACCTGCTGTTGGGGTCGGTCAGGCTGTCTCTGCCGGAGGTGTGGGAGGGACTTACGGGCGGCGATGGAACGACGGAATATATAGTTTCCAACTTCAGGCTGCCCAAGGCTATTACGGCGTTGCTCTCCGGAGCGGCACTGTCGGCCGTCGGATTGCAGATGCAGACACTTTTCCGCAATCCCCTCGCCGGGCCCTACGTTCTGGGAGTAAGTTCGGGGGCGAGTCTCGGCGTGGCGCTTTTCTCGCTCGGCCTGCCTCTACTGGGCATATCGACAGCGGCCGGATGGTGGGGGACCATAGGTGTTGTCGGGGCGGCATGGATAGGAGCGGCGCTGATACTGATCGTCATACTCGCAGTCACGGCGCGGATCAAGGATATAATGGCCGTGCTGATACTCGGCATGATGTTCGGCGGCGCGGCGACGGCCTTGGTCGAGATAATGCAGTTCCTAAGCCCCGAGGGTGCGGTGAAATCGTTCGTGATATGGACTATGGGCAGTCTGGGCGGAGTGCTGCTCTCGCAACTTAAGATACTCGTGCCCGTACTGCTCGCAGGCCTGGCCATATCTATCGCACTTATAAAGCCGCTCAATATGCTCCTTTTGGGCGAGAATTACGCCAAAACGATGGGTATGAACGTCAAAGTGGTGCGCCTGCTGATATTCTTATCGACGGTGATGCTGGCCGGGACGGTGTCGGCATTCTGCGGTCCCATAGGATTCATAGGACTTGCCGTTCCCCACATCGTCCGCATGATGTTCTCCGAAGCCGACCACCGCGTGCTTATGCCCGGTTCCATAATTGCCGGGGGCGGCATAATGCTCTTTTGCGACATACTCTCGCAGGTCGCCGACAGGAGTATGACACTTCCGATAAATACCGTCACCGCACTGATAGGCATACCCGTAGTCGTAATAGTCATAGTACGCAATAAAAAAGTATTCTGATGCCGGAATCGAGGATAAATACCGTACAACTCCACTCCCTGACGCTCGGCTACGGCGACCGTATGCTCTTCGAGGGCGCCGACATAGGTTTCGGTTGGGGCGAATTCACCGCCCTGATCGGACGCAATGGCACGGGTAAAAGCACCCTTCTGCGCACCATTGCCGCTTTGACCAAACCCCTTGCCGGGTATATATCCGTCAACGGACGCCGGCTCGAAGAGATGTCGCGCCACGAAATAGCCTCGCAGATAAGTTTCGTCTCGACCGACGAAGTGAGGGTGGCCAACCTGAAAGTCCGCGACGTGGTCGCGCTCGGCCGGACACCGTACACCAACTGGGTCGGCTCGCTCTCAGAGGCCGATAAAACCCGGATAACGGAGTCACTCGCCTTGGTTGGAATGGGTTCATTCTCTCACAAGGGCATCGACACCCTGAGCGATGGCGAACGTCAGCGTGTGATGATCGCCCGCGCCCTTGCGCAGGACACACCGATAATCCTGCTCGACGAACCCACCGCATTCCTCGACCTGCCCAATAAATACGAAATATGCCTGCTGTTGCGCGAATTGGCACACAAACAGGGCAAGTGCATCATATTCTCGACCCACGACCTGAGCATAGCGCTCGAACTGTGCGACACGATAGCGATGATCGACAGCGGCCGCTTCTTCTACGGCACCGCCCGGACGCTCTCTTCGAGCGGCGTCCTCCAGCGCCTCTTCGACAACACTCCCCTCACATTCGACCCTGCATCGCGCAGCATCAAACTCCGCTGATCCGGCAAGTCGGTGTTTTTGACAGTGAAGTTCCCACTCACATTGCAGCGATCGCTTTTTAGGATTTGGTAATTAACAATAGATTTAGTGGGATTAGTAACTAAACATAGTTAGCGTTTTATTTCTATGCGCGAAGAACAATTTCAGGGTTAATTCGATCATCTCATCCGATCTTGAGTAGCATTTTGTTTTTCGCCTGAATCGAGCTAAAAAATGTCTTATCAAAGCGTTATAACTCTCAACGGTATAGGTTTCGGCCTTGGTTTGCAACAACTTTTCCTGTGGTACGATTTCATTATAGGCCTTCCAGTAATCCGCCATAACCAACCCCGTCGATTGTTTGGCTACTTTGTTCCACAACTTCATTCCGGTTTTGGTGCCTCGGTCTCCGATGACAAAATCAACGTATTGCCTATCCCCTCGGCTAACACAAGGCCAAATCCATCGGTAGTTTTTTTATGCCCGCAAAACGTATGCAACTCATCTAATTCCATGATTTCAACAGGCCTGTCATTGCGTATGGAATCTACTTCACGACCATATTTGCGAACCCATTTTAACACCGAAACATGACTTACTTTCAAAATCCTCCCGATAGAATGAAACCCCAAGCCTTCCAGATACATCAACAAAGCCTGCCGCTTAACATCTTCGGGCTTGGCTGTCGACTTGAGTTCCACGCTATAGTTATAGCCGCAATTCTTGCACTTATAACGCTGATTTCCTTGAAGAAAACCATTCTTTACACGCTCCAAGCTACCACATCTGCTACATTTCATACCTCTAATTTTGAGGCAAGTCACTAAATCTATTGTTAATTACCAAATCCGCTTTTTTTGGGATTGGTAACTAAGCCGCGATAGTGACTGCCCAGAGCATTGCTGAAAAGGGGAAATCCTCATTTAGTTACCAATCCCCTTTTTTTTAATATCTCAAGCTCTAACTCCGTGTTTCGCAACTTCTTTTCCAACTCCTTGACACGCTTGCCCTCGTCGCTCAGGCGCTCAACGCCGTGACCTTGAAAGCTCGCTTCGCCGTGACGGGCGAACTCCGCTCGCCACTTGTAAATACGCTCCGGGGAGATCCCCAGTTCGGCTGCGAGATCCTTTATGTTATCTCGCTCCTGACTCAGTTTTACCGCCCGCTCCTTGAACGCACGATCATAACTCTTTTTACTACCTGTTGTTCCCATTTTTCAAAGTTAAGATTTTCA
>QMCE01000689.1_pt1 | contig 33725 bp, 29 predicted proteins | sample 1821851 | NCBI WGS metagenome assembly QMCE01 (sample SAMN09453174, study PRJNA476694) | Termite gut metagenome, whole genome shotgun sequencing project. | isolation source: worker | host: Odontotermes sp. | place: South Africa:Pretoria | collected 2016-01-28 | reverse complement strand
AAGTACCGCTACAACCTTGCCGAGGTGGCGGCGGTGGAGGCGCTGTGCCGGGAGCTGGGCTTTTCCTTCGCGGCCTATGTGGCCTCCATTTTGCCCACGGAGAATCTCATCCGCATCTACTCCGGCCAGGACGTGACTGACCTGCGGCCCCTGATGGAGCGCATTCTGTTCGATTTTGAGAAGCTGCCGAGAGAGAACCTCATCGGGCGGGAAGAAGAGTGCTTTGCCTTTCACCACTCCATCGGCCTGACGCCGGACGCCCGCGTGATGGTGTGCCACAACACCTTCGACCTTGAAAAGTCCTGCGTGGGGCAAGATTTCTTTGCCATGGACTACGAGGACATCATCGCCGCCAAGCGGGAGAATGTTACCTGCACGGCCTGCCGCCGCCTTGGCGTGCCCCGCATGTGGAACGCCGTCATCGATGACGAGGGCAATTTCACGGGCTTTCACAAGGATGGGTAAGCATGAAGTGATAGAGCACTCCCCCCTGAAAACCGAAACAGGTTTCAGGGGGGAGTGCTTTTTGCATAGGATGTAGATATTCGGCACACCCCGTAGGGGCGACCGTCTCGGTCGCCCGCGCCTGACAGCAGAACGCCAAAAAGGGGCCGCCGCCTTCGGCGGCCCATCCCACGGTTTTCTCGCAAGCTTCCGGGCGACTGAGGACGGCCGCCCCTACTGCACGGGGATATCTAAATCTTTCCTTGTCATTCTGAGCGGAGCGAAGAATCTATAGGCCATATTTAAGCGATTGGCCGAAGATTCTTCGTCGCTTCGCTCCTCAGAATGACAGGTAACTTTTAGGTGTCAGAAGGTACTGTATAAGGCAAGCGGCGGCCACTTGCTCTATTCAAATTCCGCCAGCCGGGCGTCCAGCACCTGGCGGGCGGGGTCGAAATTTTCCAGCATCAGGTACTGTTCGGCGCAGGCGACGAGGGCCGCGGCGGGGGCCAGGCCGATAAGCTGGCTGCCCGCTATCTCGACGCCGCGCTTGGCCGCCTCGGCCTTCACGGCTTCGAAGGCTTCATAAACGGGGGTTTCCTCGTAATTCGTGAGGTTCATGCTCACCTGGGCCAGGCCGCGCTCGGCCAGCTTTACGCCGATGGCCTTGCAGAAGGGCAGCCCCCCGCTTGAGGCCCGCACCGCCTTGGCGATATCTTTGGCGATGCCCAAGTCGCCGGTGGCGAGGTTCACATTAAAGGCCACGAGAGGCCGGCGCGCGCCCACGGCCACCAGCCCGGCGGCAGGGTGGGGGGCATCGCCATAGTCCGGCCGCCAAAGGGGGCCTTTCAGTTTCTCGGCCAAGCCCTCAAAGCCGCCCCGGCGCACCTCGGCAAGGTTTTGGCGGTGGGGGGCCGAGGCGGCTTCCTCGTATAAAATTACCGGCAGGCCCAGTTCCTCCCACACGCGCCGGCCAAAGGCGCGGGCCAGCTCGGCGCATTCGGCCATGCTCATATCGCGCAGCGGCACAAAGGGCACCACGTCCGCCGCACCCACGCGGGGGTGTTCGCCCTTATGGGCGCGGAGGTCAATGCGCCGCGCGGCCAGCCGGCACAGGCGGAAAGCCGCCTCGGCCACGGCGGCGGGGCTGCCGGCCAGTGTGTACACGCTGCGGTGGTGGCTGGCGTCGGCGCTGTAATCCCACAGGGTGGCGCCGGGCACGCTTTGGGCGGCGCTTGCCAGTTCGGCCAGCAACCCGGCGTCGCGCCCTTCGCTGATATTGGGGATGCACTCCACTATTTTCGACATATGTTTCCTTAGTATTGCGCGGCGGGGATGGCCTGGATACGGCTGAAGGGGTAGAGGCGCAGCACCACCTTGCCCATGATTTCGGCACTGGGCAGGCAGCCCATTTCGCGGCTGTCGAAAGAGGCGTTGCGGTTGTCCCCCATCACGAACACGCAGCCCGGCGGCACGGTAACAGCCATGGGCGGCCCGGCGAGGGGGGCCTCCATCAGGTAGTCCTCGGCCAGAGGCTCGCCGTCCACATACACGGCGCCTCCGTCTATCACCAGGGCCTGCCCGGCGGTGGCGATAACCCGCTTGGTAAGGCGGATGCCCAGTGCGTTTTCCTCGTCGGTGACGATGACGTCTCCCCGGCGGGGCTCGTAAAAGGCCTGCCAGATAACCACCACGTCCTGCTCGGAGAGGGTGGGCTCCATGCTGTCGCCATTCACAAGGCCCAGGCGCACCACAAAGAAGTTCAGAAAAAGGCACAGCGCCGCCACAATAAGGTAGAAGACCGCGTTTTTTAGAAACCGCAGCCACAGCGGCGGCTTTTCCGCCTCGGGCGCGTCCTGCCCGTCGTAGGCGTCGTAAGCACGGGGCGCGCGGTAGGGTACTTTCATGAAAACTCCTCGGTAATTCGATTTTTAGGATGACGGCGAACCCTCGTCCAGCTCGGTGAGGTATTCGGCGGCGGCCACGGCGGCCACAGCGCCGTCGGCGGCGGCGGTGACGATTTGCCGCAGGGGTTTTTCGCGTAAATCCCCGGCCACATACACGCCGGGCAGGGCGGTGACGCAGCTTTCGCCCACGGGCACATAGCCGCTGGGGGCCAGGGGCAGCTGCCCTTCAAGGAAGGCTGTTTCCGGCACAAGGCCGATGGCCACAAACACGCCGCTCACCTGGATGGTGCGGGCCTTGCCGCCCACGTCCAGCACAAGGCGTTCTACAGCGGCGTCCCCCTCAATGGCGCGCACCGCGGCCGGGGCAATCACCTCCACGTTTTTGCGGGCCTTGAGGGCGTGCTGCTTGACCTTCTGCGCGCGGAAGGCGGCGCGGCGGTGGATGAGGGTAACTTTTTTACAGTGGTTTGAAAGAAAGAGAGCATCGCCGAAGGCGGTGTTGCCCCCGCCCACAATGGCCACTTCTTTGTCGCGGAAAAAGGCGGCGTCGCAGGTGGCGCAGTAAGACACGCCGCGCCCGATGAATTCTTCCTCGCCGGGCACGCCCAGGCGTCGGCGGGCGGCCCCCGCCGCCACAATAACGGCCCGGGCTTTATGCACGGCCTGCCCGGTGGTAACGGTTTTCACCGGCCCGGCAAGGGAAAGGGACTTCACTTCTTCAAAAAGCAGCTCCACGCCCAGGGCCTTGGCGTGCTCGTGCAAATCCTCGGCGAACTGCGGCCCCTGAATGCTGGGGCGGGTGGGGTAGTTGTCCACATCTCCGGTGAGGGACACCTGACCCCCATAAATGCTTTTTTCCAGCACCAGCGCCGAATAACCGGCCCGTGCGGCGTATATCCCGGCGGTGAGGCCCGCCGGCCCCGCGCCGATAATGAGAATGTCGGCCATGGAAGACCTCCGATTGGCAGAAAAGGGTTGGGTGGCGGTCGCCTCATTATACTATATTTGGGGTGCTGGGCGCAAACGGGAGGTAAACAACGATTTAATTTGACAGCCTGTCATCCTGAGCGAAGCGAAGGATCTTTTCCTTTGTGTAAAAGCAAGCTTTCCCGCAACAAAGATTCTTCACTTCGTTCAGAATGACATGAATCAGTGGTTCCTGCGCGCGGCAGCCCGCATCAAGCCCCGCCAAGCGTTCACATTGCCATTTTTCGCGGTTCATGCTAGAATGACACTTGGGTCATTGTGTTGCGACCAAAAATGAATGGCGTCTCTACAACAATGCGCAGAACGGTTTTCACCAGCGGGAGGTGGCCATGGCCAAACGGGTTTTGTGCGCCGCCATGGCGGTTTTGCTGCTGGCGCTGGCGGGCTGTACCCCCTTCGCATCTCAAAATATCAACGATTTGCTGCGCGCCCCGGCCCTGGGCCAGGGGCAGGACGAAATACAAAAGGCCCTGGTGGCCTACCTTGGCGGCCAGGAGCCGCAGTACAAGTTCCCCCGCGAGGGCGATTGGCTCAGCCCGCTGTTGCGGGCGGATCTTAACGGCGACGGCCGGGAGGAGGCCATTTTGCTGTACAGCGTGGCCGATATCCCCGCCCTTGCGCGAGACAAGGGCAACAACGTGTATGTGGCATTGCTGGAACATGTGGACGGCGCCTGGACGGTGACGCGGGACCAGCAGGGCCTTTCCACCGATGTTGCCAGCCTTGGCGTGACGAACCTGCTGGGCGACGACACCCGCCAGCTGGTGGTGGGCTACGCCACGGCCACCTACAACACCAAAACCCTCGCGGTGTATGTGTACCGCGACGAATTGCGCCTGATGTTCCAGTACGACTATTCCCGCTACGAGGTGGGCGATTTCACCGGGCGCGGCGGGCAGGACATGGCGGTGGTGTCCCGAGACGACGAGCCCGGTACGCTTCGCCTGCGCTTTATCCCCACCCAGGACGGGCACTTCATTACCGGCGCCGCGCCGGAAATGGTGGCTTTGGACGAAAACTTCGTGTCCTGCAGCGGCGTGCTGCCCAGCATATCCTCCAGCCACGAGGCCCCCTACGAGCGCCTTCTGGTCATCGACGGCGTGACCTCCATCTCCACCGGTGCGCTCACCAGCCAGTTTGTGTATTATCAAGACGGCCGCTTCTTCACCACGTCGGACTCGAACCCCCTGCGCGGCGTGGCCGCCCGGCGCAACCCCCTGCTGCGCTCGAGGGACATTGACGGCGACGGCGTGGTGGAAATTCCCCTTTCGGCCGGCAGGGCCGCCACCATCAACCTGGAAAACAGCCTTGAATACGTAAAATGGATGGACTTCACCGCCGGTGAGGCCGAGCCTGCCACCAAGCAGTACGGCCTGGTGGATTCCACGCGCGAGATTTATGTGCGCCTGCCCGACGCCTGGCGCGACGAGGTGATTGTGGCCGACGGCAGCGTGGCGGGCGAATGGCAGATACAAAACCGCCGCTCTCGGGCGCCGCTGATTAGCCTGAGAGACATAGAAGTGCCGCCGCCGGGCGCCCTTCTGGTGCCCGGCACGGACAGTACCTACCTTGAAATACACAGCGGCGTGGGCGAATTGGCCCGCGAGGCCATTTTTGTGGAGAATATGGAAGCGAATTAGCCGATAGGGTCTACGGGAGGCTTGGATGAGGAAAATACTGGTTGTTGAAGACGAAAGTTCCATCCGCGAACTGATTGTGCTGAACCTGGAAATGGCCGAGTACGAGGTGGTGCAGGCCTCCAGCGCCGAGGAGGCCATCGAGCTGTACAAAAAAGCGCCCGAGGGCTTCTCCTGCGCCATTTTAGACATTATGCTGCCCGGCCTCGACGGTTTCAGCCTGTGCGAAAACATCCGGGCGGCCTCGCCCGTGGTGGGCATCGTCATGCTCAGCGCCAAAAGCCTTGAGGCGGACAAAATCAAGGCCCTGTCCATCGGAGCCGACGACTACATGACCAAGCCTTTTTCCATCAGCGAGCTGAAGGCCCGCATAGACGCGCTGTGCCGCCGCGTGGGCCACACCCAGCCCACCGCCGACGACGGCCGCCTGGTGAGCGGAAGCTTCGTGCTGGACGAAAAAAGCCGCATGATGATGAAAAACGGCCAAACCATCGACCTTACCCAGGTGGAATTCCAAATCATGGAGCTGTTTTTCAAAAACAGCGGCGCGGCCCTGGTGCGCGAAAAAATTCTTGAGGGCGTGTGGGGCGAAAACTACTACGGCGACGTGAAAATTGTGGACGTGAATATTCGCCGCCTGCGCATGAAAATAGAGGACGACCCCAGCAACCCCGAGCACATCCTCACGGTGTGGGGCTACGGCTACAGGTGGAACCCTTAGTCAAGCGGTGAATACCTCGCTATCTTGTCATCCTGAGCGCAGCGAAGGATCTTTCCCTTGGGTTAACCGCCCATTGCCCGGCTAAAAGATTCTTCGCTTCGCTCAGAATGACAACAAATCATTCTTGCTGAGCGTATACCGGCCCAAGGAGACGCATTTGAAATCTTCCATCACAAAACGGTGGGTGCGTGGCAGCCTGTTCTTCACGCTGGCGCTGGTGCTGGTGGCGGAAGGGGTTTTCCTTTTTTTTACCATCACCGGCTACTACGATAACGTGCGCCAGGCCATCCAGAACAAGTTTTCCACCATCCGTTATGAGCTGAACCAGGTGGCCGAAGCCTCCTCGGAGCAAAAGGCCCAGCGCCTGATGCAAACGGTGGAACGCTTCGACGCCAAAACCCAGTTCGAGCTGATGCTGGTGAATGTGGACGGCATGGTGGAGGCCACCAGCAGCGGTATTCTGCCCGGCTACGCCGAGGTGCAGCCCGATATCCTCGCGGCCCTCACCCCCGGCGGCGGGCGCGGGGAATTTGTGGGCTACAGCCAAAGCGGCGAAAAGGTGATGGCCGTGACGGTACTGACCCCCTACACGGCCCGGGGCATCCGCGCTTTGCGGCTGGTTACCTCCCTCACGCTGGTAGACAGCGCCATTTTGAACATCATCGCCTGGTCGGTGCTGCTATTATGCGCCATCGTGCTGGCCAGCGTTATCTCGGGCATGTACTTCATCCGCTCCATCGTGTACCCCCTGCAAAAGGTGGAGGCCACGGCCGCCCGCATCGCCGAGGGAGACTTCGACACCCGCATCGACGACAACTCACCCGACGAGATAGGCAGCCTGTGCAAAACCATCAACCACATGGCCGAGGAACTGAGCAAGAGCGAGCGCATGAAGAACGAGTTCATCTCCTCGGTAAGCCACGAGCTGCGCACCCCGCTCACCTCGATAAAAGGCTGGACGGAAACGGTGGGCGCATTGTCCGACCCGAAGAACCCCAGCTTTCGCCGGGGGCTGGACATCATCTCCGGCGAGGCCGACCGCCTGTACGGCATGGTGGAGGAACTGCTGGACTTTTCCCGCATGCAGAACGGCCTGGCGCTGGACTGCGAGCTTTTGGATTTGGCGGCCGAGGTGGAGGACGCCGTGCTGCTGAGCGGCCAGCGGGCCGCGGCACTCGGTGTGGCGCTGCTGTACGGCGTGCCCAGCCTGCCGGTGCCGGTGATGGCCGACAAGAACCGCATGCGCCAGGTGCTGGTGAACGTGCTGGACAACGCCATCAAGTATTCCTTCACCGGGGGCGAGGTGGAGGTCTCGGTGCTGATGGACGGCGAGGAGGCGCTGGTGGCCGTGAACGACGACGGGCAGGGCATCTCCACAGAAGACCTTGAGAACGTGAAAATCAAGTTTTACAAGGGCAAGGGCGCCATGCGGGGCAGCGGCATCGGCCTGGCGGTGGTGGACGAAATTCTGAGGGCGCACGGCGGCTCGCTGGAAATTCAAAGCGAATACGGCAGGGGCACCCTTGTGAGCATCCGCCTGCCTCTTTACGATATGAAACTGAAAACAGAGAGCGAAAACGAGGGAGAGCAGAAAGATTGAAACCTGCCAAAAGAGAGAATTTCAAAACCTCCGTGGGCGGCCAGGCCGTGATGGAAGGCGTGATGATGCGCGGGCCGGAGCGTTGGTGCCTGGCGGTGCGCACGCCGGAGGGCGAGATAGTTACCGAGGAGCACGAGGTGAAAAAACGCCCCTGGGCGCGCTGGCCCTTCGTGCGCGGGGTGTTCAGCTTTGTGGATTCCATGCTGATGGGCTACCGCACGCTGATGCGCAGCGCCGAGCTTTCCATGGGGGAAACCTTTGCGGAGGAAGAAGCCTCGAAGTTTGACAAATGGGTGGAGCGGCGCTTCGGCGCAAAGGCCATGAACGCGGTGATGGCGGTATCGGCGGTGCTGGGCGTCGCCTTGGCCGTGCTGCTGTTCATGTTCCTGCCCACGGCCTTCGTCAACTTTTTAGGCCGCTTCGGGGAACTGGGCTATTTCAAGGCCCTCATCGAGGGCGGCATCAAGATAGGCGTGTTCCTGCTATATCTGGCGCTGGTGAGCCGCATGAAGGAGATACGCCGGGTGTTCAGCTATCACGGCGCCGAGCACAAAACCATTTACTGCTACGAGGCCGGGGACGAGCTGACGGTTGAAAACGTCCGGGGGCACAGCCGCTTCCACCCGCGCTGCGGCACCAGCTTTATTTTCATTGTGCTCATTCTCTCCATATTGGTGAACAGCCTGCTGCCCTGGCCGGCCGTTGCCGGCGGCGCTTTTGTGCGGGTGGGGCTAAAGCTTTTAATGCTGCCGCTGATCATGTCCCTGTCTTTTGAAATCATCCGCTTCGCGGGCCGGCACGACAATGTCCTCACCCGGATTGTTTCCGCGCCGGGGATGTGGGTGCAGCGCCTGACCACCCGCGAGCCGGACGACGGCATGATAGAGGTGGCCGTTGCCGCGGTGACGCCGGTGCTGCCCGAGAATAAAGAGGAAGCGGCCTGGTGAGCACTGCGGGCCGGCCCGTCGCCAGCCGCGAGGCATACGCGCGGTTGCGGCAAATGCTGGAGGAGGCCGGCGTCGAGGACGCCGGCTTTGACGCGGAGCAGTTGTTCCGCCATGTGGCGGGCGCGCCCCGCCAGCTGGCGGAGGGGCTAAGCGCCGAAGCGTGGCGGCGCTTGCAAGCTTTGGCGGCCCGCCGGGCACAGCGGGAGCCACTGCAATACATTCTGGGCCGCTGGCCTTTTTTGGATTTAGAACTGGAAGTGGGGCCCGGGGTGCTGATACCCCGGCCTGAAACCGAGGAAGTGTGCCTGGCGGCGGCAGGGCTGGTTGAGGCCCTGCCCGCCCCGGCGGTGCTGGATTTGTGCGCCGGCAGCGGCGCGCTGGGCCTGGGGCTGCAAAGCCGGGTGCCGGCCGCCCGGGTAAGCCTTGTGGAAAACAGCCCCGAGGCCCTTGTTTGGCTGAGGCGCAACGCCGAGGCTTTTGCGGCGGCCCGGCCCGGCTTGCCCGCCCCGAAGGTGCTGGCCGCCAACGCGCTGGCTTATCACGAGGAACTATCCGGCGAATGCCTTGACCTCATCCTGTGCAACCCGCCCTATGTAAGCGAGGCGGAATACGCGGGCCTTGCGCCGGAACTGTACGCCGAACCAAAGGCCGCTCTGGTGGCCCCGGAGGAAGGACTGTTTTTCTACCGCGTTATCACCGAAAAGTATCGAGACAAGCTTCGCCCCGGCGGCTGGCTGGTGTTTGAGATTGGGGCGGGGCAAGGGGAAGCGGTGATGGGCTTTTTTGCCAAAAACGGCTACGAGTGCGTGGAACTGCGCCGCGATATGGCCGGATTGCAGCGGATGGTATTTGGGCGTAGGGGATAGCTGTGTTTGCAGGGGCGATTCGCGAATCGCCCTACCCCGGTAGCAAGCCATACCCCCATTGTCATTCTGAGCGCAGCGAAGAATCTATCTTTTAGGGCACAAGACCCTTCGCTACGCTGAGGGTGACAAGACATAAAATGAAAATTGATTTTCGTGGGCACAATGCGCCCCTGCGAAGAATCTTTGCCGAAGCGAAGGGAAAAGGTCAAGGGCGGGTCGTACTTTCTTGACCCGTCAAGAAAGTACCAAAGAAGCGTCTGGGGGGTTGCGATTCCCCCCCAGACCCCCTAAACGCTAGCGGTGGCGTCGGCGTGCCCCGTCACGCGATGTTCGTTCATCACAGGCGCGATGAACGAACGCACGCGGGGCAAGCCGACGGGATTTGAAGAAAAGGGCAAGGTCAAAGGCGAAGGACGAGGGCAAAGGGCAAACAGGGGGTGAAGCTCGGTGAGGAAACGCGTAGCGGAGTACGACTTTATGCGGGTGGCGCTGACGCTGCTGGTGGTGCTGGGCCATGCGGCCCGCACCGCCGAGGTAACCCCCGCCGGCGGGGTGGAGTGGCTTGCGCCCGAGGCGGCGCCGCTGTATTTCCAGGCAGAGGCCGTGATGAGCGCGCTGTCCACCTGGATATACCGCTGGCATATGCCGGCCTTTATGGCGCTTTCCGGCGCGGTGTACGCCCTGGCCCCCATCGGCGATTTTGACAGGCTCTGCATGGGAAAGGCCCGGCGGCTTTTGGCGCCCTTCTTAGCCTGCGGGCTGTTGTTCATGCTGCCGGTGAAGTTGTGGGCACGCTTTTACACGCCGGGCGCAATGCGCGAGGTGCTGATGGGCTTTCTCTCCGGCGCCGAGAGCGGCCATTTGTGGTTTTTAGTGGCGCTTTTCTGGTGTTTTTTGCTGTTTTGGCCCATCCGGCGCTTTGTGGCAAGCAAGGCCCCCCTCGGCGGCCTGCTGGCCGCCGTTGTGGCGGCCCGGCTGCTGGCGCCGGCCCTCGCCGATATGCCCTATTTCGAACTGCTGCGCGGCGCGGAGTATCTGGGCTGGTTCGCCGCCGGGTTTGCCTTTGCGGCCTACAAGGATAAATTAGACGCCCTGCTGTTTGGCCTTGCTGGGCGAGGCCCGGCCCTTCGGGCCATACCCTGGCTGTGCCTGGCGGCGCTTTGCGGCGTCAGCCTTGCCAACGAGCGCGCAACGGTGCTGCCGAGGGTCTTCATCGTGGCGGTGAATTTTGGGGCGCTGTACATCGCGGCCGGGCTGTGGGCGCGCCGCCGCACCGCCAAAACGCAGCAGGAGGCCCCGGCGCGCGGGCGGCTGTTCGGCCTGCTGCTGGCCTATGCCTTCCCCATTTACCTTTATCACGACCCGCTGGAATACGCGATTCTGCGCCTGAGTTTTGAACACGGCCTGCTGCTGAGCGCGCCGGGCGTGGCGCTGTACTGGCTGGCCCGCACGCTGGGCGTAACGGCGTTGTCCATTGGCATCGGCTGGCTGGTAAGGAAGATAATAATTCGCGGTACTGGTGTGCTAACCGAGTTATGAATTAGCGTTAGCCCGCCTGGCGGTGGGATAACCAATTTATAGCTCGGTCAGGACACTAGCACCTTCTAACATCTAAAAGTTTAGCTGTCATTCTGAGGAGCGAAGCGACGAAGAATCTTTGGCCAATCGAATGTCTGGAGTTAAAGATTCTTCGCGGGGGCACATTGTGCCGAGCCTGGCTTGGCGAAGCCAAACAGGGGAGCCCGCTTGCGGGTCGCTCAGAATGACAAGGAAAATTATAGATGTCCCCATGTGCTGCGCAGAAACCCTGCCTTTACACTGAACGAACTGCTCATTACGGCCAACGATACGAGGAGGCTACCCGCTTTGCACAGGCTTGAACAGGCATACACCGGCGGCGCGCGGCTGAAACTGGCGGCGCTGGCCTTGGGCGTCGCGGGCTACTGGGCCGTGTCGCTGGCGGCCGGTGCGCCGCTGTTTGTGTTCCCGGCGGTGGCGCTGTGCGGCGCGGCGTACCTTGTGCTGCCGGGGCTGCTGTTTGCCCGTTGGCTCTGTGCCCGGCGGCGGGGCGGCGCTTTTCCCGCCGCCCTTTTGTGGCCGGTGGCGCTGCTGTGCGGCGCTTGTTTTTTGTGCCTGTGCTACTTGCCGGCGGTGCGGCTGTGGCGGCCGCTCTTGCAGCTTTTGCCCTTGCCCGTGGCGGCGCTGTCCCTCTGGCGGGAAGGCAGGCGCGTTGCCGAACGGCGCGGCGCGGCGTGCCCTGCGGCAGGGGCCGCCCCCGATGTGCTGTGCCTGGCGGCTATGCTGGGGCTGCTGCTGGCGGCCTGTGCCTTCGCCATGGCCGCCACCGGCGCGCTGCCCTCGGCCGTGGGGCCCACGGTGGTGCATCAGGACGTTTTGTGGAACGTGGGCAACGCCGCCTCGCTGAAAAACAACTTCCCTCCCTGGGATATCCGCTTTATAGGCATCCGCCTGCGCTACCATTTTTTCACCGACCTTTTGTGCGCCATATTCTCAATGCTGACGGGCCAAAGCTGCTACGCGGTGGCCGTGTTCGGCATGCAGCCGCTGATGCTGGCGGGCACGCTGTGCTGCCTGCGGGGGATGGGCCTGGTGTTCTTCGGCGGCAGCCACCGCCGGGCGCTGGCCCTGTGCGGGGCGCTGTTTGCGGCGGCCTCGGCCAGCCTGTGGTGGCCGCTGCTGCACAGCGGCCACCCCTTCGGCAACAGCTTCATCGAGCACCTGCTCACCAACATCAACGCCCAAACCACCACCACGCTGTTGTTCGGGCTGTTCTTCGGCCTGTTTTGCGGCGCGGCGCAAAAGGGTTTCGCTGCGGGCTTGTGGCACACGGCGCTTATGCTGGCGGCCTTTTTGCTGCTGTGCGCGGCCAAGGGGCCGGCGGCATCCATTGTGCTGTGCGCCGCCCTGATGGCCCTGCTGGCGGCGGGAATTTCCGGCAAAAACTGGCGCGCGCTGGCCTTGGCCGGGGCGCTGGCGGCGCTGTTTGCGGCGGTGTACGCGCTGCTGTACGCCGGCAGCGCCGAGAGCCATTTGCTGGTGGAGCCGCAGGGCACCCTGCTGCAGGGGGCGCTGGGGGGCCTTGTGCGGCCCCTTGTGGGCGGCGGCGCGGCGGCCCTTTGGGCGGCTTGCCTGCCGCTGTGGCTGGCGCAAACCTTTTTGATGCTGCCGGCCCCGGTGCTGGTGGCGGCAGCCTCTTTCTTTGGGGAGGCGCGGCGCTTCTTCCGCTTGCCGGCCCCGGCGCTGCTGTGCTATTTTGCCGCCGGGGGCGGCATGCTGGCCTTTTTCCTGTTCAATCAGCAGTCCTTTTCGCAGGTGTATTTCTTTTTTGTGGCGGCGCCGGCCATGATTCTGCTGGCGCTTCGCGCGCTGCCGATGCGTGACAAGGCGGCGGAAGAACAAAAGCCTTTGGGCTTCATCCGCCGCCCCCGCGCCTTCCGCCGCCTGGCGGCGGCGCTGGCCGCGCTGGGGCTGTTCACGGCGCTGTGCACCTACGCGGGCTTTGTGCTGCGTGGCGCACAGGTGCTGGCGCGGGGCGCCGCGCCCGATGCCGACCCCGCCGCCGTGCTTACCCTGGCCGACGAGGAGGCCGCCGCCTGGCTGCGGGCACACACCCCGCGCGGCACCGTGTTCGCCACGAACCGCATTCATTCCGGCGAGGGCTTCGCCGGCGTGGCCAACACCTACAGCGCCCTAGCCGAGCGCCAGGCCCACATGGAGGGTTACCGTTACTCCGCGGGCTTCGGCAGCGTGCCCTGGACGATGCTGGAAAGCCACGTGGCCGCCAATGCCGCGCTGTTCAGCCCTGATACCCCGCGGGCTGAGATTCTGCGCATTGCCGGGGAACGGGGCATAAGCTACCTTGTGTACCACGCCGCCAGCGAGGGCAGCAACGCGCAGTTGCAGGGCTTTGAGAAGGTGTATGATGGCGATGGCACAATTATTTATCGTATAGCTGTTAGTTAATTGGTTGTAGGTTTTAGTTAAGGTCAAGGTCGGGGTCAGGTGTCATTCTGAGCGAAGCGAAGAATCTTGCCCTTTGCCTGGATACAGGCGATTTGGCTCAAAGATTCTTCACTTCGCTCAGAATGACAATATGCTTGGCTGGGTTTTAAGCCGGGCTTTAGCTGGGCCTCGCCGGGCCTCCGGGACACCGGGACTCCGGCGCTAAAAAATAATTGACACCGGGACGCAAAGCTTGTATACTAATCATGCTGCCCAAATTTGGGCTAGTGTTTTTGTGCGCAATTTCCGAAAACGTGATTGCGCCGCAGCACCGTTGTTTCGCCGGATATCCGGCCAAGCATACAACCATTTGAGGGAGGAGGAAAACCATGCCGACATTCAACCAGCTCGTTCGCAAGGGCCGCGAGGTGCTTGTGAAGAAGAGCACCGCGCCCGCGCTGGGCAAGGGCTACAACAGCCAGAAGAAAATGTACACCGACCAAAACAGCCCCCAAAAGCGCGGCGTATGCACCGCCGTGCGCACCATGACCCCCAAGAAGCCCAACTCCGCACTGCGCAAGGTGGCCCGCGTACGCCTGTCCAACAACATCGAAGTTTCCAGCTACATTCCCGGTGTTGGCCACAATTTGCAGGAGCATAGCGTCGTGCTCATTCGCGGCGGCCGCGTGAAGGATCTGCCGGGCGTGCGCTACCACATCATTCGTGGCACGCTGGACACCCAGGGCGTTACCGGCCGGGGCCAGGCCCGAAGCAAGTACGGCACCAAGCGCCCGAAAGCGAAGTAAGCCAGGCAGCAAACCAAAGTCATTTTGCCCACAAGGGTTCATATATAGATGTTCCCTTTAAAGGCAACGGGGCGGCAAAGCGCCGCCCCCCGGGGGCCTTGCGCCCCAGTACCGATGATTTCATTACTTTATAATGAAGGAGGGAAGAGCGATGCCAAGAAGAGGGAACGTTCCGAAGCGGGAACATTTGCCTGACCCGCTGTACAATTCCCAAATGGTCACTCGTCTCATCAACAGCATCATGCTCGACGGCAAGAAGGGCGTGGCGCAGCGCATTGTGTACGACGCCTTCAACACCGTGAAGGAAAAATCCGGCAACGACCCGCTGGAAACCTTCCAGAAGGCGCTGGAGAACATCATGCCTTCGCTGGAAGTGAAGGCGCGGCGCGTTGGCGGCAGCACCTACCAGGTGCCGCTGGAAGTGCGCCCTGAGCGCCGTGTGACGCTGGGCCTGCGCTGGCTTACCAGCTATGCCCGCAACCGCGGCGAGCGCACCATGAGCCAGCGCCTGGCCGCCGAAATTATGGACGCGGCCAACAACACCGGTTCCGCCGTGAAGAAACGCGAAGACACCCATAAGATGGCCGACGCCAACAAGGCCTTCGCGCATTACCGCTACTAAGAACGAAGTTAGGAGACCTACATGCCAAGAGACGTTTCTCTCGAGATGACGAGAAACATCGGGATCATGGCGCACATCGACGCCGGCAAAACCACCACCACCGAGCGCATCCTGTTTTACACAGGCATCAACCACAAGCTTGGCGAGGTGCACGACGGCGCGGCAACCATGGACTGGATGGAGCAGGAGCAGGAACGCGGCATCACCATCACCTCGGCCGCCACCACCTGCTACTGGTACCATTCCGATTTCAAAGGCGACCCCGCAGCCGCTAAAAAGAATCCGTAGAGGTGGAACGCAGCCTGCGCGTGCTGGACGGGTCTGTTACCGTATTGGCGGCAAAGGGCGGCGTGGAGCCCCAGAGCGAAACCGTGTGGCGCCAGGCCAACAAGTACAACGTGCCCCGCATGGTGTACGTGAACAAGATGGACATCATGGGCGCGGATTTCTTCCGCGTTGTTGACATGATGATAGACCGCCTGAAATGCGTGCCCGTGCCCATCCAGCTTCCCATCGGCGCGGAGGACACCTTCCGCGGCATCATCGACCTTGTAAACATGGAGGCCGAGATTTATTACGACGACCTCGGCAAGGACATTCGCACCGAGGCCATTCCCGAGGACATGTTGGATTTGGCCCAGAAGTACCACGACGAGATGGTGGAGGCCGTGGCCACCCACGACGAGGCCCTGATGGAGAAGTTCCCATCGTGCCCGTGGTGTGCGGCACCTCTTACAAGAACAAGGGTGTGCAGCTTTTGCTGGACGCCATCATCGACTATATGCCCGCCCCCATCGACGTGACCGACATCAAGGGCATAAACCCGAAGACCGACAAGGAGGAGGCGCGCCCGTCCTCGGACGACGCCCCCTTCTCCGCCCTGGCCTTCAAAATAGCCACCGACCCCTATGTGGGCAAGCTGTGTTATTTCCGGGTGTATTCCGGCGTTGCCAAGGCCGGCGGCCCGGCCTACAACAGCACCAAGGGCCACGGCGAGCGCCTGGGGCGCATATTGCAGATGCACGCCAACCACCGGCAGGATTTACAGGAGTGCTACGCCGGCGACATTGCCGCGGCGGTGGGCCTGAAAAACACCACCACGGGCGACACGCTGTGCGACGAGCGCCACCCCATCGTGCTGGAAAGCATGGACTTCCCCGAGCCGGTCATCCGCGTGGCCATTGAGCCGAAGACCAAGGCCGGCCAGGAGAAAATGGGCATCGCCCTCTCGAAGCTGGCCGAGGAGGATCCAACCTTCCGCACCTACACCGACCCCGAAACCGGCCAGACCATCATCGCCGGCATGGGCGAATTGCACCTTGAAATCATCGTGGATCGTCTTTTGCGCGAGTTCAAGGTGGAGGCCAACGTGGGCGCGCCCCAGGTGGCCTACCGCGAGACCATCCGCCGCGAGGCGAAGCAGGACACGAAGTATGCCCGCCAGTCGGGCGGCAAGGGCCAGTACGGCCATGTGAAAATTATCGTGGAGCCGCACGAGGCCGGCGCGGGCTACGAGTTCGTGAACAAGATAGTGGGCGGGGCCATTCCCAAGGAATACATCCCCGCGGTGGATCAGGGCATTCAAGGCGCCATGCAGGCCGGCGTGCTGGCGGGCTACCCCGTGGTGGACGTGAAGGTGACCTTGTACGACGGCACCTACCACGAGGTGGACTCCAGCGAAATGGCCTTCAAGATTGCCGGTTCCATGGCCTTCAAGGAAGCCATGCGCAAGGCCGACCCCGTTGTGCTGGAGCCCATCATGAAAATCATTGTCACCGTACCCGAAGAGTATACGGGCGACGTGATTGGCGACCTTAACAGCCGCCGGGGCCAGATTCAGGGCATGGAGTCCGTGTCCGGCGCGTCTCAGGTGAACGCTCTGGTACCGCTTTCCGGCATGTTCGGCTACGCCACCGACCTTCGCTCTCGCACACAGGGCCGGGGCGTGTACAGCATGGAGCCCTCGCATTACGCCGAAGTGCCCAAGAGTGTTGCCGAAGGCATCCTGCGCGGGCAGGGCGGCTGAGCCGCCGCGCCGGAAATGCCCCAAAACGCTTGATTTTTGCCGTTTAATTTAGTAGAATGACTTTACATGCAAAACACGATATCTGAAGGAGGACTATAGATCAATGGGTAAAGCGAAATTTGACCGCAACAAGCCACATATCAACATCGGCACCATCGGCCATGTGGATCATGGCAAAACCACCCTCACTGCCGCCATCACCAAGGTGCTGAGCTTTAAAGGCGAGGCCAAGTTCATGGACTACGCCAGCATCGACAAGGCGCCGGAAGAGCGCGAGCGCGGCATTACCATCAACACCGCCCATGTGGAATATGAGACCGACAACCGCCACTACGCCCATGTGGACTGCCCCGGCCACGCCGACTATGTGAAGAACATGATCACGGGCGCGGCGCAGATGGACGGCGCCATCCTGGTGGTGAGCGCGGCCGATGGCCCCATGCCCCAGACCCGTGAGCACATCGTGCTGGCCCGCCAGGTGGGCGTGCCTTACATTGTTGTGTACATGAACAAGGTGGATCAGGTGGACGACCCCGAGCTGCTGGAACTGGTTGAGATGGAAATTCGCGACCTGCTTTCCATGTACGATTTCCCGGGCGACGACACCCCCATCATCCAGGGCAGCGCCCTGCAGGCGCTGGAGAGCGCCTCCACCGACCAGACTTCGCCCGAGTACCAGAGCATTCTGGCGCTGATGAACGCCGTGGACGAGTACATCCCCACCCCCGAGCGCAAGGAAGACCTGCCTTTCCTGATGCCTGTTGAGGACACCATGACCATCACCGGCCGTGGCACCGTGGCCACCGGCCGCGTGGAGCGCGGCACCATCAAGGTGGGCGAAGAGGTTGAGTTGGTGGGCCTGAACGACGAGACCCGCAAGACCGTTGTCACCGGCCTTGAGATGTTCCGCAAGACCCTCGACGACGCCCGCGCCGGCGACAACATCGGCGCCCTGCTGCGCGGCGTGGCCCGCGACGAAATCGAGCGTGGCCAGGTGCTGGCCAAGCCCGGTTCCATCAAGCCCCACACGAAGTTCCAAGGCCAGGTGTACGTGCTGAAGAAGGACGAGGGCGGCCGCCACACCGCGTTCTTCAACAACTACCGTCCCCAGTTCTACTTCCGCACCACCGACGTGACCGGCGTCATCAGCCTGCCCGAGGGCGTGGAGATGGTGATGCCCGGCGACAACATCGAGATGAACGTGGAGCTCATCACCCCCATCGCCATCGAGGAAGGCCTGCGTTTCGCCATCCGCGAGGGCGGCCGCACCGTGGGTTCCGGCGTCGTCATCAAAGTGGACGCCTAATTTCACATTTAAAGAAGGGCTGTTTTATCCGATGTTAATCGGAAAAAACAGCCCTTCTTTTGTTGTCATTGCTCTCCGCTTGCCGGGACGAAACACAGCCAAAATAACACATAGCCGCAAAAGATGAGAGCGGCGAAGAGCAGCACCAGCGCCATGGAATGCAAGAGTGGTATGTCCTCCAGCCCTTCCAGCACAGAGAGAGGCCGGGTGGCAAGGTCCCAGCTATTGAAGCGCAAAAAGCGCCCGATGAAGACGCCCGCGCCGCCCAGAAAGCCCATGCAGGCGGCGAAGGCCCAGCCCGCCCCGCCGCCGAAGCGCCGCCGCACCAGCCGGTGGATAAGGCAAAGTGAAAGATACCCGGCCACGGCCGCCGCCGCCGCGGCAAATAGGATGTGGGCAAAGCCCAGCCAGCTCAGCAGCGAGGCGGCATAATGCCCGTCCTGCACATAGGTGTAAACAGAGAGATGGATGAGATCGGTGAGAATGTAGGGGGCGTTGGGGAAGAAGGCGGCCCAGAGGATGCAGGGCAGCCACCACCAGCGCCGCCCGCCGCGCCGCAGCGCGAGGGCCAACACGGCAAAGCCCAGGGGCAGCATGGCTAGAAAGTAGTTCCACAGCATATCGAAGCGCAATCTCAAGCCGTTGAACAGAGGCAGGTAGGCCGCGATGAGGGGAATAAAGGCCAGAACAAGGGCGAAGCACAACCGCCGTTCCCGCGGCGAAAGGGCGCCGTGCGTGCGTGCGGCGGTTGAAAGTTTCAAGTTGTCCAAGAGTAGGGTCTCGCTTTCGGGGAGATTGAATCCTCATTATAGCACAACTCACCCTCTCAGCATCCATCGGTTTTTGTCGACTGTGCGTGCCCGGCGCGGCCCCACATCGGGCGCAATTGCATGCAGGGCGCAATTGCGGTATACTACATAGTGTATTCTATAAGTTTATCAGGCAGAACAAGGGAGGCGACAAATTTGGCGCATCAAACCATCATCATCGTGGATTTCGGCGGCCAGTACAATCAGCTCATCGCCCGCCGAGTGCGGGAAAATAATGTATATTGCGAGGTGGTGCCCTGCGGCAAAGCCATGGACGCCATCCGTGATAAAAAGCCTGCGGGCATCATCTTCACCGGCGGGCCGGGCAGCGTGTATGCCCCAGGCGCACCCGCCATCAACGCGGAAGTCTACGGCATGGGCATCCCCATTTTGGGCATCTGCTACGGCGCACAGCTGATGGCCCAGGCCCTGGGCGGCAAGGTGCAGCGGCAGGAGCGCCAGGAATTCGGAAAAATTGAGATAAAAGCCCTTGGCGGGCTGGTGCGGGAAGTGATGGAGCAGGACGTGGCATGGATGAGCCACAACGACCAAATCACCCTGCCTCCGGCGGGCTTTGCCACCACGGCGGCCAGCGATACCTGCCCCTACGCCGCCGTGGAGGACGCCGAGAGGAAGCTGTATGCCGTGCAGTTCCACCCCGAGGTGGAGCACACGCCCTTCGGCAAGGCCCTTCTGCGGGCCTTTTTGTATGAGGTGTGCGGATGCACGGGAGACTGGACCACCCACAGCTTTGTGGAGGCCACCGTTGCCGACATTCAAAAAACCGTGGGCGAAGGCCGGGTGCTGTGCGCTTTGTCCGGCGGGGTGGATTCCACCGTGTGCGCCGTGCTGACCCACCGGGCCATTGGGGACAGGCTGCACTGCGTGTTTGTGGACCACGGCCTCATGCGCAAAAACGAGGGCGATGAGGTGATGGACACCCTGGCGCGGGAGTTCAAACTGAACGTGACGCGGGTGAACGCCGGGCCGCGTTTTTTGGCGAAGCTGGCCGGCGTGACCGAGCCGGAGGAAAAGCGCAAAATCATCGGCGCCGAGTTCATCGAGGTGTTCACCGACGAGGCCGCGAAGCTGGGGAAGATGGACTTTCTGTTGCAGGGCACCATCTACCCGGACATCATCGAGAGCGGGATAGGCGACGCCGCCCTCATCAAGAGCCACCACAACGTGGGCGGCCTGCCCGAAAAGCTGGGCTTCGCCCTTTTAGAGCCGCTGCGCCTGCTGTTTAAAGACGAGGTGCGCCGCGTGGGCGCGGAGCTGGGCATAGCCGAGGCGCTGGTGCAGCGCCAGCCCTTCCCCGGGCCGGGCCTTGCGGTGCGCTGCCTCGGTGAGGTGGGCGAGGACAAGCTGTTCATCCTGCGGGAGAGCGATGCCATTTTGCGCGAGGAGATAAAGGCAGCGGGGCTGGATAGCCAGATTTGGCAGTATTTCACCGTGCTGCCCAACCTGCGCAGCGTGGGCGTGATGGGCGACGCGCGCACCTACGCCCACGCCGTGGGCATCCGCGCCGTCACCAGCACCGACGCCATGACCAGCGACTGGGCGCGCATTCCCTACGAGGTGCTGGGCCGCATTTCCAGCCGCATTGTAAACGAGGTGCCCGGCGTGAACCGCATACTCTACGATTGCACCACCAAGCCGCCCAGTACGATTGAGTGGGAGTAGTTTACGCCGAGCCGAAAAGCCTGTATTCATGGGCTTTTCGGCTCTTTTTCTATCAAAAATTGCATTTCTATTGCATTTTTGCTTTGAGGGCTGAAGCATCAGTACGAAGCGGTGAATTGGTTCTTGGGTAGATCAGCCTTGTTCTCAGGAGCCGTCTGATATTGGAGCACGCCCTTCAGCTTGTGGGCAACATCGAAGTTGCTGTTGGGATAAAGGTGTCCATACGTTCCGAGGGTAGTCTCAATTTCCTCATGCCCCAAGCGTTCTTTTATGATTAGAGGGTTCTCGCCCATGCTGATAAGCAGGGAGGCATGAGAATGTCTCAGGGCATGAATTCGTATCCGATGTACTCCAGCCAAGCTTGCATATCTTGTAATGGCGTGTGATAAAGTGTGCTTTTGCGTGGGATGCCCGTTGTAGCTCATCACGAAACCAGTTTTTGTGACTGCTTGTTGAACCTCTTTCCATTCCCGTAGGAGATTGAGGGTATCGGAATCCAGGACAATATGGCGCTCACTTGCCTTAGTTTTGGTTTCGACGAAGCGGTAATTCTCAAGGTTTTTGTAATAGAGATTTTTCTCGATTTTGAGGATTCCTGATTCAAAATCAATATCACTCCATTGGATTGCAGTAGCCTCGCCAATCCGCATCCCTGTCATAAACAAAAGCACTAAAGAGATGAAAATGAAGTGCTGGTAGTAGTCATCTTTATAAATCAGCGAAAGCACCTTTTCAAATTCCTCTTTTGTCCAAAAATCAATCTTGGTCTTTTGCTTTTTAACATTACCTACAATTTTGGCCGGATTACTGCCAGCAAGGCCCAAAACCACGGCTCTATCCATAGCCATTGAGAAGAGTCCCTGAATTCCTCTTACATACGAGGGAGTCAGTGACTTGGTAAGCTTGAGCTGCCATTTCTGCACATACATGGGTTCAATACCCCGAAGCTTCAGCGGATAAAAATACGAAAGATGCTTGTTGATTGTCGGAAGCCTATTGTCATAGGTTCTTTCTTTCACTTGGGTTTTGTACCAAGGCAGGAAAACATCCTGTATAAATTCTTTGAAAGTGATTTCGTTCTCCTGTTCCTGTTCTGCAAATTCCTCCGGTTTCGTGAGCATCAGCTTTGAATAAGCTTCTCGCGCTTCACGCTTAGTTGCAAATCCGCTCTGATACTTTTGAATTTGCTTTTTCGTCACCGGATTGAAACCCAAATTCGCACGGAAATAGTAAGTACCGTTGTCTGCTTTTTTGATAGGGTCTTTTGACATGATCTTCACTCCTTAATATGCCAAGAAATGAAAATCAGCTTTCTTGTGTGAGGGTAATACCCAATAGCTTCTCGACTGCCTCTTTAGGCACACGGTCTAGCTTTTTGGATTCATAATAGATATGCCCCTTTTCTATCATCAGTTTTTTGCTTTCCCTGATAATGCTGGCTGCAAACGAAGGCCCGTATCCCAACGAGACCAGATCTTTTTTCGTGATTGTAATCATGATACTCCTTTCCAAGCGTATTGTTTGCAGCGGTTTTGCAATGCTTACACCAAAAGTATAGCGCGCAGAACCGCAAAGCGCAACGCTTTAAGGCGATGAATTGTTTGTTTTGTAGGCGCGTGATGTTACTCTATAAATTTTGTGCCGTGGCAAGGCTTATCAAGTTGCAAGCGAGTTCGTGGCAATAATGGTCGTAAACATTATTATTGGCAGTGATTTCCATATAGTGTTCAGGCAAATCGTGCTCAAACAACTTACAATAGCGAAGCAATCCGAGATGTACGCCCAGTTCTTTGTGAGCAGCACATAATTTTTCCATCATATTAACAATCGCTATAACATCCAAATTATCCTGAGAAAAGCAGAACAAAAAATGCTTCGCCGATTGTTTCGCAGTTTCCTCAATCTGTTCATAAGTCATATTTTTACTGATAACTGAGGTTTCCATTTTAGTAGCCCCTTTCTGAGATTATAGATATAATTAAAAAGGAACAGCCGATAAAGCCATTCCTTTAGGAAAATATATAGTTCATGTTTGATGTCTGACCGGCGAGTTCGCAAATATATGGTATGCCGTGACCGACCCTATCAACTGTTACATGGTCCGAAGTGGTTTTACTCCATGCCCCAATCTCTTCAACGAATGGTATGCAAGGGATATCAGCCGCAAATTGAGAAGCATGTACCAAGCGCGGGCATACAAGGGTAAAGCCATCGGCGTACCGGTTTATGGCTACATGCGTTCAGCCGGGAATCCCATGCATTGGGAATCAAACTCCAAGACGGCTCCAATTGTCCAGGAAATCTATCACTATAGGATAATTAGCATTCCTCATTACGCTTTAGAGGCAGCGATTTGATTTTTTTCATCAATTCGTAAAAATCGGGCTCCTCCCTGCTACTATTGTAGATAACCTTGGTGACAAGAGCAAAAAATAAGGCCGGATACTCATCGTGGAGATGCTTTGTGTGGTCGATAAGCCACTGTGCATCTTCATGGTTACGGTTGAGAGAGTACGTCTCTACGAAAAACTGCAGAGCATCCTCATGACTGCGGTTGAGATCGTAAGGCTTCTTTGGTTTTAAATCAGATAGTGCGGAGTCCATCTCAACGAAAAACAAGGGAGGGTAATATTGCTCAATAATGTCGTCACGTTCAGGCTGATTGTTTATAACCATTAGGCAGTTCCTGTGCTCATCTGAATGCTCATAAAGAACACGGCAGTGCGTTTGAAGCCAAGAAAACACCACTTGTTGCTTTATATTAATGCGAGCGAGTCTTCCCTGTTCTATTTGACGCTCCGGCCCCCATTCTTCACATTCCAAATAGGCCCCCCAGCCTCCCTCACACGCAAAATTTTGGAGGCTCACCCATTCTTTATATGTGTAAAAAGAGTCATCACTGCAAAAAAAGCCGTATGAACTTTTATCATCAAGTAACGAACCTCCAGAAAAACGAGTGCGACTTTCTTTGATGTCAAAGTGTTTATGTATTTTGCGAAAACACAAATCTATTTCAGATATCATTTCAAGAGGCAGGTTTTTCACACTGTCTCGCGCCAGATTGAACTTGGGTTGGAATGCATCTCGAAACAATATTATGGGGATAAAAAGGGGGCTTTTGTATGTGTGCTCTCCTATTTTATTTATGCCAATGCCGTTATACGAATAAGAGTACCTGTTCATGTAAGATTCTATAGGCCTAGATATTATGTGATTGGGCCTGTCCCAAATGGGTAATATGTGGTGGGCATACCAAGGTATACTTGTCAAGTGACACAGTTCCACTATGTCAACAATACCATCGGCTCTTCCCAAGGCTGTGTCGGCGTAATCGAAACAACAATATCTTCTTATTTCCTTGGCTGGAACATGACTTGATTCCCTTTTCGACAATAACTTTTGCCTTTCAACGAGATATATACATTGTTCAATATGGTTCCGCACTAATTTTTGAGGAATAGCTGTCTTGATTGGGTTTGTCGGAAATTCTAGATCCTTGTATCTTTTAAACAGGGATGAAATTCCACAACCCTTTTTACACATCTCTTCAATCTCTTCCTTTGAATACCCGCTCTCGGCTATTCGGGAAAGTATATATTTAACTTCATGATGAATGCTGGATTGTACTTTAGAAATATCTAAAATGATGGCCAGCCTTTCACCTTCACGATCTACATCCACAATAAAACCATCCTGTCGTTGTAAAGCGCCAAACCATCCCTGAAATTTTAGTTTTGGAGTGACTGCATAAAATGCGCCTTTCAAATTGCCTTTGTTGGGCGCTGTCACAAAGGGGGATATATCATTAAAGCTGATTTCAACCGTTGACTCCGGATCAATCTCAACAGAATACTCCGCTTTCACCTTGGCGATAAACTCTTGCGGAATAGAAACGATTGTTGGCTGCGTTCTATTCACCTCAGCGAGGAGGTTCTCTTCAGTGGGCACTATTTGCAATCCGTTAAAATTGACAGGTACCGGCGGGTAAACTAGATACTTCTTGATGATTTCCTCAAAATTCAATATTGCAAAATGCTTGTGTGGATTAACACACACGGCAATACTGGTTCCCGCTTTTGGGCGATACCCAAAACCCTTCCCATTCCTGCTTGGCATGGGGCTTGCATTATTTAGGCCGACCTTTCTTTTTGACTGTAACTTAAAGTAACCCGTTGTTCCGTTCATACTCATGCGGATTGCATCATCTGAATCCTCCCCGCAATGACGTGTTGAAACTTCCACTCGGTCACCAGCCAAAAAGCATGACAGCACCCCTATGCCAAAGCGGCTGATGGGATAAAAGTCGGGAAAGTTCGCCCCGTCATCTGGCACTTCACTCCACCGGCTGCGCTCATAGAGAAACTCATCAGAACTGTAGTATGACTTTCCAACTCTCAAAAAGTAATCAAGAATCTTTCGCTCATTCATGCCGGTTCCGTTGTCGTCCACACGGAGCCATTGACGGCCCTTATCATCTGTCCATGCCGTTATATCAATTTGGGGCTTATACGTTGTCCGCGAATACCAAGCTTTAGCTTTGCGGTGCAATACTGCATCAATGGAATTTTGCAGTAGCTCCCGAACAAATACTGTTTTGTCGGGATATAAGTTTTCACCGGTAAACAGTTCAAGTGCTTGATTCTGTTCAAGGGTAAAGCGATATTCGCCATACTTATAGCCATTGCTCTGAATCCCCTCCCGGCTTATCCCCACCGGCAAACCAAAGTCTTTCCATCTGTCGTCGCAGTTTTTCAGTTCCTTTCTGCACTGCTCAATTTCTTGCTCGATTCTATCCAAAAATGTTCGGATATCGTGTTCAACATCAAACTCATCGCAGCTTGCTTTAAACGGCAGTTTCCATCCGACTGCTCGGGAACAGGAAAAGTCAAACCCCAAGGCCGCTCCATGTTTTATAAATTCTGCTTTGCTTTTTTTCAAGCGCATACTGTCGGCATCTTTCAAGCAAAGGTATTCATACAGAACGTTCGGCGAACGTGTATAGTCAAAGTCCAAAATATCTGCAATCCGCAACAAAATAGCGCAGAAGCGTAAATCGGCAATTTCAGGGGTTTCGGTGCTAAGCGGACTCGCATGTGAAAAAATATAGTCAAGATTTTCACCATGACTTTGGCACAATACTGCCAATTTGTCTCTTAGCGGTGTTTTTTTAATAGTTAGGTCAGGAATGTGATGCGTGTGCCGGTGATGTATAGAACGGTAAAACCACTCAGCAACATCCTCCGGCACGGCACCGCCATTTGCTTGGATTTTTTGATTAGCCTGCGGATATTCTTTTTGAAAGGCATTAAAATCTTCATCGCACAGCAGTCTCTCCCTTTCTTCCGGGAAATATACCATGCCGCTGTCGTGATAAAAGGCGGCCAGTATAAGATATGCAGTCTCCAAAACGGTCAGATTTTTATCATGCGCTCCAAGCAAGCCAGACATAATGTCGCAAATATTTTTCGAGTGCGTTGCGTTGTGTAAGGTATACGTCGGAAATGTATCTGGAATTTTCTCCAATAAATCTTCGGCAGAGCCGCACGCATTCTTGATGGTAGTGATATCTTCTTCGTTGGCCTTCTCTATAAACATTTTAAATAATTTTGTTTCTTGCACTACATCGGTAGACATATTGTGTATCCCCCTCAGCTATTGTCGGCAGACCGTTTTTCCCACGACTAGTTTGCTTCCGAAAAGGCGGCTAAGCCAAGCAAAGGCGTGGTGTTGTAAAGCGCTTTCGCTCACCTAAGCATTCAGAAACGCTTTTAGCTGTGCCTTCGATACGCCCACTCCCTCCACGGCATCCAGTTTGCGGCCTCTCATGCGGTAGAGGGCACCGCCCATACACTGTTTTGCTCATAGGCTTTGTCGTTGGGCCCTGCAACTCCGTCTCGTAACGCCCTTCCCGCAGCGCCGCATTCAGCGCCTCGGCGTCCACCAAATCACCCATATACTCTGCCAGAGCGTCGATATCCTCAATATTGATACGGTCGGTTAGGCAAGCGGCATATATACGCTGGTGGCATTTCCACAAATCGATGCCCCTCTCCCGGGCATAGAACATCGCCCGGAAACACAAATCGCTGTGCGGGCTGTGCTGCTCTGGACGGGGATGGGCCTCACAGGGACACCATTCTATTTCGATATCGGGGTGTTGCGGCATCAACTCTGTCAGGTTCTGGTGCCCCGCAAGACAGTAAGGGCAGGCATAATCAAAAAAGACTTGCAATGTGGCCATAGCTTGAACCAACTCCTCATTCTGCTGGATTTATCGCTTATAGGCATTATACCGCATTTGTCGTCTGCTGAACAGATTTGCGGCACAAATAGACTATTCCCAATCTAGAGCAACTGTTATAAAGTTGCAAATAATTTTCAGGTCAATACTGTATGTATCCATCAGATATGATGCGATTCCACCCTGGCTGAACAATAAATATTTTGATTTTCGTGGGGAACACTCGTATCTTGTTTTTATTTTCCCGAAGCTTACATAAACCTCCGACTTCAAATCTTGTACCACCTGAACGTGCGCAAGAAGATTCACGCTTCATGAGGCGATCAATACAGTATCTAATATTCTCCTTCTCGTTGCTATAATGGTATGTGGGAAGGGGGTGAATCATAATGGACAAGCCCATTATTAAAAGCATGAATCCGGACGGCACGGTGCATGAAACTTATCACGAAATGACAATTGGCAAAACACTCTATCGAATTACTAGTGTTTACAGAGGCGAATTTGATCTTGGCAAAGCACTTGAAGATCTAACGGTTAGTAAAATTTCAAGAGAGATCAACAAATAGGGCAGACTACTGTGGGTTCGGCGATATGATTTTACAATTGAAGCGGCTGTAGCAAATCACAAGCTGCTACAGCCGCTTCAATATGATGTAAGCACTGCGAAAAAGGTCTAGCAAATTTTCAGATGACTGTCATACAAGAAAACCGATTCATTTCCATTGCATTTATATTGCACTATTTTTAAATTCAATAACGTTTTATACTGCCCCATATTGCTGAAAAATCCTGAAAATACGCCATTTTAGCTTATGCCGCACACTGTCGGTCTTGAGTGGGAGTGACAATAAACAAGCCCCCGAAACCTCGCTCAGTCAAGGTTTTGGGGGCTTTTGATTGTTAGTTATTAGTTCGTTGCGCTATTGCTTGCGATGCAAGCAATAATGATTGAAAGAAGAGAAAAATTACCTGCTTGCAACAGCCCTTTGCATACCGCTTGTGCGCAAATCGTTAATCGGTAATCGCGCCAATTACGCCGCAGATAAGCAGGTTGTCGTCCCAGTTGGTGGGGCCTTCGCCCACGCGGGAAATTACCAAATCCAGCGAGGGGACGATGTACAGGCGGTTCGCCTTGTAGCCCTTCATGGCGTACACGTCTTTGGGAATGGCGCTGTTGCTGCCCTCGGTGTTCAGCCAGAAGGCGAGGCCGTAGTCTTTGTTGTGGGGCTGCGAGGGGCTGGTGGCCTCCCGCAAATAGGCCTCGGGAACAATCTGCTGGCCTTCCCAGCGGCCGTTTTGCAGCAGCAGATAGCCGATGCGCGCGAAGGCCCGCGCCGACACATGAAAGCCGATGTAGGGCGTTGTGAAGGGGCCGAGGTGCCCGTAGCCGCCCGATTCATCCCAAAAGGCGTCTTCCACGCCAATTTTGCCCAGCACTTTTTCTTGCAAATAACTGGCCATGCTTTGGCCCGCCACGCGCTGGAAGATGACTGACAGCTGCCCGAAAGCGCCGCAGGAATAATCCCAGCCTTCGCCGGGGTTGTAAATCAGTTTCGAAAAATCGCTGCCGCTGCGGCCTTTCACCTGGCCAAGAATGTACTCAATTTCCCCGTCCTGCGGGTCCACGTCGGCCGTGCCGATGATGCCGTGCCCCTCGCCCGGGAAGCCCGCGCTCATGGAAAGCAGATGGCGCACCGTGATGTCCTTCTTGCGCTCATCCGTCAGGGGGAAGCCTTCGGGAATATAGTCGTAGGCCTTGCTGTCCAGCGTAAAGCCCTCGTTTTTCTTTTCTTCCAGCAATACGCCGAAGGCGAGGCTGGCCATGGCCTTCGAGCAGGAGTGCACGTGCACCGTGGTGTTTACACGGGTGTTTTTGGCGTAATATTCGGCCGCCAGATAGCCGTGGCGGATGATGGAGATGCCATAGGTGTCCCCGCCGTTCAAATATTCCTGAAATTTAGCGGCGTAGTCTAGCTTTTCACGGGAAAGCCCGCACAGCTCCTGCAATTCGGCGTCGTTTTGGGGCGCGCGCCAGGCGCCCTTGGCTTTTGCGGGCGGGTAGTAAATGTTTTGGTTCATGGTGTTTCCTCCTGTATGGTTTATGCGATAAAGCAATTGCTTTTGCTGGGGTTACGCGCCCGTCCATTGCCGCAACAGCTGCACGGCGGCGCGGATGTCGCGCTGTTGTTCCTCACCCTCGATTTCCCGCTCGATGGTGATGGGGCCGTCGTAGCCCATGGCCAGCAGGCGGGCCAGCAGTTTGTGCATCTGCACACGCCCCTGCCCCAGGGGCTTTTCTTCGCCCAGTTCGTTGCCGTTTTGAGGGTATTCGCCGTCCTTGGCGTGCACGTCCTTCACGAAGGGGCCCAGTATCTCCACCGCGTCCACGGCGCTGCCCTTGCCATACATCAGCAGGTTGGCGGGGTCAAGGTTCACGCCCACGTTGTCCAGCGCCAGGTCATCAATTACGCGGCGCAGCGTCGTGGGGGTCTCCTGCCCGGTTTCGAACAAAAATGCCTGCCCGTTTTTCTTGCAGTGCAGGGCCACGTCCCGCAGGGCGGCCAGCGTGCCGGGGTATAAGGGGTCGCCCCGGTGTTCGGGCAAAAAGCCCGCGTGGGTGGCAAACTGCGTGGCCCCCAATATTTTGGCGAAATCAGAGCCTTCTTTCAAGGCCTGGCAGCGGGCAAAACGGTACTCGGGCGGCACAAGGCCCAGCGTCAGCGGCCCCTCGATGAAATCCCACACAATGGGGCCCGGCCAGCCGCACCAGTAGGTGGTGAGGGTGACGCGCGCCTCCCGCAGCAGTTCGCGCAGGCGCGCCGCCATTTGCGGCGTGTGCAAGGCCATGTCCCAGCCGCGTATCTGGCAGTGCCGCAGGCCCACGCTGCGCAGCTTTTCCAGTTCCGGCTCCATGTTGGCCTCCAGGGTAATCATTGCGCCGATGGTCATGTGCTTTTGCCCCCCGTTTCCGCGTTCAATGTAACCAAGGTGTTCGTCTCGGCCGATTTGTAAATTGCGTCGATGATTTGCATCACCTTTACCCCGTCTTCAATTGGGCTGTCGCAGGCGGCGCCGTCCAGCACACAATCCACAAAATGGGATATTTGCCGCCCGAACGCGCCTGAAAAATCGGCGTCCGGGTTCGAGAGCAGGGGGACGGTGTCGGTCATGAAATGCTGGGTTTCGCCGTATACTTCCAGCGCGGGTTCCAGCTTCAGGCCGCCCTTGCTGCCGAATACCTCCGTATACATGGCGTCTTCCTTCAGGTGCTGCGTCCAGCTTGTTTCCATAAACAGCGAGGCGCCGTTTTCGAAGCGGATGAGCGCGCTGGCCTGGTCTTCCACATCGCTTTCCCGCACGGCCTTGCTATCGGTGGATTGGTAGGGCGGGGTGTAGCCGCGCACGTCAAAGCGCGGCCCCACATGCCGCGACACCTGCCCGAACACCGACACCGGCCGCGCCCCGCCCATCAGGTAGACGGCTTGGTCGATGATGTGGACGCCGAGGTCGATGAGGGGGCCGCCGCCGGACAGGGCCTTTTTGGCGAACCAGCCGCCGGGGTTGCCGCAGCGCCGCAAAAAGCCGGTTTTCAGGTAGTAGGGCGTGCCAATGTCGCCGTTTTGGATGAAGCTGCGCGCCAGCATCACCTTTTCTACAAAGCGACGCACAAAGCCGACCATCAGCACCTTGCCGCCAGCCTGCGCGGCTTTTTGCATGGCCAGCGCCTCGGCGGCGTTCAGGGCCGGGGGTTTTTCGCACAGCACGTGCTTGCCCGCCTGCAGCAGCTGCACCGTCAGGGGCATATGGGTGTTGTTCCAGGTAATCACGCTCACGGCTTCTATGGCGGGGTCGGCGCACAGTTCTTCTACGCTGCCGTAGCTTTTGGCAATGCCGTGCTGGTCTGCCTTGCCGCGCGCGCGGTTGGCGTCAAGGTCGCACACCGCCAGCACCCGGGCGCGCTTATCGGCCTGGTAGGCGCGGATGTGGCTATCCGCCAAAGAACCCGCGCCCACAATGCCAATGCCAAGATGTTCCATGGGATACTTCCTTTCTCTTCTGCTTGTATTATCTGCGCTGAAAGTAACTTCCGTAAATATGCATGAGGTTTACTGCACTTGCCCGAAATAACCACTGATTTATTGTCATTCTGAGCGAAGCGAAGAATCTTTGAGTTGGAAATTTTGCGTATCCCAGAAGGGAAAGATCCTTCGCTTCGCTCAGGATGACAAGATAGCTGGGTTCTTAGCTTCGGCTACTTTGCCCCGGCGTCCCACTCGATGACGACACCCAGGGCGAAGGAGCGGTCTTCCAGCAGGCGGGTGTACATGGCGGGCGCTTCCTCGGGCGCAATGCGGTGGCTCACCAGTTCATCCACGCGCAGGCGGCCCTGCCGCATATAGGCCAGCGTGGTTTCGTTCACGCTGCGCCAGGTGAAAGGGTAGAAGGGGTTTGGGCATTCGGCGGTCATGCTGCCGTGGGAGCCGAGGATAGACAGCGAATTGCTAACGACGCCCGGCCCCAGCGCCTGGCGGGAAGGCTCGGAGGTATCGCCCACCAAAAGCACCTTGCCGTAGGTGCGCGCCAGCCGGCAGGCCGGGGCCAGCACGGCGGGGTGCCCCGTGGCCTCGCACACGATATCCGCCATGGCGCCGCCCGTCACCTCCATTACAAAGGCCCGGGCGTCTTCGGCCGTGCCCACAAAGCCGTGGGTGGCGCCAAGGGCAAGCGCCGTCTCCACGCGCCTGGCAATGGGGTCCGCCATAATGACGCGGGCGGCGCCGCACAGGCGGATGAACTGCGAGCTGAGCTGCCCCACCTGCCCGCCGCCAATCACCACGGCGGTGTCGCCCATTTGCACCTGTGCCCTGCGCACCGCGTTTTGGGCCACGCGCCCCAGGGCCACCCAGGTGGAGGCTTTAAAACCGATGTCCTCGCCCAAATGGATAAGGCGCTCGGCCTTCTCGGTGAAAAACTGGCGGTGTGTGCATTCGGAATACACGCGGTCGCCGGGGGCGAACCCGGTAACGCCCTCGCCCACCTCCAGCACAGTGCCGCTCGCCGCGTAGCCCGGGTGAAAGGGGTAGTTCACCCATCCGGCCCAGTTGGTGCCGGGGTCGAACACGCCGCGCAGGCAAATGGTTTCGGTGCCGGTGCTGATAAGGGAGCAGGCCGCCTTGCACAGCACTTCTCCCGCCTTGGGCGGCGCGGCCTCCTCGCGCAGCAGCGCGGCCTGCCCCGGCGCGGTGAATACAATGTTATTGGATTGCATGGGACGGGGTTCTCCTTTTTGCATGGCCCAATGGGAAAATGGAAAGTGATTACTTGGCTGCCGTTGTAAATTATTTAAGGCCCGCCCGCACGGCGTCGTATACATGTTCCAGCCCGAACAGGGCCGCGGCCTTGTCTTGCAGCAGGGCGCCGTCCAGGTAGGCAAGCGGTATGGGGCAATCGGCCCCCTGCCGCACCAGGCGGGCGAACTGGCCGAACAGGAAGGCGGGCTCGCTCTCCATGCCGATGTTGACGAGGATAAGGTCGGGGTCGTAGCAGCAGTGCAAAATACAGGCGATGTTGGCCCAGCCGGCGGCGGGTTGGGAAAGCAGGGCAATCATCTCGGCGTCTCCGGCCTGCGCCAGCGCGTCGAGGGCGGCCACCGTTACGCTTTGGGGCGCGCCGCCTGCTTGCGCGCGGGCGGCCAGGCACTCGGCCGCCTGGCGCTTCAGCGTGCGCAGGCCGTATTGCTCGGCCAGCGGAGAGGGGCGCAGCGCCTCGCCCTGCCGCTGCGGGGGCGGGGCCGGGCGCTGATGCAGGGCCAGCGGCAAATGGTATAGCTCCCCCGCCATTTTGTGGCGGCCCTGATACAGCTTGCCGTCCAGCAAAGCCGAAGCCCCCAGTCCGGCGTCGATTTGCAGAAAAACGATGTTTTTGAAGGATTTGTAGGCCGGCAGGCGGGCCGCGCAGGAAAGAAAGACCGTCGAATCGTTTTCCAGCCAGGCCTCCACGCCGTATTTTTGGCGAATGCCCGCCAAGTAGGCATCTTTTTCCCAGGGCGGAAAGCCGGTGGCGTGGATGCAAGCGCCGGCCTCCCGCTGCAAAATGCGCCCGCTGATGCCAATGCCGATGCCCGCCAGCGGCGGCATGGCTTCCCCTCGGGGCGCTGCTGCTGGTGGGCCTTGACGCCGCGGCCGTTTTCCAGGGCGATGCGGGAAGTGCCCAGCATTCCGCCCGCGAAATCCATCAAAGAAAGATAGGCGAGGTCGCGCTCAAGATAGACGCCCGCCACGCAGGCATAGGCTCCGTTTAGCGAAAAAAGCCCGGAATTGCGCCCGCTGCCGCCCTTTTTCTTTTCCGGCATCCGGCAGAGGCTTTTCTGGCACAATTGCGTAACAATGCGGTACACCGTGCTAAAACTCAGACCGGTCTGCTCGCACAGGCAGGCCAGCGTAAGAGGGCCGTCGGCCCCGCGCAGGGCTGAAAATATAGATTTTACGTTGTTTGCAGGCGCTTTGGGGGGCATGTTGCACTCCTCCCTAATTATTTTCACAAAGAAAATAATACTTCTCGCCTTTAGTATACGAGAGGTTGCTCTCTCCCCCCGCGCAGCGGCGCGCTTCAAACAAAATGAGCATTCCCGCAAGCACTGGATATGCCCATTTCGTGAACGTTCAATAATAACCGCGAGGCGTCGTCAGCATCAATATGTCTTCTTCGCCTCGAACTTCTTCTTCATCGGGCCCAGCAGCGGCAGCAGCAGGGAGACGAGCGCGATGATCGTGAGGAGGACGGTGATGGTCGAGTTCCCGAACACCGCGAGGTAGCTGCCCCTCGTCAGGATGAGCGCGCGCCGCAGGTTCGTCTCCATGATGAAGCCGAGGACGAAGCCGAGGACGGTCGCCGCGTGCGGCAGCTTGAAGCGGCGCATGGCGAGGCCGAGAACGCCGCAGACAAAGGCGACAAGGACGTCGAACAGCACGCCGTTGAACGCGTAGGAGCCGGTGAACACCAGCGCGATGATGGCGGCGAAAAGGGCGGGCTTCGCGATGCTTGTGAGCCGGATCGCCGCCTTGATGCAGAAAATGCCGACGAAGAACATCATGATGTTCGCGATGAACATCGAGCTGAAAATGCCGTAGGGCACTTCCGGACGCGCCTCGAACAGC